>Ga0070697_100002253_pt1 | contig 14795 bp, 12 predicted proteins | sample KBSK1501metaG_FD_65475 | JGI IMG/M metagenome (GOLD analysis project Ga0070697, IMG submission 65475) | Corn, switchgrass and miscanthus rhizosphere microbial communities from Kellogg Biological Station, Michigan, USA - KBS K1-50-1 metaG | ecosystem: Host-associated > Plants > Roots >...
GTCAACCATCTCGGTCGTAATTGTGGCCGGAGCTTGCGGCATTGCGGCCGGAACTCCTCTCGCCATTCTCGGTGCAATTGGCCGGGCAGCACATCAGGGGGTCATCATTAAAGGTGGTCTCTACTTGGAAGCGCTGGCCGCCGTGGACACCGTGCTGTTGGACAAGACTGGCACACTTACTTTTGGAACTCCTCAGATTCGGGAAATCGTTTCAGCTAACGGTTTCAGTGAGCAACAGATCGTAGCCGCCGCCAGCATTGCGGAACGCAGATCGGAACACCCTCTAGCCAAGGCGGTTTTGGCACGGGCAAATGAGCTCACGCTCCCTCTCCTTGAGCCCGATGAATTTTCCTACACACCGGGTAGAGGAGTCAGAGTGAGCTACCAAAGCGAAGAGATCCTGGTCGGCAGTCGGGCGCTTCTCATGGAACATGGCATGACGAGAGTTTTGCCTATCGATGGCAACAGCACAGATGCGACCTCGGAGGTCTATGTTGTGCGAGGCGGGCAAGTTCTTGGCAGTATCCGAATTGCCGACGTTCTGCGCCCGGAAGCGAAGAATGCAGTGATGACGATGCGACAAATGGGGCTAAAAACAATTCTGCTGAGCGGAGACACGCAAGCCGTAACTTCATCAATTGGCCGCGATCTCGGAGTAGACGAAGCGGTAGGAGAGCTGCTGCCGGAGCAGAAAGCAACGTGTGTCCGCGAGCTCCGCAGTAGGAATCGCAAGGTTGCCATGGTGGGGGATGGGATTAATGATGCTCCCGCCCTGCTGGAGGCTAACGTCGGAATTGCCATGGGATCTGGAACCGATGTTGCTCGAGAGAGTGCGGATGTGATCTTGATCGGAAGCGATCTCTCAAAGTTGGTGGAGACGCTGCGAGTCGCGCGCCGCTGCCGTGGGATCATCATGCAGAATTTTGCGGGCACGCTGGCTGTGGACAGCATAGGAGTCGCGATGGCAGCTTTCGGCCTCCTGAACCCGCTGCTTGCGGCTTTTATCCACGTGGTTTCCGAGTTGGCGTTCATTCTCAATTCCACGAGGCTACTGCCGAGAGGTTCCGAGGCTGGGACCCGAGTTATGAATTTGGTGAGAGGCTAGGCCTCTTTCGTGAGATGGCTATGCATCTACCTCTCTTTTGGGCATTGATGAACTGTACGGCGTGTTGGACTGAGTTCCCGTTGTGCGCACTAACGGCGGAGATATGAGAGCTGAAGTCGTTGTGACGTTCTCTAAAAGACTGGCAACAATCTTGATTTCCTTATGTGCATTGGTTTCTGTCGCTCAGCAAAAGAAAGAGGGCAGCTACCAGGTTGGCCCTAAGGCTGTTATCTCCATCACGAACAACTATGGTCCGATTACGATAAAGCCTTCCCCCACCGGAGAAGTCCTGATCACCACGATTTCTCATTCGAAAACCGTGAGCTTCGACAACGAGCAGCATGGCAATCGGGTTCAGCTACGATCCGTGTCTCCAGCTCAGGGTACAAATCTCGCTGAATTCACCGTTCTGGTCCCGGGCGATGCCTGCGTAACGTTACAGTCTTCCAGTGGCGTACTTCGGGCGGAAGAACTCCACGGAGATCTTATCTTCGAGACTTCGACCGGCGCCGTCGAAGTGAACAATATTCGAAAAGGTCATGTTCATGTACACACTTTGAGCGGATCGACTACTCTTGCTGGCATTCACCATAGCCACTTGGATGTAAACTCCGTCAGCGGCAATATCAATCTCCGCGACATCACCGGGTCTTCGGCTGTCGTACACTCGGGAACAGGTCGGATTGCATACCAAGGCGATCCAGGTTCGGCTGGCGCTTACCGGCTCACCACTCACTCTGGCGACATCGAAGTATCGATTCCGGCGACTTCTTCCGTAGATATCAGCTCTCGCTCAATGTCTATACAGTCTGTCCCAGAATTGGCGGCAGGCGAGAGTGGCGACAACGCGGGAAACCAGAGTTTCCTGCCAAGGTCGAGGATTTCCAAAGCTTCCGTGTTTGTGCTGCGTTCATTCCGCGGCAAGATTCGTGTGCAACGACCCTGAACAAAACCCGTGCGGCTGGATGTGCGAGGCCAAGTCGAACGACACCGATCCACCGAGTTAAGGCAGGGGTTGCAAAATCACGTTGGGAAAATCAGGAATCCCGAAATTGAAATCCGTCCTATCTCCCGCTTTCTTACCAGGAGCGGGAATTAGCCTCGCGGTCAAAGGCTTGTGCCACTTAAGTGCCAGGCTGGCTACGTCGCCAAGGACGTGTTCCAATTGCTGCTGCGATACATCTCCAGGCAACGGGATGGTGTCCAATCCCGTTCCGCATACCGCGGAGTATGCCAAGACAGAATCGATGTTGTAATTTCTCTCGCTCCAGCCTTGCGCCAAAACCGGATCTTCCAATGGAGGAAGCATCAATCCTGAGTAACCAACTCGCTTCACTGGGATGGAACGCACTGCGTCGGTGATGATAGCCGCAGCGGTTAATGTCCCGCTCGAGCCGAACTTAGTTCCGGTGAATTGCTGGATAGCGGCTCCGATGGAAGAGTCGGGGCCCGGGGCGGGCGTGGCATCCAGACCCATGTAGCTCCATCCCGAATCCTTTTCGAGTTGCATCGCGATGGCTTCCAAAGATCGTGCGTGTTCTGCTAGTTTGCGCGCTAGAAGTTCCCGCGCAATACGGGGATCACCGTGGCTCTCGGCGAAAACATCAGCCACAAACGCACCCGCTTCGAGCCCAACAGAAAATTGATGGCCCTCCCCGTTGTGATTGGACGCCGGAAAAAACGGAGTGTAAGCCGGCACAAATGCCGCCGCCGCAAAATCAAAGTTACGCGCACCATTTGCGCTGTGCTCTTCAACGTACTTGATGGTTTTCGCAGCCGCACGCACTGCGTTCCAATGGATGCCATCGTCACCGGCAATCACCAGGCTTGTGTTGATGTCAGTATTCACAAGAATGTCGGCTAACAAGTCCACTGCCGAGTCATCTTGATCATTCAGCATCGCCGGCCCGACGTTGGCGAGGAATTCCTCCTTCTTTGACAAGGCGTCTAATCCCTTGAAGAATTCCAGCGCTTCCGCTTTCGTTATGCCACGCGTGTACTGAGGAAACGGCTGCGTGGTGATGCGAATGGTTTGAACCTCATAGCCTCCTTTCTCAAATGCGGATTTGGCTTTTCGAAGCATCACCAGCGTGTCCTGGATCTGCTTGACGTATGTGGCGCGGTCTATGCTTACGAACGCAGTGATCGCCCGAACTCTTGGTTTACGCGGCGGATCGCTATTCCAGAGAACTGCAGCGCCAACATGAGCGAACAGCATCAGAATCAAAAGTTGGCGGAATCCGACAAACTGCATTAATCGTTTTGTCATCCTACCCCCGCTAATGAGAGCTTAGAGAGCGGAGCTATTGTGCCAAAGATTCAGCAGACAAGCACGACAGCTTCTCGCGATTTCCCTGCCGGGCGTAAATCGTTATAGTCTGTGACCGCTCTTTATACATGGAGACATAATGGCAACCCACACCAAACCCGAAACCAAAGCCCGGACATTTGGCGAAAATATTGAAAGCGATCTCGCTTCCAGATTCCTTCGTGTTGTGGAAACCGCCGCGATTGCTTCAGCCCGCACCATGGGCAAAGGTGACCGCAGGCTCGCGGACGACGTGGCCACCCAAGCCATGCGTCGCACCATGGACAATGTACCCATGCGAGGGACAATCGTGATCGGCGAAGGCGAACGCGATGAGGCGCCGATGCTCTATATCGGCGAAAAAGTGGGAGCTGAGTTTCCGGATGGAACCGAGGTTCCGGAAGTGGATATTGCCGTCGATCCGCTGGAAGGCACAAACCTGTGCGCGACTGGCGCTCCCGGCGCGATTACCGTGCTGGCCGCGTCGGAACGAAACGGCCTGCTCAACGCACCCGACTGTTACATGGAGAAGATTGTGGTTGGACCGTCGTGCAAAAATGCGGTGGAACTGGACGCGCCTGTCGCCGACAATCTGAAGAACGTCGCCAAGCGCATGGAACGTGATGTGGAAGATCTAGTGGTGGTCGTACTCGATCGTCCGCGCCACGAGAAGCTGATCTCAGACATCCGCGATGCCGGCGCCCGTATAAGGTTGATCGGCGATGGCGATCTCTCCGCCGGAATCGCCGCCGCCGTGATCGGAACCGGCGTACACGCGGTCATGGGTTCGGGGGGCGCGCCTGAAGGCGTCATCACGGCTGCCGCCATCCGCTGCCTGAATGGCTACATGCTGGGCCGTTTAGTGATTAATAAACCTGAATTGGAAGAGCGCATCGCGCGCATGGGCATCAAAGATAAAAATAAAATTTACGAAGCAGAGGACCTTGCTCCCGGCAAGCAACTGATCTTTGCCGCTACCGGCGTCACCGATGGCTCATTGATGCGGGGCGTACGCTTCTTCGGAGAAGGCATACGGACGTCCTCGGTAATTCTGACTCTGCGGACGGGGAAAGTCCGTTTTATCGATAGCATTCATCTGGAGAAAGGGCCGGATGTGAAGGTGAGATTCGCGTAGAATGAAGATATGGTCACTCGCACTCGAAAAACCGCCGTCCTTGCCGCAAAGAAAGTTAAGCGCGTGACTCGACCCGCCGCTCAGCCTCGCAGTCTGGTCAGGTTCTTTGCTGAATCGCCATTGACGGGCGCCGAAGTAAATGTGCAACGCAAATCAGATCACGGACGCAAGGTTAAGTTGTAAGGTTCCAGATCGATACACCCCCTGAAATCCCTAATCATTGCGCTGGCGTCGGTGGCCATTCTTGCGATAATCCCGGAAACAGATTCACAGTTTTCTCAGCGCGCTTAGTTCCATCGTGAATGGCGATGCGATGCGGTTTACCAGGTTCTGACGCGTATCCCTCCCACAGGGACACTCCTGCGTAAACTCCGTCCTTGCGCAGGATGTAATACGCCATGTCGATGAATTTCAAGCGGTCATGGTCGCCGTTGTAATTGCGCACGATTCTCTTCAATGCATCGTTACCTGCCTCAAGCGGCGACATTCCTTTCCGCATGTTCTCGATGATAGTATGAGCGCCCGCAACCTTGATGTTCTCTTCCCCACTGCCGGTGGCGCCCGCAGAGCCTACGTCCTGATCGGTGTAGCAGCCTGCAGCGATGATCGGCGAGTCACCTACACGGCCGGGAAGCTTCCATGCGAGTCCGCTTGTGGTTGTGCAGCCCGACATGTCGCCTTTGTCATTCAGCGCTGAGCAATGGATGGTCCCGGTAGGCGGAAAAATCACCACGCGGATGGCAGTTGCTCGCTGTTCCGGCGCGATGCCCAGCTCGGCAGCAACCTGCTCCATCCGTTTCATCCGAATCTGCCACTGGTCCTTCTGTGATTTTCCGGCGGGAAAGCGTTTTTTCCAGTTGGGATCCGCCAACCCAGGCCCCCACCAGTCGGAGTGAGTTTCTTTCCACAACAGCCAGACCTTGCGCGAATAATCGGTCAACAAATTTTCTCGCGGAAAACCTTGAGCGACGGCGAAGCGTTCCGCGCCTTCGCCCACCAGCATGACGTGCCCGGTATGCTCCATGACCGCCTTGGCCACCTGCGAAGGATTCTTAATGTTGCGGATACCGCCCACTGAGCCCGCTCGCCTCGTCGGTCCGTGCATACAGCAGGCATCGAGCTCCACCACGCCTTCCTCATTGGGCAATCCGCCCAGGCCCACGCTGTGATCGTTGGGATCGTCTTCCGGGCCCTTGACGACGCGAAGCGCGGCGTCAAGCGTGTCGCCGCCGCCATGAAGGAAGTTGTAGGCATCGTCGAGGTAGTTGTATCCATTCGCGGAGGACACAATGATGGGACGCTTACCCGCCAGTGTTCGTGTTTGGGCTCTCTGGGAGTCTTGCTCTTTCTGTTCCTGACCCTCCAGGCCGAGCGATAACGAACCGACTACTGCAGTAGTAAGAAAATCGCGACGCGAAAATGCCACGAGACCCTCCGCCGGAAGTTGCTGTCAAAAACGCCGAACAGCATAGCACGCGAATTCTTATCTTGACGTTTGATCCACTTGTCCTCTAATGTGCGGTGGCTCGATGCGGATTGCCAGGATCCGGCTATCCAAAAATTCACGGAGAAGAAATCGTCATGAAGAAAACATTAATTACGTTTGCGCTCGTGGCTTTATTGGCTCTTGTTGGTTTGCGGCCTGATGTAGTCCGGGCTCAAGGCAGCAGTTCTGCCCCTGCCGCGGTCACCATTGCCCCGGATGCGGTGAAGTGGAACCCGCTTGTACCAGGAATCCAGATTTCCGCTCTTGCCGGGGATTCCAGCAAGCCCGGTCCTTACACGGTGCGACTGAAGTTTGCCGATGGCGCTCGCGTGGCTCCCCACTGGCATCCCGAGGACGAGAATGTAACCGTGGTGCAGGGCACGTTGCTGGCCGGCATGGGCGAGAAGTACGACACGGCCAGCATGCACGAGTTCCCCACCGGGTCGTTTCTGCTGATGCCAAAGGAAATGCGGCATTACGCGGCCGCGCGTGGCGAGACTATCGTGCAACTGCATGGCAATGGGCCTTTTGTGATCAATTACGTGAATCCGGCGGACGATCCGTCTAAGTCCAATAAATAGACGGTCCAGCATTAGCCACTGGCTAACACTGGGTGGTGGGATTCGATCCCTTGGCCGACCGCCGTCCGGGATGACCCGAATGCCACTTCAGCGGCCATCGGCGCACCACGGGCATCACAACGCTGGCAAACAGCATTCTGAGTGAAGGGCTGGACTGGGGATGGGTCGCCCGGCGCGTGGCGTTCCTTGCAAAATAAAATAGCTATAAGATATTAACTTTGTAAGTTGCTGATAAAGAGGCAGGGAGCTTGGTTTTCTCGAAAGTTGATCGATTATGAGACCGCGGCGATGCCGCTGCCCTTGCTCTGGTCGGCGCGGAAGCGCAGAAGGGCGGCGATATTTCCGACTTTGTCGAATTCCGGGTCGCCATCTACATAAAACAACTCAATATCGCGGCGGATTGTCGCCGGAATAATGGCCTCGGACACGTCTTCGAGTTCCCGTGTGCTGCGACCACAGGCGGGACAATAGCGCACCATGTGGGCGTCCAGGTGGCCGCAACCAGTGCACTCCACGGCATGAGCGCGATAATTTTCGCCCATCAGCAGCGTCTGCACTTCCCCAAGTTCGAGGGAACGCAGCACGCGGCGCAGGCCGGTGACTCCGCGGCTGTTGCTTTTGGCCTGGTTGAGGACTTCTGTGACCAGATTGCGGCGTCGCTCGTCGCGCGATTCCCGGAGGATACGGCCTGCCTGCTCGCGGACATGATCCGCCTTCATGCTGCCCACGTCGGCGGAGAAGCGTCCTAACATGCGTTTCTTCAAGTAGGGATGCAAGTGGGTTTGAAGATCGTGCCAATTACTCTCCTGGCAGCCAATGATCAGATTGTCGAACAGATCTTTCTCCAGAGCCTCTCTCAGGTGTTCGGCCACAAATTTAAAATGATGTAGAGCTTCGTCCTGAACACTACGCTCAGCGTGGCCACCATCGTAGCCGGCGAAGCCATCGCCACGGCCTCGGCGCGGTAAGGGACGAAACAGACCCTCCTGTTCTTTGACTTCATCCAGTCGTAGATCGAAAACGCGAGCTTTGTGGCGATCCAGCAGCACCACACAGATGCGGGGATGCGCGCCCAGCAGCGCCGCTAGCGGCTTTAGATGGAAACGGCGATTCACAAAGAGCTGCGTGGCAGACAATTGCGGAGGCAGATCAAACTCCCGCCAGAAGTGCCGGTTGCCGCAAGCGAAGATCGCCTTGGCGCGCGCCTGGTTGCCATGCAACTGCCCCGCCAATTCCACTAGGCGTTGCAGGTCACGCCGCAGGCTTATGTTTTTGCCGTCTTTCTCGGCGTCGCGAATCGTGTCCCGCACGAGGTCCTTCAGCAAAATGGCTTCTTCGCGATGAGACTTGTTCTGGGGCGTCCGTGGCTGAAAATAGAAACTGACCGCGCTACCTTCTTCATCCTCGATGCATTGCAATTGGGCCAGTTCACGGATGTCTTCGCGCGTAATCATTACCATTTTCTCCTCAGCGTAAAATCCAGATTTACTTTGTGCCTGTTCTTTGCAATTTGTGCTTGGATCGAGTGGCAAAGGACGGGGAACGACGCAGATGTTCACGAGTAGCAGCAATCGAAGAGCTTATCTCGTCCGGCTTTCTATCAGTGATGGCGACAATCTCGTCCACCGAGAAGCCTTCAATGGTGTGCAGAATAAATACCTCGCGGTCGGCGCGAGAAGTGCCATCCAGAGCGAATTGGATCAGAGTGACCATTTCGTCCGAGTATGCAATGTCCTCCGGAGTAGCCGTGCGGCGATCCGCGATCACCGTTTCCTCGGTAAAGGTTTCGTCGGGTTGATGAAACTGTAATTCCGCCTCGTCGCTGGCCCGCACATTTTGCTTGCGCACGGATACTTCCAGCGGAATAGAAGACAGGGTTTCCGGGCTGGAAGTCGACAGATCGTCAATTGAGCGAATGGCCAGCCGGTATAGCCAGGGTTCCAAACCCAGACGCTCAGGCTTCTCTCCTCCGTCACCCAAGGCGCGCGCGATGACTTCATCAATCACTTCCTCTTTGTTGACGAAGCCCGGAAGAATCTGCTCCGCGGTTTCGCGGAAATACAATTCGCGTTCCACAAAACGCTCTAGACGCACCAGGTTGGCATTCACATAGGAGCGGACGTCATCGGAAGACGCTGTAGGCACCTGTACCGACGCGACAGTATCCTCGAATGCGACTTGCGACGTCGGACGCGTATCCGCACCTCTACGCCAGCGTGGCCATTTATGCGAACTGCGCAACAAGTCTTTGTGCTTGGTGAGTTGCTGCAACAAGTCGTCAAATGCCGCTTTGACAGCGGCCGTTGCGGTGGAAGCGGACTCCTGCACCGCCATTTGTCCGGACGGAAGGCGCAGATTTAACGAGACAATGGTGCCTTCGCGCGGTGAATTCTGCTCGATCACACCTTTCAGATGCACCAGCTCAGGGCGAAACACCTGCAAGCGCTTGCGCAGCTTTTCGATCAGGTGGTTGATTTCTTTTTCGATGTCGGGAGTTTTTTGGACCTTGTAGCTGATGTGGACGTTCATTCACAGACCTCGGAATACGGGAGCATATCCCGTGAAGCTCTCCGGTCCTACAGGCCGATTCTACACCTTGTTCCAAGCCGCGAACGCAAATTGCTTTTGCTTTGCTCTACTTTGGTGAGTAGCCGCCGGTACTCCTTCGAAAATTCAGAGCAGCTCGAATTTGGAGTTCGGTTGTACAACTCGATCTCGCCTCCCCCCGCTCTAAAGAAGCAATCCGAAGAATTCGAGCAATGGAATTTCCTCTTAAAACATTCGTGATCCTGCTCGCTCTGGCGGCAACTGAGCTTGGTTGCGGCGGTGGGGGTTCGAGCACGGCGCCCGCAAGTACAAGTCCCGCGCCCAAGATGAGCCATGTCTTCGTGGTGGTGGAGGAGAATCACAGTTTCAATTCGGTGATCGGCAGTCCCGCCATGCCATTCCTGAATGGACTGGTTCCGCAAGGTGCTTTGGCTGCTCAGTATTTCGCTAATGCGCATCCCTCGCTGCCGAATTACTTTATGCTCACCACGGGACAACCTGTCACGCTAAACGACAGCTTCAGCGGACTTGTGTCGCAGGACAACATGATTAGAGAATTGATCGCTGCCGGAAAGAGCTGGAAATCTTATGCGGAAGGGCTGCCTTCGGTTGGGTACACCGGACCTGACGTTGCCGAGTACGTGCGCCGACACAATCCCTTTGCTTATTTCTCTGACGTGCAAAATGACTCCGCGCAGTCGGCAAACCTGGTTCCCTTCAGCCAGTTTCCGGCCGATCTGACGAATGACCATGTCCCCGATTACGCTTTCATCGTTCCCGATCTGCAAAATGATGCTCATGACTGTCCCGCCGGCCAAGCGAATTGCACGGATGGTCAGAAACTCGCGGCTGCCGATAACTGGCTAAAGAAGAATATCGGCCCGGTGCTAAACAGTCCCGTGTTCACGCAAGATGGCCTGCTGATCATCGTGTTTGATGAGTCTTCCGGCGCTGACTTGGCAAACGGTGGAGGGCACGTGCCCATGCTCATACTGAGTCCCAAAGCGAAAACTGGTTTCCAGTCGAACACTTTCTATCAGCACCAGAGCACGTTACGACTCACGCTCGAGGCGCTGGGGGTGCAGAACTTGCCAGGAATAGCAGCGATCGCGCCTGAGATGGGAGAATTTTTCAAATAATATCTAGACTGCCACCGTCACCGACGTCTCGGTCCGGGTAACGGGGCGATACAAAGTATCCCGCTCGATGGGTTCGCGGCCGGCTTCTCGGATCAGCCGCATAAGATCCTCTCGACGCATGCCTTGTGGCGTAGTAGCCCCCGCATCGTGATAGATTTTTTCTTCGATTACGGTACCATCAATATCGTCGGCGCCGAAACGCAGAGAGATCTGCGCGATCTTCGGCGTCATCATTTGCCAGTAAGCTTTGATATGTGGAAAGTTGTCGAGCACTAATCGGCTGACGGCGATCTGCTTGATATCGAGCATTCCGGTTGTCTTCGGCAAGTGTTGCAGCGGCGTGTTGTCGGGATGAAAAGCCAACGGGATGAAAGTCTGAAAACCGCCAGTCCGATCCTGCAGTGCGCGCAGCTTCATCAGGTGATCGACGCGATCTTCATCGTTCTCCACGTGGCCATATAGCATGGTGGCATTCGATTTAAGCCCCATTTCATGCGCCAGACGGGCGGTTTCGAGCCACTGGTCGCCGTCAATTTTGTGATCGCAGATGATGTGACGCACTCGATCGGCAAAAATTTCCGCACCACCCCCGGGAAGTGAGTCCACACCGGCGGCCTTCAACTCCTGCAAAGTTTCGCCAATGGAAAGTTTCGCGCGCTTGGAAAGATATGCGACCTCCACCATGGTGAAAGCTTTTAAATGCACTTGCGGGAAACGCTGCTTGAGTCCGGAAATCAGGTCGAGAAAGTATTGGAACGGCAGATCGGGATGCAGCCCGCCGACGATGTGAAACTCCGTGACCGCTTCGGTATAGCCGGAAGCGGCGGTTTCGAAAGCTTCCTCGAGAGCCATGGTGTACGCTCCAGGCGTGTCTTTTTTTCGCCCGAAAGCGCAAAGACGGCAGGCCGCCACGCAAACGTTGGTGGGGTTGATATGGCGATTGACGTTGAAGTATGTCCTATCGCCATGCATTCGCTCGCGCACCGAATTAGCCAGCCATCCCACTGCGAGGATATCGCCGCTGCGATAGAGCGCGAGTGCGTCATCCGCATCGAGGCGTTGCCCGGCAAAAATCTTTTCCGCCACCGGCTGAAGTTGCGGATCGTCTGTCTGAAAAGGATGCACTGGCATTCACTTGATGATAACGCAGTGAACCGACGGAAGTCACAACTTCAATCTTTATCGCCGCAGCAGCAGATCCCCCGCGATAAAGAAAAAGAACAGCACGGAAATCACGCCATTCATGGTGAAAAACGCGGCATTCAGCCGGCTGAGATCGTCGGCCGAGACCAAAGAATGTTCGTAGACCAGTAACAGGGCGACAACCGCGATTCCGGCGAGCGCCAACTTTCCCAACCCGAAGGCGAGCACAAGAGTAATAAGCAAGAGCAACATCAGCAGATGAAATAGCCTCGCGATCCGCAGCGCCCGCGCGATGCCGCAGTATCGCGGAACAGAATGGAGTCCAGTCTGGCGATCGAAATCATAGTCCTGGCAACTGTAGAGCACATCGAAGCCACCCACCCAGAATGTCACCGCGGCTGTGAGCAGCAGTACGCGGGGATCAAGTGTTCCCCTGACTGCGATCCAAGCAGCGGCGGGAGCGATTCCCAGAGCCAGTCCCAGCACCAGGTGCGACCAGCGGGTGAAGCGCTTGGTATAGGAGTAGAGCAGCACGACAGCCAGCGCTACCGGCGAGAGTAGCAATGCCAAGCGATTGAGTTGTGAGGCTGCAAACACAAAAATCGCGCAGGAAACCACCACGAAGGAGGAAACGAATTGAGGGGTCAGCTCTTTGGCGGGGAGGGCGCGCGTTCGCGTTCGTGGATTTGCTGCGTCCATCGAGACATCTGCCAGGCGATTGAAGGCCATCGCCGCAGAACGGGCGGCGACCATGGCGACGATGATCCATGCCAGTTGATGAAGTGTCGGAAGACCATTAGCGGCCAGCATTGCGCCGCACAAGGCAAACGGAAGCGCGAAAATTGAGTGCTCCCATTTGATCATGTCCAGCGTGAGACGCAGATTGTGGAGGACAGGCACGCAACGATTCTACAGTGGTCGACGGCTCTGGTCGTGCTGCATGCAGTTGCGTCCCAGCACGGTCTTAGATTGTGTTCTTCTTCATGCCACCTCTTCGCTGACAAAGCTTGGACACTTGACAGTATCTCCCTTCTTTTCATGGCATACCCGACAGTGCTCAATACCGTGACCATTGCCGTTGTTTCCGGTCTAATGGGCGAATGGAGATGGATGATGCAGCGGCCGTGGCGAGAGTCAGGGCGGGGGAGAAGGATGCCTTTCGTCTGCTGGTGGAGCGCCACAGCCAAACTATCTTCCGGCTGGCATTTCGCATGATGCAGAATGAACAGGACGCAGAAGAAATAGTGCAGGACACATTCCTGCGGGCCTATCGTGCCCTCGATGGCTTCGAATCGCGGTCCAATTTCGGCACTTGGATCTACCGCATCGCCGTAAACCGCTGTTACGACCTTCTCGACCAGCGAAAGACACGACACGAAGTGCATTCACAAGATCAACCTGAGGCCGACGAGTTGGATCTGGTCGAGCAGATTCCCGCGAAAGATCCCAACCCGGAGCGAAGCCTGCTTAGCTCGGAGATCGAGGTCCGGGTGCGTTCAGCCATGAAGCAGCTCACGGCCGGCGAACGCACAGCATTCGTTCTTCGTCATTTTGAAGGGCGCTCGGTTGAGGAGATTGCGCGGGTACTGAACGTGCGTGAAGGGGCTGCGAAGAACAGGGTACATCGAGCAGTGCAGAAGTTGCGGCAGCACTTGCAGCCGCTGAGGACATTTTGATGAGACATCTCGCAGACGGCGAACTAGTGCTTTATCACTACCACGATGGAGATGACCTCGAGACAGCAAAGCGGCACTTGGCATCCTGCGCCGAGTGTCAGTCGCGCCTCGATGCTATCGAGGAAGTGCTGAGGCTGGTCGTAACGCCTTCGGTTCCAGAGCGCGGCCCCGGCTATGGTTCAGAAGTTTGGAACCGGATTCGGGCGGAGCTGCCGGAGTTAAACACACGGCAACACTCGTGGCTGACCGTGCCACGTTGGGCATGGGCAGGCGTTGTAGGCGTTCTGTTGGTAGTCGTGTTCCTGATGGGCCGCTACAGCTCTCAGAAACAGTCTCCGAACAACGTTGCAATTAATTCCAACATTCCGACTCAGCCACGTGCTCAGCAGGTGCGCGAGCGTGTCTTGCTGTTAGCCGTTGGGGATCACCTGGATCGCAGTCAAATGCTTTTGGTGGAGCTGACCCACGCCTCCGGAACCGGAGAGATTGATATCTCAAGCGAGCAACAGCGTGCGATCGAACTTACTGATGCAAATCGTCTCTACAGGACCACAGCACAGCAGGTCGGTGACACCAGTATCGTTACTTTGCTTGACGAACTTGAACGAGTGTTGCTGCAGGTAGGACATCAGCCCGGTAGCGTTACCGCTGGCGAGCTGAAAAAAATTCAGGACAGCATTCAATCCCAGGGAATTTTGTTCAAAGTGCGCGTGGTTCGCAGCAACGTGCGTGAACAGTCTGCTCAGCGTCCGCGAACTGCGTCGAGTCAAAAGAAGGGACAAATCATATGAACATGCCTACAAACCCCATTTGCTTCGGGGTTTTGCTCATCCTACTAGCATCGAACGCGCCCGCGCGGGCGCAGGGCAACCTGCAAATGAATGGTTTCCTGCCGCAGCAATCTACCGCCTCGGCCCCTGAAGACGGACTGTATAAGGACGGCACCAACTATCTCAACGAAGGCAAGTGGGATGCCGCGGCCGGCAAGTTCGACCAGGTAGCGGCGCTGCGTGGGAAGCGAGCCGATAGCGCTCTCTACTGGAAAGCCTATGCGCAGAACAAGAGCGGCCGTCGTCAAGATGCGCTGGCCACGATTGCGGAACTCCGCAAGCAATACCCCCGCAGCACATGGCTAAAGGATGCGGGCGCACTGGAGGTGGAGCTACGTCAGGCCTCCGGTCAGGTCGTCAATCCTCAGGAACATGAGGATGAAGAGACCAAGCTGCTTGCCCTGAACAGTTTGATGAATAGCGATCCGAAACGTGCTCTGCCTATCCTGCAAAAGTTCCTGTCGTCAAACAACTCGTCGCGGCTGAAGGAGCAGGCTCTGTTCGTGCTGGCGCAAAGCGACTCTCAGGAGGCGCGGCAGACGTTGATTCAAGTTGCACGCGGCCAGTCGAATCCCGAACTGCAGAGGAAAGCAATCCAATTCCTCGCTACAGAGGAGTCGCCCGAGAATGTTGCCGCTCTTGGTGAGATTTATCGCACTTCGAATAGTCACGACGTGCGGAGGGCTGTGCTGGATGCTTACGTCGCCTGCGACTGTCGCAAAGAACTACTGGCTGCAGTACAGCAAGAGCGTGATCCGGAGCTGCGGCGCGATGCAATTCACCGACTGGGGGCCGCTGGCGGGCGAGAGGAATTGCGCCAGTTGTACAAATCAGCGGTATCCGTG
>Ga0070697_100002254_pt1 | contig 14793 bp, 20 predicted proteins | sample KBSK1501metaG_FD_65475 | JGI IMG/M metagenome (GOLD analysis project Ga0070697, IMG submission 65475) | Corn, switchgrass and miscanthus rhizosphere microbial communities from Kellogg Biological Station, Michigan, USA - KBS K1-50-1 metaG | ecosystem: Host-associated > Plants > Roots >...
GTCGTCTGCAGGCGCGCGTACGCTTCCTTCCGCACGGCCGCGAAGACCTTCAGGTGATGGTTGATGCGGCGGAGCTGGTACGCGACCTCGACCAGACCGAGCTGCGCGAAGTACCATACGTTCGGCGACAGCGGGCCGGTCACGCTCGGGAGGCTCGCGCGGCTCTCGATGTGCTTGTTGAAGTACTCGTCGACGCCGTCGATGAAGATCGCGACCGGCGAGTTGACGGCGCGCAGCCGCGGCAGGAGGTGCCCGTCGGTGTCGGCGGCGGCACGCTGGAGCTCGCTGGGCGTGAAGTCGAGGAGCCGGACGAAATGATCGATCACGCCGCGCAGGCGCTCGTCGGCCATCAGGCCGGTCAGCTTCGCGGTCACCCGCAGGCCATCGGCCCGGCCGAGGTGCTTGAGCGTCGCCGCGGCGATCGCCGTGAGCCAGAGCTTCGACCAGGGCAGGGACGACGCGGCGAAGAAGGCGAGCGCCTCCTTGCTGAAGATCTTGTCGCCGATCGGCTTGTCGAGGAGGTTGCCGGCCGGCAGGCACGCCGCCCGTCCGTCGCGCTGGTAGAGGATCCGCTTGGCCTTGAGGAGGAGCGTCTTGCCGAAGCCCTTGGTGCCGATCACGATGAACTTGTCATCGCGATCGAGGTTCAGGAAGCTGTCGATCTCCGGCGTGTGGTGCAGGAGCGCGTCGTCGAAATCTTCGGCGACGCGAATGTCGTCGGCGTCCACGGTCCAGGCGCGCATACCCACTCCGCGACGTAGAGGATAATCCAGGTCGGAGAGATCATGAAGACAGACCTGCTCCTGATTCCCATGAGCGCGCGGTATCGCGACATGCGCGCCGCCGCCGTGGCCGCTGAAGAGGCCGGATTCGACGGGCTCTGGACGTGGGAACCAGCGGGCACAATCACGCACCCGCATGAACTCGCACAGTTAGCCATTCGTTTCGGCCTCGCTGTGCGGGAAAATCGCACTTTTGTGCGGGGCCATCGTCAACGCGGTCTCTGTTCTCTCCAGAGCAGCCCGCACGTCCCTGTCGTCTACGATCATGTACCTATCGAACACCTCGCGCGTCTTGTGCCCCGTGATCCTCATGGCCACCCGCTCAGGAGTGCCATTGTTCACCAGGTTCCTGACAGCACTCCGTCTCAGGTCATGGAACAGGAGATCAGGTCTCCCAATGGCCTTCGCTGCCCTGGCCCAAGCCCGGCGAATGTCTTTCACAGGCTCACCGTCCCGGTGAAAGAGGCTGTCGCACACCTTGGGCCCGTTCGCCCCCATCACCAGCCGGGCCTGCCAGCGACGGCTAATAACAGCCTGGAGGCCAAGAGTCACCAAGGGTAATTCACGTTTCTCCTTGTTCTTGCTGTACTCGGGCCGGAGAGTCACCACTCCGCGAGTCTGGTCTACATCGGCCCACGTGAGGGACAGCACCTCACCACGTCGCCACCCACTGAGGTAAGCAAACCAGGCCACGTCATCCTCCGGAGACCCCAGGTGCTTGACCAACTCGGAAAAGTCCTCGTAGTCCACAAAGCCCTGGCGAGCATTGTCCTCGGTGAACAGGCGCACGGTCGGCACCCTGTTGGGTGACAGTTGTTTTTGCCCCACAGCCAGCTTGAAGGCCCGGCGAAGGGCTGCCAGCTCTCGGTTAACGGTGGCCCGGGCCTTGCCCTTGTCCAGCCGATCACTCTTGTATCGCTCGATGAGCGATTCGGTCACATGGACCGCCCGGAGGTGGCCAAACGCTTCCTTAAGGGGCACCATACGGAAGCTCAGAGCACTGATGCTCCGATGCCGCGCCAGCTCGTAATCCCGCTTTACGGCATCCAGCAACTCAGACAAAAGAATCTTGTCCTTCTGGGGGCTGATGAATTCCCCTCGGGCCATCTCACCATGGCGTTGCTTGAGCAGCTGGACGGCCACCCGTTCCTTCTCACTTCGGCTGGACTCACGGAATTGCTGGTTACCCTGCCAGTATTCGATATGCCAGATCCGCCCTCGGAGATAGATGCTCCCGAATCCGGGGACAGGCTTCCTGGTGCCCTTTGTGGGCTGTGGTGTGGGAGTCTCTGTGCTGCTGCCGCTACTCTCAGGGTCCATCGTACCCTCCTTGTGAGATAGAGTGGAGTATGCTTGCTAGCAAGAACAACGTCAAGCACAAAAACCAGTGCTCAATAGAAGGGGGATCACCCGTGGCGAAGAAACCTGTCCCGAAACTTGTCCCCAAACTTAGCGCGGCCACCCTGAAACTCTACGCCGAGGCCTTCAACAAGGTGGTGGCCTCCAAGGGGGGTAAGGCAAGGGCCCAAGCCCTCACACCCACAGAGCGGAGAAAGATTGCCCAGAAGGCTGCCAGGGCCCGCTGGGGTAAGGCTAAGGGGTAGGGCAGCCCTTCGGGCCTTAAGCCCGGGTGTGATAACGTGGGGACTCAAGGAGGGTCACATGCCCAAAGGTAAATTCACTCTCAGCCCCCAGAACCAAGCCGCCATGATTCTCCAGAAGGAAGTGTGGAGACTCCAGAGGGCTATTAGGACCATCAAGGGAACCAAGGGCACCAATCCAGCAAACAAGAAGGCCGGTAAGGGGACCAAGGGCTAGCCACAACCTAGCCACCGCTCAGGGCCTTCAGGGCCTTCACCGCGTACACGGGGTTATGCGGTCGGCCGGTGATCTGGAACAACGGATAACAGAGGTCCGTATGAAAGCATTCCTCGCGTTCATCATGGTCATCCCATCGAAACAGGCCCACGCGGACAACGCCTTGCCCCGCTTTGATCGGCTTCATGCAGAAAAAACACACAGCGTTTAGACTCTTCTTAGCCATCGCCAAACCTCATACGTTTGGTTGTGGTTAGGGCTGGCGTCCCGCTCACAACGGGGCGTCGGCCCGCCTGGGTTAATAATCTGGGTTATCTAGCCGGTCATCTGGCCTAGTTGGTCTGGTGGTCCCGGAGGTACTTGTCCAACCCCCGGGTACTGAACCGCCAGCGTGACCCTATCTTGGTCGCTAGAGGGATACTGGCCGCGTTCCTGTACATCCACGAGGTAGACATACGCAGATACGTGGCCGCTTCCCCAATGCCAACCATGCGAGCCTCATTCTGGGTCCCAGGTTGGGGCTCAGCAGCCAGAGGCACGGGCCGGTGGAGCCTGGCCCACATTGCCGCCTGAGCCTGGGATAGCTGGCCAATCATGCCCGGTAGCTCAGCGGGTGAGGCTTGTTCCACGCGCGAGGGCCAGTCGCTGGGAAGGATCACCTACAGGCACTCCCGAATCGTGACAATCAGATAACCGTCAACGGCGGCATCCGTGTTGTTCAGCCAGTTGACCACGAGATATTCCCCGGGATTCACGAAGATCGACATGGGAAAGTTGCTCGGCCAGCCCGTGTCGTACTCGGGGCCCGCATTCCAGGCATGGAAGATCCGCCGCCCACCGTGAGTCGGATCATTGAGGTAGACCAGCAGGTACTGGGTGTAGGCGGGCTGAAACAGAAACGCATGAGACCAGAATTCGAGCCCTACACTGGTGGCACCAGCAGGAGGGTAGTAGACCATGTAGTTGCTTCCGGGCTGCATCGTCACCGCGCCACCCGTGTTGTTGGACTCAGGGAGTGTCACAGTCCGACAAGCCGCCTCTACGCCTGTCACACCGCCCGTCACCACACCTGTCACCGCACCTGCCACAAGGGCCAAAGCTAGAGCAATCCTTTTCATCAGGCGTCCTCTCCAGTCACAAGGTAATAATCAAACGTACACCGGATGTGAGTAGGAGCAAGACGCGGCGAAATAAAAATATCCGCCATAGTGCCTACGGGTATTTCGGTAATTACGTCCTAATACCGGCACACACTTACAGACATCGGGGCCCACTTCGCGGATCTATCAGTGATGAGCGACAGGCGAGCGACACCCCTAACGGGGCTATGGATCTTAGCTTGAGGGAGCGAACACGCCCACAAACGACTCTAAGTCAACCGCCAAACAAAGCCTCACAGAGCCTCACTCGATACGCCCAGGTCTCCGCACGCTGACTTTCTCGTGGGCTCCCCACAGTCGGACGACCTGGGTGCCACCGCCCACCCTCTGGACTCTGACGTGGACATTCTTGCCGCCAGCGGTGCTGTAGGGCCTCCCAAGCACTTCCCACTCTCCGGACTCGTCGGCCAGCCGATCCCCGGGCTTCAGTTGAATGGGCAGGACCCGATACATGGAGGGCTGAGGAGGCGGCTGAGGGTCAGCCTTCTTCTTGGGCTTCGGCCTAGCCATCACACCTCAAAGAACCGTCTCTTTTTCCTGCCTGGCCAGGGTATACCGCACTTGGAGCAGGCCGGAGTCTCCTTGAGAACGCTCTGGCCACAGTATCGGCAACGCACAGTGAGTCTCTCCACATCCTGCGCGACTCGTTCTGGATCGAATTTGGATTGACAAAAGCGACATTTGATAGCCCCGAGCTTGATCCGCTCCCCGCACTGCGGGCACGTCTTCAGCGCGGTCTCCACACGTTCGGCATTTGCCTCGGCAGAAGGCGACGCGCTCGACTGGGCTATTAACCGATAGCCACACGATCGACATCGAAGCGGGTAGAGGGGAATTGCGAAGATCCAGAAGCCGACCGTTACGACGCATGCGAAGAAGGTGCCCCACCCCAGCGCCCGCTGAAAGGGTCGCTGGGAGCCACACGTCGGGCACTCGGCGAGCCTCACCGCTGCACCCGCGTCGCGAATCCGACTGATCCCGGGAGGAGCTGGCTGCGTGGGTCGAGCACAGGTTTATTTGATCACTAGCACCGGGGCTGATGGAATCCTAACACCCGCGTTGACCGGCCGCGCGGCGAGCGAACGCGGTCAGCGGTCCGGTCGAACATGCTGTTGGGCATCTCCGCCGATTGGCGATTCGGCCAGCGTCTCTCGAATGAGGACGTCACGGGACTGGGTTTTGTCTCTCATATCGGGCTTTGATTTCCTCGCGCGATTCGCTGGGCTAGGGACCCGGAGCGAGCGGGGACGGAGCGGGCGGAGTAGCAACCGCCATGCCCGCGCTGCCCTCAGGGCGTAGACTCTGGGCGCGTGTACCGAAATAAAATCCAATGACTATCAGCACAACATCCTTGAGGTAGCTTACCGCTTCAATGTTAGCCAGAACGGCGACGCAGAAGGTCGTGATGATCAACCCGGCGATAAACGTCTGCGTGTTCCAGGCTCCTATATCGGTCAGACTGAGCCGAACGCCGACCTTTGACAAAAGCCAGTCTAAAATTAGAAATACCACGATGAGTTGAAGCAAGGGCCGCGCGAAGGCCCAAGCATTGGCGCCAATGGCCCAGACCAAGGATCGAGCGGGGGAGAGTTGTTGAGCCATAGCCGGATCGACACTTGCAACCTCGATGGCTACAGCGGCGCCAATGAGCAGCACTGCCGCAAAGGTTGCTAGAACTAAGAACGTGCGCATGGATCGTCTACCTCCTTAGGATGCCCAACTAGAAAGTATACGGAACTACATGATCCCTGTGACGCAGCGCGCCTGGTCCGTATAGCACGGGACAGCGATCCAGCTGCGGTGATCCAGAAGTCTTGCGTTCTCTGCGGTTGGCGGCGGCATTGCTCATTCCGTCTTCGGGATACCCAGACCTGTATATATCCCAACATTCCCCGTTTCGATAACGTCCAGAGAGTGAGAACGACGGCGAGCCCGATCAGCCGCATGGGCACCTGGGTGGGGATGGCTGGCGGGGAGTCTAGCCGATCACTTGGCGTGCCGCTTCCAACGTGACGAGGAGCAGACGGGCAAGGGGGTCACTCACGGGTTGCCTCCGGGATTGTTGCCCGGATGGTGGCCTTCAGTTTCTTCATGGCCACGTCTATTTCGGTTTCATCCCACTGAACGGTGAGGCGGTGGTTGGTATCGAAGTGGCTCATTTCATGGAATTTCGAGTGCCGACACGTGTAGATGACCGGCTTACCGAGCCCCTCAGCGTATCCGGCCTCCCAATAAGCCCCTCGATTGCCATGGGTCAGGTCTACGATAAGAAACCGCGCGGCTTGGATATCTACGCGCAGCTGGTCGTCAATCAGCCCGGCCCGCGGCTCGTCGTCTACCCGTCGCAATTCGAATCCCGTCTGAGCCACTGCCAAGCGGAAGTAGTCATTGACGAGCCGATCCAGTAGCGGATCGCGATACTGCATTGCCATGAACGCTCTACGACTTTCGGTGCCGCGTCGCAGCTCCTCGAAGCGTTCCCAGCCAGGAAACGTAAGGGTTACCCTGGCGTTAGCCCCTGGCCCCATTAGTCGATCACCTTCTAGCAGGCCTGCGTTCATCAGCCCCGCCACGACGAAATTGAAGCCCGTCTCCGACTGTACTTCGGCATTCCGTCCGTGATCACGAAAGTTGATTCGGAGGCTCATTCCTGGTCCCGCGAGATTCGCTCCAAGCCACCTGATGAGGTTGTCCCCTTGCTCATGTGGCGTCGGAAGTACACCGGCGTCAACGATCCGCTTGCATGTTTCAAAATCTAAAAGAGTCGTATCCTCCCCGTGTCGCGGTGTCTTCAGAATCCCGTAACTGAGGATTGCCCTCTTTCGGGGATCAGTGAGCAGGGTATAGAGCGTCAGATCTGCAGCTCGTCCGAGACCGAAGAGACCGCACTGAGGACAGTCGAAATATATCCGGCTGCCCTGGTCGTTACGACGGCCGTCAATCGTCGGCGTACCACAAACCGCGCACGTGGCGGGCTCACCTAAGCGGTCAGTCATCTTGGTGCCGCCAGATGACGGCCCCACACGAGCACCGCATCCACACGTAATCGCCCTGTAAGCCGCTCTCCGGCCCCCCGCAGCGCCGGTGTTCGTTGAAAAAGACGTCGAGAGCCACCAGAACGGTCACACCACGAGTTTACCCTTGCGACGTACTGCGCGACCATGCCAAGGTTTTGATACGGCAAATCGAAGAAGTGGACTGAACGAGTGGGCAGGGTGAGGAATTGAATGGGGAAAGGGAATCGAATGGGAAAAAGGAAACCAAAAGCGCCCTGGTGGAATCGGTGGTGGGAGGCTGCATTCCCGCCCGGCACCTGGTCTAGTCGGCGACAATTCCTGATGCAGAGCGGATCAAGAGTAATCGTGCTCCTGTTGGGCGGGATCGCCTACTGCAACCACATCCCCCAGTCAGAGAGAATTGCGGAGCCCCAGCGAGAAATCCTTCTCCGGGGACGGGCCTCGGTCGAGATGCATGCGGCACCAGGTTCTCTCCACATTGGTGTCTACGACACCGTACCTGCATCCGATGGGGTCTTGATCGCTACGGCCGCCACCACCAACTCCACCAGCTCCAATGTGATCTGCAACAACTACACATGCGAGTCCGTCTACCGCGTGCCGGGGCTGTAGACGGAGAGTATCGGCCAGCCTAGAGGGAGGACGAGATGGGAAAGAAGGAACCTAGGCCTAATTGGTATCGGCGCGTGGTTGACGCGGTATTGCCTCCGGGTGTGTGGTCGGATCGGCGGAAGTTTCTGACGAGCATGGTTCGTGGTGGGATTGGTTTGACGTATGGGGCAGTTCTATACAGGCTCGGACTCGGCACGGCCGCGAATGTGGCGTGCGCCCCTTCGGTCCTTCAGCCCCTTACCGGCGAGCTAGTCGCGGTCGGTGAGCTTGTGGTTGTGAAGATCGCTGGGGACAGTCTTTCAGTCCGTCTTGGGGGGTGATGCGGTAGGAGCAGCCTACCGAGCCTCTAAGTAGTTTTCAAGATTCTGATAGAAATTTTCGTGGACGCCAATATCAAGCATCTCAATCATGTTTGGTTTTGCGTGAAAGTAGTAGGCGAGAAGAAACTGCCGGTTATCCGCATTGAATTTGACAACGCGAACATGGCGCAAAGCGCCGTGCTTTAACTCACCACTGAGAGGATTGGCTAAAAGAGCTTTGACCTGATTGTCGGTCTCCGTTTGGACGGCCGGGGACAGCCGGCGCTTTGATTTGTTGAAGCGGGGGACTGCCCTGACCGTCCGGGGCGGAGTCTTATCAGGCAAAGGACTACTTCAAGATACCCCACTCGTAAGGCACGGATAGACCAGCCCGGCTCTCCTCAATCCCCTCAAGCACGCCCTCGATGAAACTGAGCGGCAGATCGCGGTTGTCGGAGGCAACGATACCGAGGTGGGCGAAATACTTCATCTGATCCGATAGAGTTCGCTTGCTAGCAGCCGCACGCGCCCGAAGAATCGCCAACATCGGTCGCTCCTGATTACCGAATCTGACCGAGATAGGACTCGGCGCGGCCATCGTCTTAGGCATTGCCATTCCTTTCTGCCTCCGCATACTGGCTTGGAGGCTTGACTACATTGTAGTCATTGCAATGCGACAGTCAATAGCGGAATGTCATGCTTCACAAGTGGGTAATATTATGGACTAAATACGTCTTACGGCAACAGTATAAGCGCAGACTGTTCAGCGCCTCAGCTCTGGGAAGTAGCACCCTGGCCAGGGCTACTCGGTTGTCTGACGGTTTCACTATTCCCTGGCCTCCTCGATTTAGGCCGGCTCTGGTTTGAGCACAAAGTGCAGCAGGAACCATGCGGCAAACGGAGAGCAGCGAGAGGCGGCAACCTCATCAGCCATCTCCGCGATGTTCCCGATCACCTCAATAGCCCCAGGTGAATAGGCGGGCCTACCGTGGACCATCTGTGCCATCTCCCCAAAGAGCCCCGCGTCAAGGATTGCTAGCACCAGGTCAGTGGGAACATCCGTGAGCTGGGCCAGCTCATCAGTGGTCATAGTCTCGGGAATGGGTGGGACGCTCGCCGATGCGCTCGCCGCTGTGCTAGCCGACATGGATACTCTCCAAAGGTTTGTTCTCAGGTTTGTTCTCGGTTTTGTTCTCAGTCAATTCCACCGTCAATTCCACCGTAGTCTCTCGCTTGAAGTTCAGCACGGGCCAGTAATCGTGGCCAGAGGCAATATCGGCCATCCGTTTGTCCCACCGATCTTTCCAGGTGTGGACGATAGCCCCCTCCGGGGTGCCTTCCAAGTACTCCAACAGGGCATCGTACAGAAGCGGGAAACCCTCATACCACGGCCTCCCGGCTTCTCTTAGAACCTGCTGTAGCTCTGGGATAGCATCGGCAGCCACCAGGAAGCAGTCAAACACGACTGCCATATCACGTACCCCCAGATCCCAGAGGCCGGTAATGACATGGCGGGCATAGCTGCTGTCCAGGCTGTGGATGATACCGGGGACAATGAAGTTATCAATACAGCCCTCCCCCTTGTAGTAGTTCACCGGATACCGGCCCTCCTCGTTTGGCTGGCCTACGGGAACGCGGATGGACACCGGGTCGAGGCCATGTCTGAGGGTCTTATATTCCCACTCCGGGCGGTTCAGCCAGTACTGCTGGCCGTCAAACGTATCTGTGAGCCACACCCCCGCATAGGGGCCACGGCTGGCAGCCTCACGCACCACCGCATGGACGACTCTCATATACTCGTCATTGACCTGGACCAGGAGGGGGAGGGCTTTCCCGGTTTGTGCACAGATCGCAACCAGCTCACGCATATTCTGAATGGTGAGGTTGCGCCACCAGTCCCCAGTGAGAGAGCGGTCCTCCTTCAAACGGGACAGGATCTTGTGGAGCATCGCTCCATAGGTGGTATTCCCTATGACACCCACCGAGTTCCGCATCTGCCTTTGGACCCCGGGGTTACCCTTGTCGAGATGGTGAAACACCTCCAGCTCCAACAGCTCCTTGACGCACTCTGACTTGAAATCGTGGTCCACCAGGAATTGCTCCACCACTCGGTCACCACAGAAGATGGCCCGAATGTGGTACATGGAGGCCCGCATGTCGAAGCCCTCCAGGTGGCGCTTATCCTCCCCGGGGTCAATGTCCAGGGATGACTCGGGGCGCTCATGCTCGATATTGAGCCCAGACGCGTGGGTACGGTACAGAAGTCCCCGGTTGGTGTTCTTCAGGTACTGAGTAGCGCCATTGATCTCCGCAAAGGGCCTCGAATCATTTTCCTTAGACGACGACGACAGCAGCCACTGACGAGTGGGATACATGCGCCGATTGCGGCCAACGTAATGGGCGGTCTTGATCCTCAGGTCTGTGGTCCCATCCTCGTACTCAAAATGGTCCCGGTGTTTCAAGACTTGGTGAAGCTCAGCATTGTGCTGCCGATAGCGTCCACCGATGGACCGATACTCATTCCTCGATTTCTGGTGCTCATCACAGAAAGCCTTGAAGTCCCTACGGTGAACCTCAGCGAAGGGGTCTACCCGTTCATCTCTCCAGGCCTTTAGCATCTCCGGCCATGGGTGGGTATCATATCGAGTCTCCAAATCGTCCACCACGTGCTGGAGGGCTGGGACATTCTGGAATAGCTCGGTCTCTCCAAGCCTCTCAAGGGCCAGCCGGGTAGGCTCGCCCACATCCATCACGTCGTAAGCCACCTCCCCGATAATCTCTTGGTCAATAGTGAGAGGTGGAGTCGGTTCATCGGCCCTGAGCACCCGGAAGTGCTCTCTGGGGCCTCGGTACACCCCTAGCTGATACTCCCGGTCCATGATTGATTGATATTGACGGGCCGCCGGGGAGCCTTCAGGCGACATCGGCTTGATACTGCGGCCACCCCAGCCCCCTTTGCCCTTCTTCTTCCAGCCCCTCCGCGTCAGATGATTGGAGCTATACAAGCCCTCAATCCCTCTGTTTACAACACTCCAGATCAGCCCATGGTCTACCCCCGCGGCCAGCATCTCTTTTCTGGCCAGCTTTACCGTGGACTCTTTCTTGTGGACCAGGCTGGTCCCAGGCGTCTCCCGGAAGGTGGGGGACCAGTGGTAGGCCAGGGTATTGAATGTGCGAAGTATCCTGAGGGCCTTAGGCTGTCCAGTCCCCTCCCGGCTTCTGTCCACACTCCGGCCCAGATGCAGAATGGTGTCAATAGCCACCGCCAGGGCCTGCATCGCTGCCAGCTCACCGGCCTGACGCTTGCTCGGAGACTTAAGAAACTTCCTGGCCATCAGGTCATCCAGGGTCACCGGCTTGCCCCGGGCCCCCCGGAGGTAGGGGGATACCAGGTCCCAGACCGCTCTGGCGGTCTGCTCGCTGGGGACCCGGTAGGGTGCAGCTTGTTTCGCTTCAGTACGCTTACGTGGCACGGGACTACCTTTGCCCTTCAAGGCTTGCCCAAAGGTGGAGTCGGGGGGCAGGCACCTGGGCATGGTGCTTTTCGGGCTGCATACCCTAGCCCCCGACATGGGTTTCGCTACCGTTTCGCTACTTCAGGATTTCCGGGGGGAGGATAAGGAATTGGGGCCTACTTCAGGCCCTATTCCCTTTATAGTCCCCCCCAGAAATGTGAAGTAGTGAGACAGACCGAAATAACAGGTAGTTAAGACACGTTTTGGAGTCGGATTTGGGACCCGGGTTCGGGGCCCCACTTCCCTCCCGAAATCGCTCAAAGGTGACCCCCCAAAATCGCAGCTTTTATGATCCGACTCGGGAGGTATTTCGAGCCCTCCTTGGTGGCCAGCCCGAGGGCAAACACCTCACAGAGGTCGCGCAGGGCTGAGCTTTCGGACTGTCGAGACAGGCCCGCCGTTCTGAATTCCTCGGCAAGCCCGGCGACCGTACCCCCCTCGGGGTGCTCCGAGAGGTACTGAATGGCGAAAGCCCGGTGAGGATCTAGGGACCCCATGACCACCTGGCGCACCAGGGATATGTCCTCCTGGTCTACATCAGCATGGCCGCGGGTCATAGCAATGCAAATGGCCAGGCTCCTTAGCTGGAGGGTGGCCCGACCGGGCCCCTCAATCTCTGGGTTCGCTTCGAGCCCCGCGATAACCCCGCGCCCAAAGCACAGGAGTTCGGCAAAGGTGTCTACGTGATTCTCAACAGTACCAGACAGTGTAGGCACCCTGGGGTGACGGGTAAGCTCCAGCACATGCCGGTGAACCCGCTCGGTTAACTCCCTCTTGAGTGCTGATCGCCCAGGGTCCCGGGTCGCATTCTGGGCAATCTTTCTCTCCTCTGGGGTAAGGCCAGCAGGCCGGTAGAACAGCACGCGAGGACCCATTTGCCCCATGTAGTCCGTATAGTTTGGGAGAGAGGCTTTGGTGGTGGCTGCGAGCCAGGCAAACAGGGCTTCATGGTGCTGAGGCCCTTCAATGTCGGTCCCGGTACTTTTGTCGTAGGTCCCGTCAAACGCCGCCGTCATCGTCCCAAGGAATGACTTGACCGTCCCCTCGTCCTTCGACAGCAGGCTAGCGAGGTCAGCCGTTACGAGAGCCTTCTTGTCCAGGCTATCGAGCAGGCTCCTGGCTCGCTTGCGATTCTCTCTGTAGCCTGACGACATGGCATTAGCCGTCAGCTCATCCCGAAAGACCACATGGTCCTTGAGCCCGTAGACTCGTCGCAGCGTGTCGCTCTTGCCCGTGCTGGGGCTGTCTACAAACCAGAGCCACAATGGCGGTGGCGCATCAATCAGCAGGGGAGAAATAACCACAGCCACTGTCAACGTCATCAGGTTGGCAGAGTCCCGAGACACGATGTAAGCGTTTTGCAGCTTGATGATCCTCTGCCAACGATCGGCCAGTGACTCAGCCGATGACTCCCCGGGCTTGAGCGGTGACAGGATCTCTTTGGTGTCAATCGGCATAGCGATGGCGTTCATCGGCCCACCCCCAAGCGATTCATTGGCCGATCGGGCTGCGTCAACGCATGATCTACGATCCGGTTCACTTCACCGTGAGAGAGGGGCGGGCGACACCACTCCTGGTTAGCAGCATGAACAGCAGCACGAACATCACCCTCGGACATCCGGTGCCTGAGCGAGCGGGTGAACCGATAGAGAGAATCGTTACGGCATCCCTCGGGGATGGGTCTCCCGCTGTACTGGACGACAGCACTAGAACCACCGAATAGACCGCTAGAGGTGATCGGGGTTACTGGCAGGCTCAACACCCATTCGGGCAACGGGGCAAGCGGCACCTCATCAGGCGACACGAGCCACTCGTACTTGGTGCCGTTCTCGTGAATGCTCGGTGGCAAGACCGCAGAGCCACCATCTCCTCGAATGTCCACCTTGGGCAGCAGGTTGGTGCGATTGCTGACCAGGATTCCTGGATGCTTGAAATGGAGGTGCAGACCTTTCCCGGTTTTGACTGTTGGCGTATTCGGCAGCTCGCCAGCACAGAGAGCGGTAAAGGCTTCTTGCCCCTCGGGGCCGTCAACATCCACAACCACGAGGCCACTAATCGCACCCGTTACCACAGCAAGGTTGGCATCAGCAGGCCATGAGCGGACTTCAGCCGGAGCAGCATGGCGAGTCTGGAATGCTTGCCAGGGTAGGGAGGGTTTCTTGCTACGGGGATGGAGCGGGATGGGAGACCACCCACGATCTAGACAATCGAGGGCAGCATCGTGGAGAGGAACGAGAGGGTTAACGTGCGCGGCGCGGGGTGACATGTTGAACCTCGTTGGTGGTGTTAGCTGCGTTGGTGGTGTGTGGGGTTTTGGAAAACATGAGCTTCTTGAGCCGCCTGAGTGCGTCAGCATAGAGAGCGGCGGATACCTGCTCACCCCGGTCAAAGGCTTCCATTGCATCCTGGGCCACAGAGGGGAAATCAAACCTACTTCGGCCATCCACCGGCACAATCCGGGGAACATGCCCGTGGACCATCAGAAATCCCGCCGTGTAGAGATCAAACGTGCTGATGGTGGGAACGCTGGTGCTCATGCGTTTCTCCGGGACCGACGACGGCGCCGAGGGCGGATTGGGTCAGACGGCATCAACTGGTACGCCGCATCGAAGATGGCGCTATACGCCAGACTGCCGCACAGAAACTCCCAATCCTCTTGGGAGAGCATGTCTGGCTTCTCGACCTTGTAGTATTTGAGATCCCACCCGGCCAGATCGCGGGCAAAGCCCTTGATCCACGTTCCGGTCAGTTCTTCTGGGTTGGTGGTCGTGGCTGCCATGTGCAGCAGGCGAATGATGCCCCTGGTGAGCCTGGGCCAGTCGAGGGCATACAGTCGGTCAAGGGTCTCGGCATCCGGGGGCTCAGGGTCAGAGCCTTCGGCCCGATGACGGTTCTTGTCGCACGGCACGCACAATGCTCGGAAATTGGAAGCATCGGAGGGCCCGCCATAGGACGCGGGGACGATGGGTGAGGGGATCAGATCCTTGCTGGTCCCACAGAAGGCGCAAGCAAAGCCGGATCTCATTGCGATCAGGTGGGCAAAATCAGCATCAGCACGCAAAACGGGGAAAGAGTGTTGTGTGGTTTGTGGAGTTGTGGTACGTTGAGTCTCTAACACGATGTTCTCGCTTTTCGGGCCTGGGGCTCACGACCCCGGGCCCTTACTTTTTAGGGTTCACTTCGTTCGCTTCGTTGGCCACGTTGCTGCGTTCGCTACTGTGTTCATCGTTCACCTCGTTTAACTTCGCTAATGTCTCCTTCCTACTTGTCCCCCCGTAGATTCCCCACATAGACCTTGGCCCTCGTACAGGTCCAGGTGCCTAAGGCACCTCTACCCGTGAGAGTTGAGGTTGGTTGTGTGGGGGACTTCTACTGCGCTGGAGGGGGGGCTACTAAACTAACCTTGGCTGACTAGCTGTTGGCTCCAGTCTCAGTGGCGGGCTTAGGACCCACCACCTCTTGCTTCACTGACTTCACCCTACGAAGCTGGCCAGACTGAGCCAGGGGAGCAAGGACCCCAAGGGCCCGCATGATCGCCAGCGCCACCTCCAAGCTTGGCTCCGCGTGGGGGAGGAAGTGGGGCCTTGGGC
>Ga0070697_100002256_pt1 | contig 14791 bp, 7 predicted proteins | sample KBSK1501metaG_FD_65475 | JGI IMG/M metagenome (GOLD analysis project Ga0070697, IMG submission 65475) | Corn, switchgrass and miscanthus rhizosphere microbial communities from Kellogg Biological Station, Michigan, USA - KBS K1-50-1 metaG | ecosystem: Host-associated > Plants > Roots >...
CGTTCAGGGCCAGGACTCACCCCGTGTCTGGGAAGCGCCGTTGTCCATTCCAACTTATGAACTTGGTCCAGCCAATCCTTATCCGGCTCTGCTCGACTGGCAACGTCGCAAATGGCGTCCGGTCTACCCCTACCCGTTCCTGGATTCGTTAACTAACAAACGAACAGACAAAACGTACAAAGCAGTCTACCTGGAGAACGAATACCTGCGCGTTTCGGTCTTGCCGGAACTTGGCGGTCACATCTATGAAATCTTCGACAAGACCAACAAGCGCGATGTTCTCTATTCGAACCCGGTGGTGAAGTACGCCATGGTCGCTATCCGCGGTGCCTGGGTATCGGGTGGTATCGAATGGAACTTCCCGGATGGGCATACGTTGACGACGGTTTCGCCAATCGACTACGCGATGAGAACGGAACCGGACGGGAGTGCGGCAGTCGCAGTCGGCGATACGGAGCGCGTCCAGGGCATGCAGTGGCAGGTCATCATTCGTTTGCGTCCCGGACAAAGGGCAGTGGAGACGGAGGTTACGCTGAACAATCGACGCGAAGTGCCCGGGCGCTATTGGTTCTGGTCCACCGCCGGGGCTACTGCTGCTGATGACATGCGCTTTGTTTATCCCATGCGTGAAGCGTACCCGCACGCGTTCTGGCCTGTTTTCTCCTTTCCGAAAGAAAAAGGTGTTGACCTGAGCAAGTTCAGCGACGTACCGAACTTTCTTTCTCTTTTCGCCCGCAACTCGACCCGCGACTACTTCGGTGTTTATTACGACAAGTCCGACTGGGGAGTTGTTCACGTCGCGGACCACCGCGAGATGCCGGGTAAGAAGACCTGGACCTGGGGCACTGACGACAACGGCAACATTTGGGTTGATAAGTTGACGGATGGCGGCCACCAGTACGTTGAGTTTCAGGGCGGACGGTTCGAGACACAGATGGAACACCAGTTCATCGCACCGCATCGTGTCGAGCACATCGTCGAACACTGGTTTCCCGTGAACAATCTTGGCGGCGCGTGGGACGAGGCTACCCACGATGCGGCGCTTCGAGTCGACGTTCAACGCGGCCGGGCTGTTGTTACCGCAAACGTAAACTCACGTTTCAATGATGCGGAGTTCATCGTCGAGAGTGGCGGCGTCGCCCTGCGCAGAGAAAGAGTCAAACTGGATCCGGCGAAAACATTCAGCGCTACTATTGAACTGCCCGCAACAGCCGTAGGACGACCGCTTACAGTGATCTTCACCAGCAAGGACGGGCGCGGGTTTATTAAATACCGCACTGATACTCCTATCGATGGCAATCCCGACTTCAAACCGGCAACGCGGCCGATTCCCGATCCGAAGATCTCTACCAGTGCCGAACAGGCTTACGTGGAAGGCCTCGCCTTCGACAAGAAGAGCAAAGAGCGCGAGGCCCGTGCCTCCTACGAAGAAGCGTTGAAACGCGATCCTGGCTTTGCTCCCGCACACATTGCTCTGGGCCTCTCTTATTACCGTAGTGGTGAATTCGAGGCGGCCGCCACTCATCTCAACCGGGCCCTAACACGAAATAAGGATGCCGGTGACGCTCACTACTATCTTGGCCTGGTTGAACGGGCGCGAGGACGGAACGCGGAAGCGGCCGAGCATTTGATATGGGCAGTGCGTTCCGGGCATCGCGAGTCAGTATCACGATACGTTTTGGGTGAGATGGCGCTAGCGGAAGGTAATAATCTCGAGGCTCTCGAAAATCTTTCGCAGGCTGTGATGCTGGATCCAAGAGATCTCAAGGCTCGGACCATGCTCGCCCTGGTTGAACGGCTCGCCGGTAGACTCGGGGTTGCGCAGCAGCACATTGACGCGGTGGTGCAGGAGATGCCGATCGATTATCTCGCGCGGCATGAGCAGTACGAGATTTATAAGGCGCTTGGACAGGAGAATAAGGCGAACAATGCGTGGGCCGAGCTATGGCGCCTGCTGGCACGAGAGCCTGACTCGGTTCTCGAAGTCGCGTTTGATTACGCCGCAGTCGGACGGCGAGGCGAGGCGCGACGGATTCTTGAAGGAGCTATTCGGCACGAACAGGACCCGGCAAGAACTGCTGATACGACGCGCGACTACCCAATGCTTCACTATACCCTCGGTTATTTGTATGAACTGGATGGCGACCGCGCCCGTGCCAATTCTGAATATATGAAAGGTGCAAAAGGCGATCCCGCGTTTGTCTTCCCGCACCGCGTTGAAGAAATCGTGGTGCTACGCCGGGCGCTGGCAGCGAACCCGAATGATGGACATGCCGCTTACTATTTAGGCAACGTACTCGCTTCGAAGAATCGAGATCGAGAAGCACTGACCGTGTGGCACGACGCTGTCAGACTGGATCCCTCAAACACTATTGCGCGCCGTAATCTCGGGCGGGCCCTGTGGGTAACAGATAAGAAAGAGGAAGCGGCCAGTCAATATCAGCAAGCCATTGCCGGTGCGCCGGACGATTATCAACTGTATGTCGAGATCGGAAACCTGTTCGCCGAGATGGGCGCGCAAGACCGGCGGGTGAAAGTTCTGGAGAGCGCACCTCCATCGACGCGGAAGCGCACACCCTTCATCCAGGCGCTCGCGGCTGCCTACGTTGATACCAAGCGGTTCGCCGACGCCGTCACGTTGCTCACGAATAATACTTTCACATCAGGTGAAGGGGAGGATGCAGCCCTGGGCCTCTACCGCAAGGCCCACCTGGGCCTTGCGCGCAATTATCAACTGGCAGGGGAACATCTCAACGCGGCAACCGAGTTTGCAGCCGCCACTGAGTACCCGCGCAACTTCGGTGTCGGCCGCCCGGCGATGCAGTCGCAGGCTAGGGAGTATGCGGCGGCCGCGCGTGAATACGGGCTCGCCGACAAGCGCGCGGAATCACAAGCCTGGTGGGACCGCGCAGCTATGGAGGCACTTAATCCGCCAATTCAGCCGGAAGAACCCTGGTCGGAACACTATTTCTATAAAGCCGTAGCCCTCGAACACGTCGGACGCAAAGCTGAGGCGCGCGCTCTCTACGAACGCCTCGCGCGCTTGAACGACGAACAGCGAATGCTCGACGCTGAACCGTGGCCGCCGACTGGAGCCATTCGGTTCGCGCTTGCGGGCTCAGCTCTTAAAGCGCTTGGGCGCCAGGCCGAGGCGCGTGTGGCGCTGGAGCGCGCTTTGAAAATGGATCCCGAAAGTGAGTTGGCACGCTTGCAGTTGGCGGAACTTAGAGGCGGTTTGCGGACGGCGAGCGGCGGTGGCGCTCGCTAGCAGACTAAAGCGGCGGAACGTTCTTAAGGTCCGAAGGACCGCGAGTTAGTAGCCCCGTCCGTAAGGGCGGGGTAGAGAATAGCTTGATTGCATGAGCGCCGAAGGTGCGTCACGGTTTCTGCCGGCCCTTCGGGCCTTTAGCTTGGGGCAGCGTCCCCGCCCTTACGGGCGGGGCTACTAACTATCGGTCCTTCGGACCTAAACAGCCAGGAAAACGGACCTAAACAGCCAGGAAAAATTGTTTAAGAAAAATGCCGCAGTCGGGAAAAACATATTTGCTGGTCTTACCATTGATGTGGATGGCCATCACCGCCGCGGCACGAACATCGCCACCGCCATCGCCTGTCTTCCGTAAGACTCAAAACTCCGATGAGTGGGTTCGAAGCACGCTGCACATCCAGCGGACGTATAGCCGCGTGCTGCTGGTAGATAGCGCTGCCGACCACCCGAAGAGCGTGCGTGTGAAGGCACTAGAACTCAATACACGAAACGCTAAGGGCCCGGGGGTTGCCGTCCTGTACGCGGTCAACGAGGTTTACAAATCACTCCAAGAGGCAGCCGACGCAGCGCGAGGTGGTGATCTCATCGCTGTGATGCCGGGAACTTATGCTGGCTTTGTAATAGGCGATAAGCCCGACGCCGGTGACGGCCGCTACATTCATTTCAAGGTGCTAGGTAAGCCAGGCGACTGCATTGTCAACCGTCCATCCTCACGCGATCCGGATTGGATGATATTGCTGCAAGCGGCACATCACGTCATAGTTGAAGGCTTCAATATCGCGGGGGCCACTGGACCGGGAATGAAGCCGGTTGGACCACGCGCAGGGATAATGCTTGACGGCGATTTCGGTCGCACTGGAAAACAGGCGCACCACATCGTGGTCGTCGGCAACTTTTCTCACAATCATCTCAAGTGGGGACTTCATTCTACCGACACTCACACAGTGCTCATTCAGGATAATTGTTTCGCGTTGTCCGCGCTCGAGCATTCCGCTTACGTCTCAGACGGCTCCGACAATTACGTTATCCGGCGGAACGTTTTCTTTGGCAGCCGGGCGAGCGGTCTTCAGTGCAACATCGACTCCGTCAGTTCGTTTCATGAGCTGCTGAAAAATCCGGCGCTTCGCGATTATCCGAAGGAGGAGCCGACGCGAGCCTGGGCCTTAGGCTTGGTTAAGCTGGCAACGGAGAAGTTTGGCGCGAATAATTTTCCCGATGGTCGCGGGCTGAACTTCATCATCGAGGACAATGTGGTGAACGAAAACGGGAAGGGAGGCGCCGGCTCATTTAACCTGGCGGGGTTGCAGGAGTCTCTCATTCAGAACAACCTTATCTACGGAAACTTCAATCACGGCATTGCGCAGTGGGACGATGCGAACCCTTATGACGAGAGTTATGTAGAACCCGGGCCGCAGTCACCGAACGAGGTTAAGGGTTCGGCAGATCTCCCGCTTTGGGGTTGTCACTCTAACATCATCCGCAATAACACCGTGCTGATGGGTAACAAAGGCCGGGCGGCCATGCAGGCTCGCAACGGAAGCTGGGGCACAGTGATGCGTAACAACGTCTTCATTAACGACCAGCCGTTCTCAATCGAGATTTTCAATACCAGCATCTTCCGGCTTGATGCCCGGTTCAACGTCATCAACACCATGAGCTATATGGAGATGCCGGAGGCGCTCAAGGTCTTAGCGATCGCTTTGCCGGAAGGGCCGAGTGCGCGAAATAGGATTACGCGCGAAAGAATTGCGAGCGAGTTTGTGCGCTACGGCGAAGAGCCTTGGGTGATTATTGAAGGGAACTGGTGGCGATTAAATCCGAACCGGCCCGACTTCCACCCGCGAGCAGACTCAAAACTCCTGGCGCATCGCGGCGACGCGCGGGAAATGCCACCACGCGATCTTGCGGGAAATGTAAGACGTGGGCCATCCATCGGAGCCCTGGAGCCGGCGATTCAGCGACATAGATTCGCGCATTACCGCTCGAGCTCGTCACTGGAACCGCGGGCGTCCCGCCCGCAATGAGCGCGCAGCGCGAAACAATGCGCTTGGATCTGAACAACTTGGCGAGATTTCTCGCGCCTTACGGCGCTCGTAGCGGGCGAGACGCCCGCGGTCCCAGTGAAGAGCACGAGTGGTTTTGCGACAGTTCAGAGAATTGAAAGCAATGCTTCAGAAGGACGAATCGTAATGGTTACTCGATCCTCTCTGCGTTTACTTATTTCCCTGGCGATAAGTATTGGCGCCGCTGCTTCAGTCTGCGGCCAACACATGTCGGCACCGGGTCGCAAACATAGAGCGAGCGATACTCGACTGTCGCAGCTGGTCGAAGCCAACATCATCGCCACACACGCTTACCAGATCTTGCTGTCGAAAAAATCCGGCAAAGGAGATCCCACTTGTTTTGGACCAGGCAAACTTTCGGATCGCGAGCTGGAATCGCTGGTGGAACATCAGTCCAGGTTATTGAAATCCAGTATGCCGGCCGTGAACGCCTGGGTTCGCGGCGCGGAGTCAGATTTTGATCCGGCCCTGGATCTCAAAGCGATTCTCTCTTCGGGACTGGCTGTTCCATCTAATACCCCAGTCAACATTTTCAATGACTACTTGCGCAGCAAGACGAAGGCCGACGACCTGAAGACCCGAGCCATCGCAAATCTTTATCAAACAGTGCTCGAAGTTGAACGAGACGGCGATCTTTTGCAGGATGAGTTTGCTTTCTATATCGCCCTCGGCTTGCCGGTCTACGTAGGACAATTGCGTCTGCCGGGCAGCGACGCAGACATGCTGGCAATGGGGCGAGAACTCGCGGGGCATGCCTGTGTTGCGCCTTTTGATACCGGCGCCGCCGAATGGCAGATCGCTGGACGCAAGATCTGGAACTGGGGAGAGAAGAACCTGCACATCCGCGATGAGAAGGTGCTGGCCGCCGAGTTGCTTAATGAGCAGGATGTAAGAGTTCTCAGACCTCGTTTGCGTGCGTTGCCTCCACAGAAGATCGCCGTCATCGGTCACTCTTTCACAATGGGATTGCACTGGTCTTCACCCTCGAGTTTTGTTCCCATCGTTATCGACATTTTCAGGCGCGAAAATCCAAAAGTGGAATTCAAACAATTTGCCGGGGGTGGCTTGACGGCCACGCGTGCGCAGCAGCGTTTCTACCAGAGTGTGCTCGATTGGAAGCCAGACAAAGTGCTGCTCGTGGTTATGACACGCACTGACGCGGACTACGAGGCGCTGAAAGACCTTGGTGTTGGATTTGCCGCGGCCGGCATTAAGACTTACATGTTTGACGAAGTGCACGATCCGGAGAGTGTCAATCCCAATACAGTCCAACGGGCCCTGGTGGCTGCCCGAGCTGGGAACATCGAGGTGATTGAGGTTGGCAGCGTCTTATCTTCGTCGCCGGACCGTGCCAGGTTTGTTTGCCTTGACGGAATTCACATGACCGAGCCGTATCACCGGCTAATGGCGAAGGAGTGGCTCAAGTTTCTGGCTGGTGCGCGATGAGCAAGGCTCAAGCTCCCGCTGGAACCGCGGGCGCCCTCGCCCGCACACGCGCCGCAGGCGCGCAATCTTTCGGGAGTGGCTCTAATGCATTTTCGCGCTTCGCGCTCACTTGCGGGCGCGGGCGCCCGCGGTCCCAGGGAAGAGCTTGAGTGGTTTTTAGGAGAAGAATTTAGTGAAGAGAATTAGCGCGAATTGCTGTTCAACGATCGCTCGGCAAAGTCTATTCATTGCCGCGACCCTGACGCTCACTCTCGTCATCGTTTCATCCAGTTCGCCGTGCGCGTACGCGCAATCCGGCCGGGATATTGTCAGGCCTCGGATGCTGATCCGCGAGCGTGATCCACTTACCGGATTCAATGTTTTGCGCGCGAGATTGGCCGCAGGCGCTCGCCCTTCAGATGCTATTGACGGTTGGGCGCTCAGCTACCTGCTAACTCGCGACGAATCTTTCGCTCAGAAATCTATTGAGGAAATGCGACGTACTCACCCGCCGGAGTTGGTGGGATCGCGCACCTATCCTGACTACGTGAAGTGGTCGCTGGCCTTCGACTGGCTTTACAACTATCCGGGTTTCGATGCGCAACTCAAGGATCGCATTGCGCTGGAACTTTTGAAAGCTGCAGAGAAGATGATGCAGGATCAGTCTCTCAAAGAAGTCCAACTGGCGATGTATCACAATTATCCGGTCCGCTACCTCACGCTCGCGGTGTTTGCCCTCACCGCCATCGAAGGACATCCTTCGGTCGAGTCGCGCGCGGCGCCGCTGAGAGCGCACGCCCAGGAAGTTTTCGATCACATTCTCGATCTTACAAACTTCATCACACCCGACGGCGGTTATCACGAATCGATGGACTACCAGCGGATCACCTACGCCCCGCTCGCATTGTTGGCCGAATTACGTCGCACTGTGGGCAACAACGATCCGGCGCGGCGCTACACCCTCTTTCATCATTACACCGACACCTATCTCTACAAGGTGCTGCCTGATGGTACTACCGCGCGCGATGATGATAATGAATTTCCTTACCTCCAGTGGGAAGACAACATCTGCCTCGCGTATGCGGTCAATCGTTTCAAAGATCCATTTGCTGCCTGGATCCTGCGCAACAGCGGCTGGCCTTCACGCAAAGATTACCGCATTCCCATTACTCAGTTTTTGTGGGATGACCTGGACGTTGTTCCGCGCAATCCGGCTGACACCAACGACGCCGAGATTTCCCGCCACTACTTCTTTCGGGGAGTTGGACATCTGATCATGCGTGATGGGTTTGGTCCCGATTCGACCTGGATTGAGTTCAATTCAGGTCCCTACCTAGCCAAGCATGACCATCTTGATCAGAACCATTTCACCATCTACCACAAAGGCTATCTGGCGACTGAGAGTGGCGCCGACTACACTGACACTGAGAGCCCGCACTACCTGAACTACTATCGCCGCACCATCGCTCACAATTCGATGTTGGTTTATAAGCCGGGAGAAAAATTCTTCTGGGCCGAAAATCTTTGGGCCGCTGCCAACGACGGCGGCCAGCGCATGGACTCTTCCCGTTATTGGAATACCGTTCGTAGTCGCGAAGATTTCGAACGCACGCGTGACCTCTGGGATACCGGACACATGGAGGCGACGGACTACCAGCCGGGCGCGTATCACTACGCGCGCGGCAACGCGACGCACGCCTATCAGCCTTCAAAGATGGAGCACTTCACTCGCGAAGTGGCCTACACACCCGGGAACAACGTGTTGGTGATCTTCGACCGCGCGCGGAGTACCGACCCAAACTACAAAAAGGTCTGGTTGCTCCACGGAGTCGGCGAGCCCAGCGTTGTGGCCGAGCAGAAGGGAAGAGATGTCGGTCACGGTGGTATCGCTTACGCGAACGCGACGGCCTTTACTTATGAAGATGGTCAGGGACGTCTGCGAGTTCACACATTGCTCCCACGCGAACGCGAAGTAGTAAAGCGTGGCGGGCCTGGTTTTGAGTTCTGGACACCGGGTGATGAGTTTGGCGGAGCATGGGGAACCGGAAAGAACTGGCCACTGGATCCACCCGCAGGCGGACCGCTTACCACCGATCCTTATCTCAGGAAGATGTGGAAGACTTTCTGGGGAGACGACTTTGAAAAACTATTACCTTCAAACACGCGCGCGGTTGTGCCCGCCGCGTGGCGCGTCGAAGTGTCCCCGGTCAAACCCGCTAAGGAAGATTTCTTCTTGCATGTTTTGGAAATTGGCGATCGCGGCGATACGCGTGCCCCGCGTGTTGAGTTGGTAGATGGATCAAATCTGATTGGCGCCCTGGTCGAGGGTGGCACCATCACGCTGTTCGCGACCATTGACGGTCCGGTAACCACAGGTGAAGTAACCATCCCGGCGGTGGACACTAACTGGTTACTCATCTCCGGATTGAAGCCACATGCCAAGTATGAACTGCAGATGACTGGAGGCCGTGCAAACTGGCGCGGTGGACTCTTCAATGGTGTGCCCGGCGGAAGCTACATCGAAACCGCGAATGGTTCCGGAGTTATGTATCTGCCGTTCAAAGGTCAAAAGGATGGAAGGCTGCGGTTGCGGCTGCTGTCGTCAGAGTAGGTTTGGGCAGCGAAAGGAATTTGCCCGCAGTAAGAAATGTAGGAATCTAAATGGAACGGCGGTAATTGCAGGTAGGAAGGGTGGCTTGCCCCCGCTCAAGTGACAGTGGCCCTTTTGTGGTACTTCAGCTTTCAAGGCCAACCAATCACGCCTTGGCGCTCGGGCGGGGGCAAGCCACCCTTCCTAACCTGCAAATTAGTTGCACTTGAGCAATCCCTTTGGATCGATAGTGACTTCGGGCGAACAAACAATGACTATGAACAAAACAACACGCATATCAATCGCCGCGGTATTCACCGCATTCCTTTTTTATTGCGGCGTATTTGCGCAATCCCAACCCGGCCAGGCCGCTCGGGTCAAGCCTCTTCATGAAGTGAACCCGGTGGCGCAGCCCGGCGCAAACCACGTTGTTGCCGTTGTCGGCGCGACCCTGATCAATGGCCGGGGCGGGGCGCCATTATTTGATGCAGTCGTTGTCGTTCGCGGCGAAAAGATCGCAGCAGTGGGCAAGCGAGGTGAGGTGTCGATCCCCGCTGGCGCGGAAGTGGTCGATGCGAAGGGACTCACGCTCCTGCCCGGATTGATCGACTCCCACTTTCACATCGATGGCGACGATCCTTTGCCCGCACTCTATCTTACGCACGGGATAACTTCTCTTCGAGACCCCGGCCAGTGGGCTGAAGCTTACGATGTTGCTCGCAAAGGACCCGCGCCGATACCACGTTTGTTCCTGTGTGGTCCGCACCTTGACTCGCCGCCGCCCGCTTATCCGACCGACTCGTACATAGTGAGGGACGCGGAGGAGACGCGGAATGCAGTCAACCGCTTCGCTGACGAGGGCGCTTCGGCGATTAAGGTCTACTACCGTCTGCCTCTTGCGCTTATCAGAGTCGCGGTAGAAACGGCTCACGCTCGCGGTCTTCCCGTTACCTCACACCTGGAGATCGTGGATGCGACTGACGCTATCCGCGCCGGCGTTGATGGCGTAGAGCATGCCACTTCCTTTGGGACGGCGCTGCTGCCGTTGCGCGAAGCTGAGAAGTATCGGCAGTCAGTGCTTGCTGATAACAACGCTCGTCGGGAAGGTAGGTATCGAGTGTGGAGCATGATCGATCTCGATTCGCCGCGTGCCGGCGCGGTCTTTAAGTTGATTGTTGAGCGCGGCACCATAGTCTCACCGACCCTTGCGGTCTTCGAACGACAGCCGGGTGACAAAGATACGACCGAGATGCATGTTCGCGCCTTCAAACAGATGGAGGCGTTTGTCGGACGCGCCTTCCGTGCCGGTGCGCACGTCGTAGTTGGTTCTCATTCCGATGTGCCACACGCAAAGCGTGGTTGGGCTTATCAACGAGAGCTGGAACTGCTGGTCGAGTCAGGTCTTACCCCGATGCAGGCGATTGTTGCAGGTACTCTGGAGAATGCGCGGTTCTTTCATGCCTCAGATCGACTGGGCAGTGTTGAACCCGGCAAACTTGCAGACCTCGTGCTGGTCGAAGGAAATCCGCTGGGAAGCATCAGCGATATGAGGCGAGTCAAACGCGTAATGCTCAACGGCGAGTGGGTGAAAGGGGCTGGCGCCGAAGACAAATGAGCCGGGAAATGCGCATTGTGGGTCGACGAATACAGAACCGGGAGCGTAGCGACCGGGTGCTACTTGCGATAGGCAACAGCTGCATTTTGTCGAGTTTACAATCACCATGACCGCCACCGTTCTAGAACCAGTCGCTACCGCTCCCGGTTCTGTATTCGTCGGCCCACGACAATGGGGTGCCGGCACAACATGTTATGGGAAACGATCGTCTATCACTCAGGCGCGCTCTATTAGTCGGCTGCATTTCGTTATTACTCTGTGGAGTGGCGCAGGCAAAAGGCAAGACTGTCTATGTGCATTTACTCGATGGCGACGACGCGCGGGGTGATGGCAACTACACGCGTCCCTTCAAGTCATGGCGAGTGGCCCTCGGTCATGTTGGCAGCGGCGATACGATCGTCGCGAAGAACGGCGACTATCGAAAAGCCGGACGGGAAGGCAGTTGGGGTGGGCTGAAACTGATCTTGACCATGGGCGACCAACTCGAACCTGGCGATCCGCGCCAGCCTGTCCCGCCGGGAACGCCACCTGAGGCAATCGGCATTTACCGCTACGATCCCGCCAACCCGCTCACGATACGCGCCGAGACAAACAAGGGCGTTATCATCGATCACATTCGCTTTCATTTGGCGCGCGGGATCGTTATCGAGGGGTTTGAGATTTTCCCGAACCCTTACTATACAGATGAGCAGGGGAAGAAGCTCAACCGTCGTCGCAATGGAATTCACGGCGATAGCGTCTACGAACCCGAAGACCAATACAACCGCGTAAAGACTAATGATCCGCCGGGTGGACACACTGCCGCCTGGTATGACCGCTCGCTCTGGACCAGCTATATCACGGTCCGCAACTCGAAAATTCATTACGATTGCCCGCCGGCCGGCTGCACTTCAGCATACGATCCGCTGCAGGATGACGATCGGCTTTATCTCATTAAATTCAACCAGGCACACCACATTACGGTGGAGGACTGCGAACTGTTCGACGGCAAGAATTTTCAGCGCAAGCCGGCCATCGACCTTCCCTGCAGCGACGACGTGATCGTGCGTCGCAACCTGATCCGTAATTGTCATCGGGGTGTGGTAAGCAAAGGTGGAGGTCGCAGAATGCTAGTTGAGGCCAATGTCTTTGTTGACAATTCGGGCGCAGCCTTCTCAGGCGGCTCGACTGATCCGGATCTCTTCATCGACGGGCGCTTCGGCGATCCTTGTTCGTTTGCCGTCTTCGAATCTTATGACATGACAGCGCGCGATAACTTAGTTGTCTCCACGCGACCGGGCGAACGCCCCGTTGAGGCCATTGCGATTTGGGCCGCGAAGAACGCCAGCATCGTCAACAATACTTTTGTCGGAATTGGGGAGCGTGGCGTTTTACTAGTGCGTCCCGGAAACGAAGTCGACAGCCCCGCCAAAGGATGCGGGCGTTCAGTCCGTCTAACTCACACGGAAGATCTTACCTTGAGGCGTAATGTGTTTGTCCTTTCGGGAGTCGTAGATGAGACCATGCTTTATCAAACCTCAGGTGTTGGCACCGTAGTACTGAGGTTTGATCACCGTGACAATACGTTCTACAACCGGGGCCAGGAGGTTCCCTTGGGAGGACTGGCTGATCCTAATGGCGAGCCAGGCTTCAGCAAAAGCGACCCACAGTTAGCTGGAGGGCAGGGAACCGATTACGTGACCTGGATGGCAACGGTGAAACTCAAAAGCAATTCGCCATCGCTCGGTCGTGGCGTGCACGGCGGCAAATGAGTAAAGCTTGTTTCTACTGACATGAGCCAGCACGAGTCTTCATAGCCCGATGATCACCGCGCTAAAGCCACGGCGTGAATGAGATCATGAACCTGGCGCGGATGCCTCAAGCTGTTTGCCGAGTCATCATTTCTAACTGGCGACGTCCGATCGCTTTGATTTGTGAGTCTGGCCACTTCTCCAGCAACTCATATGAAGGGTGATTCACTTTTCCGCGGCAGGGGTTGCGCGCCGCATTGTAACTACAGATGAGCGACCAGCGCGGATTTGGGCTCTTATTCGCGTCCGAGCGATGAAGTAAGTTGCAGTGGAAAAAAAGTGCGGACCCCGGTTCCATCTCACAATGGACCAACTCCAGATGCTTTAGCGCTTCCTCTACCCGCTCAATATCGGCTCCCGTTTGTTCGCCCGCTTTGCCGTGATCGATCCGACCCATGTGATGTGATCCCCTGATCACTTGCAGGCAGCCGTTCTCGGAAGTTGCGCGATCGATAGCAACCATGCAACTCGCCATAAGAGGAAATAGACACTCATTCGAATACCAGTAACCATAATCCTGGTGCCACTCCCATGCTCCGCCAACCAAAGGCTCCTTAAGCATCACTTTATGGTGGTAATGATAAACCTCACCACCCAGCATTTGCTCCATAGGTTCGACGATGCGTGAGCAGCGGACAAAGGCGCTGTAGATGTCTTCACCCAACGAACCAGTAATCCATAACTTGCTTCGTGCGCTGGATAAATCGAGTCGCTCGTGGGCTTGTTGCTCAAGTTGCTGATCACGCCTGGCGATATTAAGGAGGAGATCCATTTCTTCCTTATCGAAAAGATCTCCTACCAGCAGATACCCATCCCTGGTGAATACCTCAATCTGTTCTGGCGTCAACTTGGGCATAGAGTCTCTCTTAATTCAGAACCGTCTGCCATTACTGTAAAGGCTGAAGCTTGTATTTCGGAACCACGTACTCACCTGGGCCTTTTCCTATTCTGTCCCAAGCGCTACAGTTCGCTGCAAGTCCAGGTGCTGCCATTTCCGGGCACAAATTGGCCACATGGAAAAACGGGCTCGTTAGTTCACGCCTCTTAAGTTATCGATGGGGTTGAGGTTTTTGGTCGGGGCGAGAGGATTCGAACCTCCGACCTCTCGGTCCCAAATGATAGGCGCGGCAAAAACGTAAGTTTTTGTCTTTTCAAAAGTTGCAGCCACCACAGATTTACTAAGGTTTTTACATTCCGCCACATTTCGTTGACGGGAAAGCAATAAAGCTCACTCAGTAACCTTGTTGGATCGGGATAGCGCTTCTCATCAAATTGATGCGAGCCCCACGGATGCGGATTCCAATATTGCCAATCCTGAATTATGCCGTCGATTGGAATGTGCTCACTTCGATATCGGCTCACCACGCGTCCAGCAACTCCTGCTGCGTTTGGTAGCGGTTCTTGCACTGCCAGAATCCCCACGCCCAACGGCCAAACATAGGCGCCGCTCCGGACAGGTGGCGGTAGGCCGCAATCACCTTGTCGAGCGCTGGTCCATACATGAAATAATAGTCAATCGAATCGCTTGCCTCGGAGTTCCACGTAAGTGGCAGTTGGGTTGCAGACGGTACGCGACAAGCCAGGCGCACCTCGGCGCCACCAGCTCCCTGGTAGTATTCCATCCGAATGCGATGACGGCTGTTCGCTGCGAATTTTAGTTTTGCCACCGAGGTCTCCGGTGGATGTATGCTCCAGTTGTCAGCCACAAGCGTATCATCGATCCAAACGCGCACACCGTCATCGGCAGTAGCGAGCAGCATGCACTCTCCCACCTGCTCAGCCTCCACGAAACCGGACCAACGCACACTGTAGTGATCGTGCGACAGCTTTGCCGGAGGAGCAGCGGACCACTTGAAATCTATCTGCGGATCGATGCGTTTTTGCCCGAGTTCATCAAAGTTTTCGCCGCGGAAATAGCTGGCACTCAAGCCGCCGGACTGACCGTCATCGCTGAACAACTGCCGAGGCGGAATCGTCTCGACCTCGTTCGCTCCCACATTCACAGTTGTGACTGCGGGATTATCCCAGAGCAGGCCATAA
>Ga0070697_100002259_pt1 | contig 14778 bp, 13 predicted proteins | sample KBSK1501metaG_FD_65475 | JGI IMG/M metagenome (GOLD analysis project Ga0070697, IMG submission 65475) | Corn, switchgrass and miscanthus rhizosphere microbial communities from Kellogg Biological Station, Michigan, USA - KBS K1-50-1 metaG | ecosystem: Host-associated > Plants > Roots >...
CATTCGGCGGCATGAAGAAGATGCGCACCTGGTTTGCCGCCGACAAGACCGGCTTCCACATGCTGCACGCGCTGTTTCAGACCACTCTTAAGTACGCGCCCATTACCCGCTACGACGAGTGGTTTGTGACCAAGTTATTGGTGGACGACGGCCGGGTGCAGGGCGTAGTCGCGATCGAGTTGATGTCGGGCCGCATCCAGGCTATCGCCGCCAAGTCGGTGATTATCTGCACCGGCGGATGTGGGCGCGTGTTTCCCTTCACCACCAACGCCAACATCAAGAATGGCGACGGCATGGCGCTGGCCTATCGCGCGGGTGCGCCGCTCAAGGACATGGAATTTGTCCAGTACCATCCCACCGGCCTGCCTTTTACCGGAATCCTGATCACGGAAGCGGCGCGCGCCGAAGGCGGCTACATGCTTAACAAGGATGGCTACCGCTATCTGCAGGATTACAACCTGGGCACGCCTACTCCGAAGCCGGTGCTGCGCAGCATGGAGCTTGGGCCGCGCGACCGCTTGTCGCAGGCGTTTGTAAAGGAGCAAGAAAGAGGCCGGACGACGCAGACTCCATACGGTCCGGTAGTCCATCTTGACTTACGCCACCTGGGCGAGAAGCTGATTAACGCCAAGCTGCCGTTTGTCCGCGAGCTCTGCCTGAAGTACCAGGACATCGATCCGGTGAAGGAACTCATCCCGGTGCGCCCGGTGGTGCACTACATGATGGGCGGGGTGAGCACCGACATTAATGGCGCGACCCCTATTACCGGCCTGTTCTCTGCCGGTGAGGCGGCTTGCGTCAGCATCAACGGCGCGAATCGGCTGGGGTCGAACTCATTGCCGGAGTGCCTGGTCTTCGGCGCGCGCGCTGGACGCGTCGCGGCTGAGCATGCAGCCAGCAGCCAAGTCAGCACACGTGGCCTGCTTTCACTCGCCAACGATGAACGCAGGCGGCTGGAGCAGCAATTTCTGCACCGGACCGGCGGCCGAGAAAAGATCGCCACCTTGCGAGACGAGATGCACCAAACCATGGAAACCGCCGCGGGCATCTACCGCTCCGGGCCGGCGCTGGCCAATGCGGCAGAAAAGTTACGCGAGCTGCAACAGCGCTTCCATGACCTCCAGATTGACGATCGCAGCCACACCTTCAACACCGAACTGACCGGCGCGTTGGAGCTCTCCTTCATGCTCGACGTTGCGGAAACCATGGTGACCTGTGCTCTGGAGCGCAAGGAATCGCGCGGAGCGCATCAGCGTACGGACTTTACCGCGCGCGATGACAAGAACTACCTGGCGCACTCGGTGATCAGCCGGAATTCTGATGGGTCGTCACGCGTGGAGTATCTGCCGGTAAACATAACGCGTTGGCCTCCGGGAGAACGCGTCTACGGTGCCAAAACCGGAACCACTGTCGCACAAGCGAGGTAAATGAATGGCCGAAACCGTCGTCTTGCAAATCACCCGCTACTCTCCGGAGCGTGATGCGGAGCCGCAGTTCGAGAGCTTCGAGGTCCCGTTTCACAAAGAGTGGGTGGTGCTCGACGCCCTGAATTACATCAAGGACAGAATTGATGGTTCGCTTAGCTACCGCTGGTCTTGCCGTATGGGCATCTGCGGAAGCTGTGGCATGATGGTGAACGGTGAGCCCAAGCTCACCTGCGCGACCTTTCTTTCAAGTTATGCTGCCAAGCGGAAGCCGATCGTGGTGGAGCCGCTGCGCTACTTCCCCGTGATTCGCGACCTGGTCACCGAAATGACCGACTTCATGGTGAAGCTGCGTAAAGTGAAGCCTTGGCTTATCCGCAAGGAACCGCCTCCCGCTCAAGGCGAGTTCCTCCAGACTCCTGAACAATTAGACGTGTACAAGCAGTTCAGCATGTGCATCAATTGCACACTCTGTTACGCGGCTTGCCCGGTGTACGGGCTGGATCCAGTGTTTGTCGGCCCGGCTGCCATCGCGCTGGCGCAGCGCTACAACCTCGATTCCCGCGACCAGGGGGCCGATGACCGGCTGTCAATCTTGGCGCATCCCGAGGGCGTGTGGGGCTGCACCTTTGTGGGTGAGTGCACGCGCGTGTGTCCCAAACATGTTGATCCCGCCGGTGCTATCCAGCAGTACAAGCTAGTGACGGCGCTGGAATGGTTCAAGTCGTACCTATGGCCGCGCGGAACCGGCAAGAACAGCGAAGCCTCCGGGGCCGATTGATGGTTGAAAAGCTCGAAGCCGAAGAAAAGGCCTACACGCTCTATCATCCGCGGTGGTTCCGCCCGCGTGTCTCTACCTACTGGTGGCTGGGACGGTGGCCATATCTCAAATTCATTTTGCGGGAGCTCAGCAGCATTTTTGTCGCATGGACCGTGGTGCTGATGCTGCTCGCCATTGCCTCGGTCGAGCGTGGGCCGCAAGCGTGGGCCCATTTTCTGGCGTTCATGAGGAATCCGTTGATGGTGGCGATCAACGTAATCGGCTTTCTCTTCGTCGTTTTTCATACTGTTACCTGGTTCAACCTGACTCCACACGCCATGGTGGTCCGCGTTCGCGGCAAGCGAGTTCCTGGCCTGATGCTGTCGGGTCCTAACTACGTGCTGTGGATCGCAATTTCGGCTGTGGTTGCCTGGCTATTGATGAGATAAGCCATGCCAAGAAGAATGTCGAGCGAGGGTTTTTTTTGGACGCTGTTCAGCGCCGGCGGGGTGGTAGCGGCGTTGTTGATACCCGTGCACCTGTTCCTTTTCGGGCTGGCCTTTCCCCTGGGATGGATCGATCCTCCGTCACACGCCAAGATCGCTGGCTTGATCGCACACCCGCTTACGCGCCTATATCTTTTCGTATTGTGCTCTCTGCCGTTGTTCCACTGGGCGCACCGCTTCCGCTACACGCTCTATGATGGACTGCAAATCAAGCACCTCAACGAGGTGATTTTCTTTCTGTGTTACGGCGGCGCAATAGCAGGAACCGCGATTGCGGCTTACCTGTTGTGGAACATTGGCTGATGGCCTCGATGAAGGAGGCACGATGAAGTTTCAAGTAAAGGCGATCTCGCCCGCGGGTATTCCGCAGGCCATCGCTAAGGCCGAGCGTTATCGCTTCCTAAACGAACCGGAAGAGGCGGAATCCATCTGCTTGGACGTGCTCGCAGTCGATCCCGAAAACCAGATGGCCCTGCGTTTGTTGGGGCTATGCATCACCGACCAGTTCACCGGACAGGTTTCAGACCGTTACAGCGAGGCGGAAGCCGCGTTCCAAAAGCTCACAGACACTTACGAGCGCTTGTACTACTCCGGAGTTCTGCAAGAGCGGCGGGCTAAGGCGCAGCTTCGTGCCGGACATCCGCCGCACGCTCTGGTGGCGCGCTTTGAGGAAGCCATGCGCTGCTTTGATGAAGCCGCAAGAATCCGGCCAAAGGGAAATGAGGACGCCATACTCCGCTGGAACCGCTGCGCCCGATTACTGGAAGCATTGCCCGATGAGCAGCGAGGCAGAGAGCTGGAATTTGAGTCCGGGGATAGTCCGCCGATTACATCGGCTCGGCGGTGACTTGAAAACCTGCTCGTTGCGGAGCGCCGAAGCCCTGAGCGAAGTCGAAGGGGAAGCATCCCTACCCAGCGCGACAATTTTGGCGTAGGGGTTCCTCGCCTTCGGCTCGGAATGTTTAGAAGCATCAGGGCTCAAATCGCCGCCAGCGCCTGGTCGAGATCTTCGCAGATATCCTCCACGTTCTCGATTCCCACAGAGATGCGCACCATGCCATCGGTAATGCCAATGGACTTTCTTCCCTTTTCCCCAAGTGCTGCATGGGTCATGGTGGCAGGATGCGAAATCAACGTTTCCACGCCGCCCAATGACTCACCCAGTGAGCAGACACGCACTTTGCGTAGCATGCGCTGAGCATTCTTGAACGACCCGGTCTCGAAGCTGATCATCGCGCCGAAGCCCGACATCTGCCGCTTAGCCAGCTCGTGCTGAGGGTGCTCCGGCAGGCCGGGATAGAAGACCTTTTTCACTTTCTTGTGATGGGCTAGGAATGCTGCCACGCGCCGGCCATTGTCGTCGTGTTGCTCCATCCGGACGGCAAGCGTTTTCACGCCGCGCAGCACCAGCCAGCACTCAAACGGCGACATGATCGCGCCCGCCGATTTCTGAATGAAAGCCAGCTTCTCGGCCTGGTCGGGGTTAGTGCAAATAATCGCGCCGCCCAGTCCGTCGCTGTGGCCGTTGAGAAATTTTGTAGTGGAGTGCACCACCATGTCCGCGCCTAACGCAATAGGCTGCTGGAAATACGGCGACATGAAGGTGTTGTCGACTACCAGTTCCACATCGCGGCGATGGCAAATGCGGCTCAACGCGGCGAGATCGCTGATGGCCATCAGCGGATTGGTAGGCGTCTCAACGTAAGCGATCTTGGTGCTCTTGCGGATGGCACGCTCTACCGCCGCCAGGTCGGTGGTGTCTATGTAAGAAAATTCCAAGCCGTAGTTGGAGAGAATCTGGTTGAAGAGCCGCGGAACTCCGCCGTAAACGTTGTGCGAGCAAATAACGTGATCGCCTGCTTTGAGCATGGTGCACATGGCGGTGATGGCCGCCATGCCGGAAGCGAACACCCGGGCGCTCTCCCCGCCCTCCAGCGCCGCCAAATTTTGTTCCAGCCGGGTGCGGGTAGGGTTGGAGACGCGCGCGTATTCGTAACCTTTGTGCTTGCCGATTTCCTCCTGGACGTAGGTCGAGGTTGCAAAAATCGGCACAACTACGGCGCCGGTGGAGGGATCGGGCTCCTGGCCAGCGTGAATACTCTTAGTGGCAAAACCAAGTTCTTTCTTCTTCATATTTAATATCCGGCTTGTTACCGACCCCGCTGTCATTCCGAGCGAAGCGAGGAATCCCTATCGGCTCCAGATTGCATAGGGATCCCTCGCATGGCTCGGGATGACCAATTTTACGGTCCTGATTAGATGGATGAAGAGAATCCTAGATTCCGCCTTCGAAAATCTTTTTCGACAGGTATCGTTCGGCGGCGTCGGGAATTATGGTGACCACTCGCTTACCGGCGCCCAGCCGCTTGGAGATTTCCACCGCAGCATGGACGTTTGCCCCTGCGCTTGAGCCCGCCAACACGCCAGCCTTGCGCGCCAGCTCTTTTACCATCGCGAATGCCTCAGGATCGCGCACCATGAAGATTTCGTCGGCCACCTGGCTATCAAATGTCTTGGGGATGAAACTTACACCGATGCCTTCCACCTTATGCTCGCCGGGCGGTCCGCCCGCCAGCACCGAGCCCTGGGTCTCGACGGCTACGGTAAGCACGTGCGGAATGCGCTCCTTCATGAAGCGAGCTACACCGGAAAATGTACCGCCTGTTCCCACCCCAATCACCACCGCGTCGAGGCGCCCCTGAACTTGCTCGTAGATTTCGCGGGCTGTGGTTTCGTAATGGAATTGAGGATTGGCGAGGTTTTCAAACTGCAGCGCAGTGAACGCGTTCGGGATGGTTTCCGCCATTGCTTTGGCGCGCGCAATGGCGCCCCGCATACCTTCGGCGTCGGGGGTGCGAACCACCTCGGCGCCCAGTGCCTCCATGACCTGAACTTTTTCCTGCGAAAACCGCTCGGGGACGAACACCAGAACGCGATATCCGCGGTTCACTCCAATGAGCGCCAGCCCAATACCGGTGTTGCCGGCAGTAGCCTCAACAATGGTGCCACCCGGCCGTAGCCGCCCTTCTTCTTCGGCGCGCCGGATCATCCCGATAGCAGCACGGTCTTTCACACTGCCCCCGGGGCTTAGATACTCGAGTTTGGCGTAGATTTCCGCCCCACCGGGAGGAACCAGGCGCCGTAGATGCAGAAGCGGCGTCTCGCCCACCAGTTCGGTGATGTTCTCAGCTACCTTGAGCCGCAGAGCATCCGCGATCTTCATTCGTGTACAGAGTATCAATCACTCGGGCCGCGAGGCTAGTCGAAAGCTGACAAAATCGTGGCCAATTGACTATGGAGGCCAGAAAACACGGTATTAGCTGGCGAAAACCATCGCCAGCGCAAACACCGTCATGATCGCGGCGATTGCCCAGGCGACCAGGTTGTACGCTCGCGAGTTGGCGTGCTCTCTCATGACCTCACGATTACTGGCCAGCAGCAACATGAACATCAGCACCAGCGGAATTTCAAACCCATTCAGCACCTGCGAAAGAATGGCGACGGCGACAAACGGGAAGCGCGGGAACAGCACAAGCAGCGCTCCTCCACCCAGCAGCAGCGTGTACAACCAATAGAACCCGGGAGCTTCTCTGAACTTCTTGTCTAACCCCGATTCAAGGCCCAAAGCCTCGCAGACGGTGTATGCGGTCGAAAGCGGAAGGATGGTGGCGGCGAACAATGATGCGTTCACCAGCCCCAGCGCAAACAACGAAAATGCGTATCCGCCGGCGAGCGGCCTTAGTGCCTGTGCGGCATCTGCGGCAGTACTTACGTCATGATGCCCCTGGGCAAATAGTGTGGCTGCAGCGGCAATGATGATGAATCCGGCAATCAGCACCGAAAAGATGGACCCAACGATGGCGTCGAACTGACTCAATTTGAGCGCTCGCTGGTCCAGGCCCTTATCCACAACCGAAGCTTGCAGGTAGAACTGCTGCCATGGAGCAACGGTTGCGCCAATGATTCCGACGGCCATATAGAGGTAAGACCGGCTTTTCAAGTCTGAGAGTGAAGGGGGATGCATGGTGCTGCTGAGCGCCAGATGCCAGTCTGGTTTTGCGAGTATGGCGGTGGCGATGTAGGCGATATACAGGAACGACGCGAACAGAAAAATCTGTTCGGTACGCTTGTAATTTCCGAACACCACCAGAACCCACACCAGCGCGGCAGCAATAGGAATGCTGATGAATTTGTTAATGCCAAGTAGCTCGGTGCCGCTGCCCACTCCGGCAAACTCAGCAACGATGTTGCCAAAATCCAGCAGAACTACAGCGGTCATGAGCAAGAACGCGACTCGCAATCCGTATTGTTCCCTGATCAGCCCGCTCAGCCCCTTTCCGCTCACCACCGCCATTCGTGCGCACATTTCCTGCGCGATACTGAGCGCGATGGCCATGGGAATGAGGGTCCACAGCAAGGAATATCCGAAGCGGGCCCCGGCCAGCGAATAGGTGTAAATGCCTCCGGCGTCGTTGTCGGCATTCGCGGTGATGAACCCGGGTCCAAGCGCCAGGAGCAGGAAAACCACCGACATTCGCAGCCGCCTGAGCCTTCGAATCGAGTTGTGCCAAAAGGAGGAAAACACGACAGGCCGCTTCTGGAGTTTTTCGGGTCGCGGGGACCGCTGCCTATTGAACACCTATAGCGGGAGAAAGTCGTCGTGCGGAGGCAGTCCTATCTTGGTAATGTGAGCGAAGGCATCAAGAGCTTGCGTTGCAGCTCAAACTGCCGATGGAAGACTACTTGTTCTGTGCCGTTTCCTGGCCCGGGAAGTAGCCGCTGCGGGTGCGCACTTGCAGAGTCTTATACCCATTTGCATGCGCCGTCACTTTCACGCTGCGATATCCCGGGGTTTTGTTGGGGTCTTTCTTGTAGCCGATGATGTACTGGTTACGGATGTCGCGGGCCACGGCGCGAGTGATGGAATCAACCTCGGTCAGGTCGCGGGGGAAGAACGAGACTCCACCGGTCTGCTCGGCGATCTCCTTCAGGGCACGCTTGCCCTTTTTGCGGCCTTCTTCATCGAGGATTCCGATGGTGTAGATGGTAGGGCCATTCTCGGTTTGCACCGCCTGCACCGCCTGCTCCAGCGACATAGTGGAGGCGTTGTCCCAGCCGTCGGTCACCACCAACAACACGCGCTTTTGCAGCTTGGCTTTCTTTTCAAGATGGCTCGAGGCGGCGAATACGGCGTCATACAGGGCGGTGCCACCCTTGGCTTCGATCTTCTCCAAGGCCTCGCGCAGCTTTGCCACGTTCGACGTGAAGTCGGAATCGAGATAGGCGTCAGTGTCGAAGTTCACAATAAACACTTCGTCCTGAGGATTGCTGGCGCGAACGAAATTCAGCGCCGCGGTGTTCACCGCCGAACGCTTGTCGCGCATGGAGCCGGAATTGTCCACCAGAATGCCCACTGCTACGGGAACATCCTCATGCCGAAAGGAAGTGATTTCTCGCGGCTGCCCGTCCTCGAGGACGGTAAACGCCGCCTTATCCAGGTTAGTTACCAGGCGCTGCTTGTCATCTACGACCGTGGCATGCAGCACCACTTCCTCGACGTCTTTGCGGAGGGAGAAACCTGTTCCTGACTGGCGTACCTCACCGGTAGAACTGGGCACTTGAACGGTATTGCCAGTGCCAGTAGTCGGAGCAGGGGCGGTCGCGGTTGTTGTTGGCGTGGGGGCCGGTGCCGGCGGTGGGGCCGCGGCTGCTTCAGTGGCGGCATTGCTGGGCACAACCAGATCATCGGGCCGTAACGGCTGTTCGAGTATGGCTTGGTCCGGACCACCGGTAACTTCAGGTTGCGCCGGCTGCGCCTGCGTCGGCTGCTGCTGTGGGGCCGGAGCCTGTGCCGCGAGCGAAACTGCCAGCAAGAGGATAGGCAAAAACCGCAATAAGGACAGAGTATTACTCCGTGGGTGCATAGTATCCGGTTCTAGCGTATACGTGCAGTGGTGGAAGTTCTTTAGGCGGCATCAGTTTCACTTTTACCTTGCGCCACTTTCCGTCACGCACAGCATTGGTTGGACGGTAGCCCAGCACGTATTGGTTGCGCAGCTCCATACCTATCTTAGTAGCTGTATCAGCCAGCTCGTTGGGACTGGAGAGCGTATAGGCGCGGCCACCGGTCACTTCCGCAATCTCGCTCAACAGAGCGGGTCCGTGACGCTCTTCATCGGTCGCGGCCCACTGATCGTAAATGCCGATGGCATAAATCTGAACGTCGGCTTCCTTGACCATGGATTTAATTTCGCTCTCGGTATACCGGCTGCGGTTATCGCCACCATCGCTGATGATCAGAAGCGCCTTCTTGCTGTTCTGCCCCTCGCGCATCTTGTTCATGCCCAGGTAAACCGCATCGAGCAACGAAGTCCGTCCCTTGGGTACGGCATAGACCAACTTGCCCTGAATGTCCTCTACCGAGCCAGTAAATTCAGAAAGCACATCCGGCTTGTCGGCGAAGGTTACCAGGAAAAATTCATCCTGGGGATTGGCGGTTCTGAAGAACTCCACTACGGCCTCGCGCGCCTTGTCGATTTTATCTTTCATGCTGCCACTGATATCGAAAATCACACCCAAAGAGAGCGGGGCGTCTTCGCTGGAGAAATGCTTGATCTCCTGTTTGGAGCTGCCTTCATAGAGCGTAAAGTTTTCTTTGTCGAGCCCGGTCACCAACCTGTTCATGGGGTCAGTAACGGTGACGTTAATCAGCACCAGATTTACGTCCACCATGATTGGCTTGGTGTGGGTCTTGAGAGAGGGGTCAATATCGGCGGGCTTTGGCTTCTCGGCTTCTTTTTGCGGAGTAACGTGGACGTCCATCTCCGAGCCTTGGCCGAAGCCCGGCACAGCCAGCAGCAATGCCAATGCCAGTGGCAGGCACGAGAACACCCATTTCGGGCTGCGCATTGTGGAGCGGCTTGCCAATCGAAGCGTAAGCGGCATGACTCCACCCTCCAAAGGGCCGTCGAATGTTGGCTTGGTTCTTATAAATATATCCCTATTTCAGGCGAAGTGGACAAGCTCGTCACAAGCCGAATTTTCCGGAACCTACCCTGGAGCGTCGTTATAAAAGCAGCTACAGCTTACGATGGCATTAAAGGGTGTGAGGTTTTCTGAGGGGAGCCACTCTCTACGGCGAACCGCTGATTTCCCTGGGCTTCGGCTCTGCTAGAATCGCCTCAATTTCCTAAATGGCTGAAATTTGTCCGTTCCAGGCTTGGCGTTATGACGCCGCCCGCTTCCCTTTGAGCTCGGTTGTAACTCAGCCCTACGACAAAATCACTCCCCAGATGCAGGAACGCTACTACCAGAGTAGCCCGCACAACCTGGTAAGGATCATCCTCGGCAAGAGTGAACCCGAGGACCCCGCAAACAACGTCTATTCCCGGGCCGCGTCCTACTTTAAAGACTGGCGCACCACCGGCGTCTTGATTCAGGACCCTGAACCCTCAATCTACGTTTATTCGCAGCGGTTCCAGGCACCGGGCGAACCGGGACGTGAACTGGAACGCCGCGGTTTCATCGCGCTGGGAAAGCTCCACGATTACAGCGAAGGAGTAGTTTTCAGGCACGAGCAAACGCTATCCAAGCCGAAAGCCGACCGTCTGAATTTATTGCGTGCCACTAAGGCCCACTTCGGGCAGATCTTCATGCTTTATGACGATCCTGGCCGGGAGATCGAAGCGCTTCTAAATACTACGCACGCACCTGTGGCTGAGGTGCGCGATGATTACGGCGTGCTGAATCGCTTGTGGAAAATTTCCGACCCGGGGGATATCAGCAACCTCCAGCGCGCCTTTGGCCCTCGCAAACTCATCATCGCCGATGGACACCACCGCTATGAAACTGCGCTCAACTATCGGAACGAGCGCCGCGCAGAACGGCCGGCTACCGGACAGATGCCTTATGACTACCTCATGATGACGTTTGTGAATTTACACAGCCCGGGCTTAGTCATTCTCCCCACTCATCGGGTCGTTTCGGATCTGCCCGGGTTCGATGACGAGCGGTTTATCACACGCGCTGCGGAGTTTTTTAAGATCAAAAAACTCAACTCCGGGCAATCCGCCGCAGCATTGACCGCTCATTTACGCTCCCTGCCCCCCGAAGACAATCCATTGCTGGCGGTTACTCCGACAAACGACTACGTTCTCTCGCCCTTACCCGAAGAGTCCCATGCGGCGCTGAGTTCGAGTTCCGAACGTCAGCGCAAGCTCGACGTAGTGGTGCTCCACAAGCTCCTGCTGGAGCGAGTACTCGGTCTATCAGAGGACGCAATTCGTGAACAGAAGCATGTTTCTTACTTGAGAGATCCCGCGGAAGCAGTGGCGCATGTTCGTCGCCGCCAAGCAAACGTGACTTTCCTGATGAATCCGGTCAAGGCTGAACAAATGCGCGATGTTGCGCTCGCGGGCGAGCTCATGCCCCAGAAATCGACCGACTTCTATCCGAAACTGTTGAGTGGGCTTGCAATCTATGCACTTGATTAGCAGCCGGCTGAGGCCAAAACTCTGGCTCGTTCAGGCCAGCGGTCTGATATTGCTCTTTGGAGTGTTTGCAACGACATTTGCCAGCTGGATGGAACAGAAACGCCTGACTGTGTTCTCCGCAAGCTCAACCTTCTCGGTCGATATTACCGAAGCAGATAGCCAGGAATACGTCTCTCTCAACAACCTGCTCGCGCCGCTGGGCCAACTCGAGGTTTCTACCGGCAAGAACAAAATCAGGCTGCACTTCAACTCAGTAGAGGCCCAGTTCGAGAACCGGGAGAGCACTGCCAACATCGGCGGTCACTCGATCGCTCTTGGCGGTCGTGCCATCGTGGAAGAGAACCGCGTCATGGTGCCGCTGTCAGCGATCGCCCATGTGCTGCCACGAATATTAAGTATGCGGGCCGACTACCACCAGGGATCGCAGCGGCTTTTCTTGGGGGATGCCGGCACCCATTTTGCCCTCGAACTGCGCAAGGGTGAGGGCACCCATCTGGTGCTTAGCTTTAGCGTGCCGGTGAGTCCGCAAATCAGCACTGAGTCCGGCAAGCTAAAAATGGTGTTCGCGAACGATCCTGTGGCGATGGCAAGCCAGAGCTGGCAGTTTGATGACAGCGTAATCACCGCCGCCCACTACACCGACGCCGCCCAACCCGAGCTTGTCATCTCCGGCAACCAGCCGTTGCTCGCCACGTTTGCTGACGCCGGCAAGAGCATTTCCGTGATGCCCGCCCCGGCAGTTTCGAGTGACAGCCCTTCTGCAGCCCCTGCGGGTCAACAGATTGCGACCGGGCAACCGGCGGAGGCACCCCTCCCGCAACCGTCTGCAAATCCCGCCTCTGCTCTCGCCAGCACGGAGAGCCCGGGTACCATCGCACCGGCTGCACCGCAAGTACGTTACTTGATCGCCATTGACGCCAGCCACGGCGGTAATGAGCCGGGAGCAGCGCTGGGCCAGCAACTGCTGGAGAAAGACGTCACTCTGGCAATAGCCCGCAAGCTGCGCAGCCAACTGCAGGTGCGGGGACTCGACAGCGTGATGGTGCGCGACGGCGACACCACTGTCTCACTCGACGATCGGGCGGCTCTGGCTAACACCTCGCACGCCGCGGTATACGTAGCGCTCCATGCTGGAAACCTGGGACGAGGGGTACGGGTTTACACCTCGACACTGTCCAGCACCGATGCCAGTCCAGGGCTGTTCGTGCCGTGGGAAAAGGTACAGGCAAACTTCGTGCGGAGCAGCCAGGTAGTAGCCTCTGTCATTGTCGATGAGTTCACAAAAAACGAAACCCAAGTGCCAGTCGCCCTATTCCCCGCTCCGGTGCGACCCCTGAATAATGTGGCCGGTGCTGCACTAGCAGTTGAGGTGGCGCCGCTGCGCGGCAATGTTGAGTCGCTAACCAACACGAGCTACCAGGATGCGGTCGCCGAGGCGCTGGCTGCGGCGCTGACCAGTGTGCGTCCCAAGATCGAGGCCCGCCAATGATTCCCCGCCACATGCAGATTGCCGTCGCACTCGTGCTGAGCGGAATTTTTGGCGTGGCGTTTTACATGCTCCACCTGAAAGGCAGGGCTCACGAAGGTTCGGCACGTCTTGCCTTCGACTCTCCGCTAGCACCGCCAGTAGCCGGTCCCGCCGTCCCCATTACGTTGTACATTGCTTACGATGGCGATGGTGTCATGCGGACGCGCACTGCAAACGCAGCGCTGCCTGCCGACCCTGGCGCGCGAGCCCGCGCGGTGTTGCGCGCATTGGTGGGCGAGTATCAGCAAGCCAATTCGTCTCACCCGCTGGCCGGCGGCTCTGACGTGAATGATGTGTTCGTGGTCAATGGCTCGATTGCCGTGGTTGACCTCAACACTGCCTTTGTGGAAGGCCATCGCTCCGGCATTTGGGTAGAGGCGCTCACCGTCGAGTCCCTGATAGCCACGCTTGCAGCCAATAACCCCGCGATTTCGCAAGTAAAGTTTCTGGTGGAAGGCAAGGAGCGTGAAACGCTCGCTGGCCATGCTGATTTAATGGCGCTGTACGACGTGGCTCAGGTCAATCAACTGGTAAGAAGGCTGGAATGACGCTGCCGAGAATTGGCGTCTTCGACTCGGGCTTCGGCGGGCTCACCGTGCTCAAAGAGCTTCTCTCGCTCGTCCCCGCCAGCCAATACCTGTATTTTGGCGACACCGCGCGGCTGCCGTACGGGTCGAAATCGGCGGAGACCGTTGCCAGGTACGCCATCTCCAGCGCGAAATTTCTGGAGACGCATGGCATGGATCTGCTGGTGATTGCTTGCAATACCGCCACCGCGCTTGCTTACGATCAAATCGCGCACGCGGTAAAACAGCCAGTAGTAGGAGTAGTCGAGCCCGGCGCCCAAAGCGCCGCCGACGCAACTCGCAATCGGCGCGCAGTGATAATCGGCACGGAAGCCACTATCAGCAGCCATGCCTACCAGCGCTCGCTTGCTGCTCGCGGTCTCACTGTGCGTGAAAAAGCCTGTCCTTTGCTGGTCCCGCTGGTGGAAGAAGGCTGGACTGAGCATGCGGTGACCGAGCAGGTGGCGCGAATTTATCTGGACGAAGCTTTCTCTGATGGGTTCCACAATGCCGACGTCTTGCTGCTAGGGTGCACACATTACCCGTTATTGAGGCCGCTCCTTGGCCGCGTAGTTCCGCGTAATGTCACCATTGTGGATTCGGCGGAATCGACTGCCCGCGCTGTAGCCGAGAAGCTCGGCTCCGGCAATACGAAAGTCGAAACTCAAAATCCGAAACTTCGGTTCTTTGCCACCGACTCCGTCGAGAAATTCCGGCGCTTGGGTGAACGATTTCTAGGCCGTTCCATTGAAGACGTGCAGCACGTCGACATCGAGAGCTGAGCACACGCCAAAAAGCTGCACGCAGCTCCATCGCAACCGTTACAATCGCTCGCTTATGGTGTTTCGCTCCGATAACCGCGCTCCCGACCAGATGCGGCCCTTGAACATCGTGCCCGATTTCATCTCCACCGCGGAGGGTTCGGTGCTGATTGAACTTGGCAACACCCGCGTGATCTGCACCGCATCGGTTGAAGAAACCGTGCCGACTTTTCTGCGCAACAGCGGCAAAGGCTGGATTACGGCGGAATACGGAATGCTGCCGCGCTCCACTCTCACCCGCACCGCGCGCGAATCCAGCCGTGGACGGGTAGGCGGCCGTACGCACGAGATTCAACGGCTCATTGGCCGCTCGCTGCGTGCAGTCACCGACCTCTCCCGGTTAGGTGAGCGCACCATATGGATTGATTGCGATGTAATTCAGGCCGACGGTGGCACGCGTACCGCTTCCATCACCGGCGCGTTTGTGGCGCTCGGCTTGGCGTTGCAGAAACTAGTAGAAGCCGGCACGTTGACCTCGGCGCCTTTGCGCGACTTTGTTGGCGCGACTAGCGTCGGCATCGTGGATGGCGAGATCATGCTCGACCTCACCTATGAAGAAGACTCCCGCGCCCAGGTTGATATGAACCTGGTGATGACCGGCGCCAAGAAAATCGTGGAGATACAAGGTACGGCCGAGCAGCAACCCTTCGACGACGGCCAACTGCGCCGCATGATGGAGCT
>Ga0070697_100002260_pt1 | contig 14773 bp, 17 predicted proteins | sample KBSK1501metaG_FD_65475 | JGI IMG/M metagenome (GOLD analysis project Ga0070697, IMG submission 65475) | Corn, switchgrass and miscanthus rhizosphere microbial communities from Kellogg Biological Station, Michigan, USA - KBS K1-50-1 metaG | ecosystem: Host-associated > Plants > Roots >...
AGCACCATTGGCACCGCGATCTGGGGACAGAGCTCGGGCACGAATGGATCTTCCTATGGTGTCGAAGGCGTGACGAGCAGCGCCAGCGCTTCCGGAGTCGTAGGCGTCGACGAGGCGACCGGAGGCATCGGGGTGCTGGGAATAGCCCCCAACGGCGTGGGTTTTTACACCGCCGATAACGTGCAGCAAGCCCGCACTGGGGGAGGCTGGGTCAAGGCCATGGTGCTTTACAGCGGCCCCGCCGGCAGCATCGTGTCGTGCTTCAATTCGACTCTTGCCGGAGCAGCGGCCACGACACCCCCCTGCGGATTCGTTTCGGACAAGACCGGTACCGGCGACTACATCGTCGACTTCGGCTTTGAAGTTGACGACCGGTTTTTCTCCGTCGCAGACACGGGCTTTGGCCTCGGCAACAACTCCAACATCAGTTCCATACAGGTCTGCACAAGCTTCCTTGGTGGCTGTAACAACAGCCTCACGGTAAACCAGGTGGAAATCACATCGTCTTACCTCTTGCTCAGCAGTGGCCTCGGCAACACCCGTTTCTATGACGATAAGTTCTACTTGGTTGTCTATTGAGGACCTCGGCCGGGTACCCCCTTCTAACGTCCCGCTTTCCGCGACGTTAGAAGGGGGATGATCAACGAAAGCTGCTCACGCTTCGCGTTGTGGAAGTTAGAGGGTCCGAAATACCCTCGCAGAGGACAGGACAGTTGTATAATTTGGCCCGTTTTCGGAGTTAAGAAACGAATCCCAGTTTGATCCCACAAAGGAGGGCCGATATGCGTTTTCATGCAAGCGCTCTTGCCGTTCTCGGTCTCTCGGCTGTTCTGAGCCATGCACCTTGGGCATGGAAGGCGGCGGCTTCGGATGAAGCCGCTGAAGTGGAGAAACTCGATCGTGAACTCAGTGCCGCCGGTGTGCGCGGTGACCTGGATACAACCTCACGGCTAATAGCCGACCAAGCGATCTTTGTAAGTGATGTACGTGAGCTCGGCCAGACAACAACGAAGGCTGACCTCTTGGCCTTCATGAAGTCGGCTGACTACACGCCAAAATCAGAAACATTCGATGATATCCATTCCAAACAATTCGGCGATACCGTAGTCCTTTGGGGGCGCGTAACCACCGAAGGCACGTACAAAGAGAAACCCTATCGTAGCAACTTCAATTTCACCGACGTCTGGCAGAAGCATAACGGGAAGTGGCAGCAGGTGTTCACGCGGGCGACGCCTGTCGCTAAGCCGTAAGTACCGGCGGCTGGCCCAGCCCAACGTTTGACGGTTACCCCACCCAAGCCGCTTTTGCTTGGGTGGGGTAGTTCATTGAGCCAGCTGCCTCGCATCCCTGCCGAACGGTGGCTGCCACCGACTGTATGTGACCAACAAGTCCGCAAACTCCTTCGAGGTGCGTGAACTGGGCGGCGGCGCCTCGAACGTCCGCTTCGACTATCGCATCACGGCGATGCACAGGAAATACGAGACGGTCGTGGCCTCGAGCAGTGACAGAAAGTCTCCGCTTCGGTCACGCCGCAGTTCTGGTGATTACGACATCTGGAGGTGCACCTCTTATGCGTGCCGCTCTAATTTCTGACAGCTTGTGGGACGTGATTGAGCCCCTCTTGCCGTTACCGAAACCCAAGCCGCGAGGCGACGTCCCCGTATCCCCGATCGAGTGTGTCTCAAGGGCATTGTGTTTGTTCTTCGCAGTGGCATTCCTTGGGAGATGTTGCCGAAGGAGCTAGGCTGTGGCTCGGGCATGACCTATTGGAGGCGCCTGCGAGACTGGCAGGAGTCTGGCATCTGGCAATTGATCCACTTTGCGCTGTTGGACTGGCTCTGTCGCTTCAATCAAATCGACTGGTCCCGAGCTGTGCTGGATAGCTGCTCTGCACGAGCGGTTTTTGGGGGGAGCAGACCGGTCCGAATCCCACCGATCGGGCTAAACTCGGCAGCAAACGTCATCTGATTTGCGACGGGCGTGCGGTTCCCCTGGCTGTTCAACTCACCGGGGCCAATCGTAACGATTCGCAACAAGCGCTCGCACTTGTTGATGCCATCCCGCTTCTACAAGGAGGACGGGGACGGCCGCGCTATCGCCCGGATTGCGTCATAGGCGACCGTGGTTATGACGCCGAAGCAATCCGCCAAGGGCTGCGAGTTCGCGGGATTAGACCTTGGCTCGCCAAGCGAAACACCGAACATGGCAGCGGACTGGGTCAATGGCGGTGGGTAATAGAACGAACCTTCGCCTGGCTCAATCAGTTTCGGCGTCTGCGAGTGCGGTACGAGAAGCGATCTGACATTCACGAGGCATTCTTGTTCCTGCGATGCGCACTCATCTGTTGGCATTTTCTGCGACCCGGCCTTTTAGACAAGCGCTTTCTGTTATAACGGCCAACGTCCTCTGTCATTGAATCGATCAAGCACGGCAGCCTCCACCCTTTGTCGTCTCCTGATTCTTAGACGCTGACCGTTCTATGGGGCCCGCTTGTTACGGTACATCAGACCTTGTGGCAATGAGTCGTGTAAGCCTTATTTATTTATGACACGGCTTTAAGAGGGGTTTTGTTAGAGCAGCGCACCGGGCCTTCGGCCGCGGTCACTAGCGCCAGAAACTTGGCGAGACCGGCTTGTTGATTTGAAACGAGTTGTCAGCCAAGTTATTGGAGAGGCAACTTAGTATCCGTTGTCCGGCTTGCGGCGCTGCTCCGGGTGAGAAGTGTGAGCTTAGTACGGGCCAGCCCCGCGCAGACCCGCATCGCGACCGCCGAGTGCTAGCAAACGGTTGAGAGTAAACACGTCCCTTCTGGCCCTCTCTTACGATAGACAGCCTCTCACTCCTCCAGCGTAGCTGACGTTTGCGCAGCTTTGGGGATCTACTCCACGGCGCTTGCGCAACCACCACTCATAAGGTAAGTCAACGGAAAGCCGGGGAAATCACTATAAGGATGGGGATGTCGGGTCGGCATCTCTCCAGAGGCTGAGGAAATCCTGGTACGCGCCCGGACGCGGGCGGCGTCGGCATCCGTTCCCTGAGAGGTTCTTGACTGCAAGGCGTTGGCACGAGCCACTCCCAGGTGCGCCAACGATCCCGTCCAACAATTCCAGCCGATGCCGTTGTGGTCGATGATTTTCTGGAACTCGGCGGCAGCAGCATTACCTTGTCCGGCTGCCAACTCACACATTTCAATCTCGCTAGGGGGATACGATGTGGGTAGGCTCTACCAATTAGTAGCTGTTGACAACCCAACCAGTGTAGGGTAGAGTCCGCTTTTTGGCGCGCATTCCAAAGTTTTGTCCTCGGTTTTTCTCTCACTAACAACGACAAGGAAGGAGGCTGTTATGGTCCCAAGCCGGAATCGAAATTGTTGGATCACGATTGGTTTGTCTCTGCTTCTGCTCTCAGCCGCTCTCGCAGAGGAACCTAGACATGAAGACCCTTTCGCCTGGACGACAGACTATTCGCTCATTGTCACCAATGCGCGGAGCTACGAGCAGGCGAGCGACATTGTGGATTTCATTAGCGCCCACGGAGGGCAGGTTGGAGTTGTAGTTTCACCTCGCCTGATGCTCGGGTGGGCACCTAAGAACCTGGTCGGGCAAAATTTGATTCGGTCGATCCAGTACAAGCCAATGGCAGCGGCAGCGCTCCCCGGCATGAATGTGGACGAAGCAGATTCACTGGCTTTCTTCAACGAAGTTGCCAGCGGACAATGGAGGGTAAAGAAGGCGGGACTGACGGACCATCACCGGGTTGTGACCTATCCCTCCGATGCTTTCGAACCTCCGCGCGCCATCCTGCTTCGCGAAAAATTGGGCGATTTCTCCCAAAAGCCTTTAGCTGCTTCCCAAAGCCCTGGTAATAGCGACCAGATGACCGGGAAGGTCAGATTCAATGGAATTTTTGTTGAGAGCGACGGAGCGATTGACCCGAACACCTACACCTGGGCTTGCGCAGATGTAAGCACGATCGTAAGCGAGATCTCCGCCAGCCTCACCTTCTGGTCGAGCAAAGCATTGACGTATGGAGTGCCGTTGACGTACTTTATCAACTATTTTCGACCACCGCAGTGTCCCGGTGGGACGAAGTTCGTTTTGACCAGCTACGAGCCGATCCTTCACGCACAATCTCAAGATAGCCTATGGATTGAGGACATCATGTGCAATTTCGGCTTTTGCACCGGCAATAAGTTCACCGACACGTCCAACTTCAATGCTTTTCGTCGAACCGTATCTCCGGTGACGAACTGGTCGGCAACTTCCTTCATCGGCTACAACCCTTCTCCCGCCCCGACAACTTTTACGGACGGCTTTTTCGCCTACGCGTATCGTGGAGGACCTTACTCCCAACTTCTGTTCCGGAATGACGGTTGGGCGATTACTCAGTATCATCTGGTCAACTCTCACGAAACCGGGCACCTCTTTGGGCAATACGATGAGTATGCTGCTTCTGGCTGCAGCAACTGCACTTCCGGGGACAGTGCTGGAAACAACACTGTTGACGGTAACTGCCAAAACTGCAATAGCGGGTCCGTTCCCTGCATGATGCGTTTTAACGAGTCAGCGCTGTGCGGTTACAGTATAGGCACCATTGGTTGGGGGCTGAATATCACGGCGGCCAAGACTATAGGGACTTCAAGCTTTGTGGAAAAGACGAACTTCGTTCCGGGACAGGCGATACGCTACATAGGCTACGTCAACGTTCCGTCTTTGGCTCCCGGTACATGCTTGGACGTTAACTTCAACGTCTTCCGCCAGTTCCAGTCTGGCCTGACAGAAGCGAATGGACCATTTACGCTCAATTGCTTCATCACCTCCGCGGGCACTTGGTTCTTCTACGAATTTGGCATCAGCGTGCCCGGTGCGGCTCAGGACGGCGAGGCCACAGTTGAGATGCAATTCGATATAAAGGTCAATGGTAGTAGCTGTCCGATTGGCGAATGCCGGTACGCCAAAGGCATCCGGAGCAGCGCCAGGGGACACTTCTTCGTGCTTGGCGCAGGCGCAAATCCAATTCCCACAGCTCCGCCCAATCCAGAATTCGGTGGCGGAAAGTTAGATTAGGCATCCACTGCGGAAAGTTAGATTAGGCATCCACTGCTGTCGCGCCCGGTCCCTCAGGGACCGGGTGCCACCGTTCGTACGCGGAAAATTAGTGAATCCCGACGGGTTTAACTTTGAACGCCCCGGTTTCCGCGTCCACCATGCATTGAGTGCCTGACTGGCTCTTGGGCGGCTTGCCGCCAAGCCAGTAAAAGCCTTCTGGGATAAAATCTCGTGAGTACTTGCCCTGCTTTTCCCAATAATCTCCCACGAAAAGTATGATATGAGATGGGGGCTGTGCCCGCCCACTCCGCGGCCGCGTGGCTTGCGACTTGGCCGGTGCCTGCGATGCGAAACTGCAGCCCTGTTTCAGCATGACCGATACTGCTCGCTGCATTGAGATCTTCGGTTCATATTCCTTCAAGGGGCCAAAGTAGCTTACCACCGCACCACCGGACACTCGAGCAATCCCACTGCTGAGCTCGCCGTGGCTAACATTCGTGGTGCGAGTGTGAGCGATCTCATTGCCGTATTTTATGAGGTAGTTAAGAGTTACTAGATGTGGCGAACCATAGGAACCTTGGATTTGGAAATGTTTTGCGATGTATTCCGGAGATAGATATCGTTGCAGAAAACCATGCCACACCTTTTCCTCGGCTCTCTCTGCGGGAGCTCGCCACTGCGGGCAAACTGCAGCCATGCGCGCTGTCGTCTCGGGCGCAGTCGTCGCGTGTGGCAACGGAGATTCTCGGAGCGGCTGCAGAAAATTGGGGCCGCTCACGCCCAGGAGCGAACCAATAAAAACAGCCACTAGTCTAAATTCGGAGATGAACATCGAGACCCCCTAGCGCACATATCGGTACGCTCCGTGGGTCACCAGCGTGCGCAACGCCGGAACCAGTCCGATGCTGCGGCCTAGGCTTAACCGTGCCCAAATAACGATCGCCACACTCCGGATGGCAAGTGTATCGGTCGCCCAGTGGGGCGCAATCAGACGCCCGCGGCTCATCACCCCAAAGGTCAGCACGCCCCACGGATTTGTGCTGACTCGCACCGGCGTGTTGCGCGTGATCCAGGTAGCGACGAACACCAGCAAATGAATAGCAACCACCACGCAGCGGCAGATCGACTCCGAATGCCCGGAAGCGGACGTAGGTTAGGCAGATGAACGGCACAAGGGCGATAGCTGCGACGGCCTTATCGACCCAGGGCGTCATCAGGAACGCCAGACGCTCTTCCTTGCGTGCGGCAACGACCGCTGGATGAAAAGGGGCCGCCATATTGACCTCCAGTAACAGCAAGTCTTTTACTCCCCACTGCCGGTGCACGTCAATCGTCTACCGGGCAAGCCGCGCCGTCCCAACATGAGAGTACAGACTCTGGCCGTTCCTCGAATGGCCGTCCAGAGCTAGGTTGTTTTATCCTGCCGCCTCCCGTGGAGACAAGTCTGTCAGGAACGGACGGAATCGGCCATCCCAACAACCAAGCACCTACCGCACCGGGAACGTGCTCTTTTAGAGAACCGCGCACTGCAGTTTCAGCCGGCGCAGCAACTGTGCATTCGCAGCGACGATGATGGTGGAGAGGCTCATCGCGACTGCACCAACGCTCATGGGCAGATCGAGTCCCCATCGGACGAAAAGGCCTCCTGCGACAGGGATAGCGACAAGGTTATAGGCGGTCGCCCCAAAGGAGATTTTGAACCATCTTTCGATAGGTAGCCCGAGATAGCTTGATCGCTCCCACAACATCGCGTGGATCGCTACGCACAAGCGCGATTCCAGCTGACTCAATCGCCACGTCGGTTCCCGCCCCAATTGCGATTCCAACATCTGCGTTCGCCAACGCCGGAGCATCGTTCACGCCGTCACCAACCATTGCGACAGTCCTTCCGCCGGTCTGAAAGCGCTTGACCGCCGACGCTTTGTCCGCGGGAAGAACCTCGGCTGCGACCTCATCTATGCCAAGACGTTGGGCGACCGAATCGGCAACCGCCTTCGAGTCTCCAGTGATCATCGCGCCCCGGATACCAAGCCGATGAAGCTCCGTGACCGCCTCCTTTGATTCGGGCCGAATCTCATCTTCAACGGCGAAAGCGCCGAGCAGTCGCCCTTCGGCGACGACATAGAGAACCGTTTTCCCCTCGGACGCCCATGCGGTCGTCAACGTTTCAACTTCTGGCGGTACCGTTACGTTGCCCTCGGTCAGCAGACGCGGTCCGCCGATTACGATGCTCTTGCCGTTTACCCGTGCTTGTGCCCCTCGACCGGATAGCGCTATGAAGTCGGCAGCTTGCAACATGGGCAGGTTTCGGCGCTTGGCTTCGGCGACGATCGCTTTAGCGAGCGGGTGTTCGGCGTTGGCTTCGACGGCGGCAGCGTGGCTAAGCAAATCACTCTCGTTGGTGCCAACTACAGCAGCGACTCCCGAGACTGCTGGGGATCCGCGTGTGAGCGTTCCGGTCTTGTCGAAAATCACAACGTCCAAATTGCGGGCGCGTTCGAGTGCGAGTCAGTCCTTGACAAGGAGACCGTTCTGAGCCCCGAGCGATGTCGAGATTGCAATCACGAGCGGAATCGCCAGGCCCAGGGCGTGCGGGCAAGCAATGATGAGGACGGTTGCCGTTCTGATCAGGGCGTGTTCTTTGTCCCCTGAAAACCACCAGTAGATAAAAGTAATCGCGCCTGACGCGACTGCCACGTAGAAAAGGATTGCGGCGGCACGATCGGCAAGGGCCTGGGTTCGAGACCCAGAAGCTGGCGCAGCAGCAACGAGCCGCATGATGCCGGACAGGGCAGTCTGCTCCCCGACTGCCGTGACGCGGACTGGAAGACTTCCGCCGCTCGCGACCGCTCCCGCGATCACGGTCGCACCTGGCCCCTTGGAGACCGGCCGGGACTCGCCGGTAATCATTGACTCGTCGACCTCGGCAGCACCCTCGACGACTGTGCCATCCGCCGGGACGTGCGTTCCGGGCCGGACGAGGACAATATCGCCCACCTGGAACTCAGAAAGTGGAACGGTTTGAGTGTCCCCACCGCTTACACGTTCGGCAGTGTCTGGGAGAAGCGCGGCCAACGCGTTGAGTGCGCCACGGGCTTGGGAAATTGCTCGCATTTCCAGCCAGTGACCCAGGAGCATGATCGTAATGAGAGATGAGAGGTCCCACCAGACATCGATCTCAAAGAGACCGAGTGTTGCTGCGAGTGATGTGCCAAAGGCGACTGTGATTGCCAGGCTGATGAGAGTCATCATGCCGGGCTTGTGGTCCGCAAGCTCGTTCCATGCCCCACGGATGAAAACGAGGCCGCCGTAAACGAAGACGACCGTTCCGAGGATTGGGGCGATCAAGGTTGAACCAGGAAAGGATGGTGCTGTGTAGCCAAACCAGTGTTGAACATCGGTCGACCAGAAGACCACTGGAATAGTGAGAGCGAAGCTCAACCAAAACTTGTCACGAAACATGGTGACGGAGTGTCCGGCGTGACGGTCGTGACTCGCGTGGGCCTCCGACATCTGGTGACCGGAATGTCGGTCGCCCTCTTGGTGTGTCATGCGGACCATTTCAACTCCGATGTCAAATGCTGAGTTCAATGGGCGCAAGTCAAACTCGTGGCCCAGTTGAGGTCGTACCCGATCAGTGGTTTTCCGATGCTGAATCAGACGGATGGCTGTGGTCCATGCCCTTCATCCCTGACATGCTGCCCTTGCTCATAGTTCCAAATCGCACCTCGGAGGCAACCAGCTTGTCTTCGGAGCCCGTTGCGTGGATGACAACCTTATCGCCGACTTTTAGATCTTTCAGGGCTGCGGGTGACCCACTCTTTTGGAACTTAGTCGCGGTGGTCAAAGTCACCGTAACCGTCTTCTTCGATGTAGTCTCCACGGTAATGGAGTTGTCGGAAATGCTAGTAACCGTGCCCATCACGTGCTTCTCGTTTCCATGGGCAAATGCGATTACTGAGAGTGCTAAAGCTAGAGCGAATAGGGCTGTCCGTTTCATTGTTTCTCCTCTTTAAGGATGTTGCTGTAACGTTTGTGTTGGGACTTGTTTGCTGGACTCATCATTCAAGAAGCGCTCTTCCTCTTGCTCCTCCTCTTTCTCGGCTGGCCCTTTCGGATTGAGCGCTTCCATCTCGCGTTCCTCCGCTGGCGTGAGCTGGGGCAGATGCCGTATGAACACGACGAGCTTCCAGCTATCGTCGTCTTTCTCCTCCGTGCCCCACGCAGGCATTCCGGTAAGCCGAATGCCATTGTGGATGACGTAGTAGATCTCTCCGTCCGCCAGCCTCTGCGTGTCGGGCAGACGCATGTCAGGCGTCTTCGGATATAGATTGTGGCCGATCTGTGTCTTTCCGCCTCCGTCATTGCCGTGGCAAATGGCGCAATGATCGGCGAAGTGAGCTCGCGCTTCGCTGAGAACTTCGGGGGTTGGCGCAAAGGGGTTCGTCGCGTTGCGTTCGGAGGCCGGAATCGAAAGCCTCCGCACCGTCTTGGCGACGTAAGTCTCCACTGCTGATGGATTATCCCGCGCACTGAAGCCGCGCCGGATGGTCACCCATCCGAACGTAGCGGCCCCAACGCTGCATGCAGCGGTGATCGATAGAAGAACAGTGCGTTTTCTCATGGGTTTACCTTTACTGGGGGCTTGCGCCTATCTGGAATGGGATGTTGACTTCACGCACTGGGCGGTCGATTCCGCCTGGCTGGGAAGGAGCTTCCAGGCCGTCCGTGAGCAAGTAAGACTGCAGAGAAAGCGAGCTGGTGGCGAAGTTCTCCAGCGCAGTGATGTAGGAGACTTCTAGCTCCATCAGGGTTCTCTGGGCGATGAGGACCTGGGGGTAAGCTGCAGCCATTTCCTGGTATTTTTGGGTATACATCTCATACGCCTTTTGCGCCCTCGGTATCATCTGGCTCTTGTAGCGCTCGACGGCGGTTTGCGAGAACGTATAGTTCTGGACGACGCTTGCCGCCCGTTCCCGCAAAACCAGCTTCACGCGCTCCACTTCGCGCTTCGCTCTCTCCTCATCAGCCTTAGCGCCGGCAATGTTTCCCTGGTTGCGGTCGAAAATGGGGATCCTAACTCCCACGTCGGCAAAACCCTGCAGTCCGACAGCTCTGCCGTTAGACAACAACTCGCCATTTTGCTGCATGCCACCGCGGAGTTGTAGGTCAGGAATCGGTTCCCGCTTCGCGCGAGCTAAGGCTGCTTCCGCTCGTTTGACGCCGAGCTCGGCGATTCTGACGGCCGGGCTCTCGTTGACGATTTTCTCCACCAGTTCATCTGCATTGACCGGCGGGGTGTCCTCGAGTTTTCCTTCGAGCTTCGTCAGGGGAAGCTGCGGATTCCCGACGACAGCGGCTAGTGCTTTCCAAACCCGCTGCTGGTTCCGTTCGGCTATGGTGACCGCAAGTTGTGCCTGCTGCGCTTCCACTTCAGACTCCAGCACGTCAGGAGCATCCGCTTGGCCGACATTCGCAAGTTGGTGGGAGGTCTCGACGGCGTCGTCGGCAATCTTGCTGAGGTTGTGCCGCAACTCCAGCGTCTGCTGGGCAGCCAGCGCTTGGGTGTAGGACATCCGTACGTTTGTGACTACGCGCACTTTTTGCTCCTCGGCCTCTGTTTCCGCCTGTTTGAGCTCCTGGTCAAAAATCTTTCGATTCAGGCCCAGCTTTCCACCCAGCACAATGTCCTGCTGAACGAAAAACCCTTGCTCCCCCCCGTGAAACGACCCGCCTCGGATCTGTTCGCCCTGATAGCCGACAGTCGGATTGGGGTAGGATCCCGACTGCCTCTTCCTGCCTTCCGCCGCTTGGATGTTGGCGGCGGATTGCGCGAACGTCGGGTTGTTCTTTAAGGCCATCTGTTGCAGTTCTTCGAGTGTGATCGTCTTTTGCTCGGAAGGTGGAGTTTGCGCTCGTCCCGGCAAGGCGACCAGAAACAAAATCCAGGAAAAGCAGAGTACGAATCGCGGTACACAAGGGAGTGGTGGCACTGCTTCGACCCTCACTTCCAAAGACTTCACCGGCGTAATCAAGTTATTCATGTTTGTGCTCCATTCCCGACATGTCCATCTTCATTGGCTTATTGCCTTCCTGCTTTTTTCGAAGGTCCATGATTTGGTCGTACTTGTCTGGAGGCAGCACCCGTACGAAGGTCATCATTCCCGCCATGAAGCCGCTCCATCCGGGACGCAGGCCGAAGTTTTCAGGTTTGTCGACCATTTGATCCATCGCCATCATGGGACCTTCCATGAAGGCATCCTGCGGAAAGCCGGGCACGGAATTCGCATCCTTGCTGACCTCGGGCTTGCCCATCTGCATCCCTTGCACCTCAGGCATGTCGTGGTGCTGCATCGAATTCCCGGCTTTCAGCGGAGAATTCGACACGCGTTGCTCCGCTGTCGAACCCACTCCCATCCCGCGACCCAGGCTCGGACCGTTTTCCTCGGAGGTTGCACTTCCTTGTCGCAGCATTCCCATGCCTCGCTCCATGTCGAGATCCGCGGGCATTCCATCTCGGCGGCGTGACATCGGACCCACCGCCGACGACATCTGGTTCATCATGTGGTGAGGAAGATGGCAGTGCAGCATCCAATCGCCGGGGTTCTTGGCAACAAACTCAACATCGCGGGACTGAGCGACTCCAACAAGAACAGTATTGCCCGGTCCCCATGTCGACTCGGGTTGGCGGCCCCCTTCAGTCCCCGTAACTACGAACTGGTGCCCGTGAAGATGGATCGGATGGTGGTCCATGCCAAGGTTGATGAGGCGAACCCGAACGCGATCCCCGTGACGGACGATGAGGGGTGTGGTTGCCGGCCCGGCTTTGCCGTTGAAGGTGAGCCAGTTGAACTCCATGTTCATGGAGTTCGGCACTTTGATGTTCGGCAGGATGGCGTACTCCTGCAAAATGATTGCGAAGTCTTTATCGGCGCGCGGCTTGTGTGGCTCCTTGGGATGCATGATGAACGCGCCGATCATGCCCATCATTTCCTGCATCGCCATGTGCGAGTGGTAGAAATAAGTACCTTCCTGGTGGAGCGTGAATTCATAGACAAAGCGCCCCCCGGGAGGGATCGGGTCTTGACTTGAACCGGGCGCTCCGTCCATCTCGCTCGGGACTTCGAAGCCATGCCAGTGCATCGACGTCGCTTCGGGAAGATGGTTGTCCACGATGATCCGAACGCGATCGCCTTGGTTCACTTGAATCGTCGGCCCCGGAGCACTGCCGTTGTAACCCCAGAGGTCAACAATCCGGCCTGGAACAATCTCCTGTTTAACCGGCTCGGCAATGAGATGGAATTCCTTTACGTTTCCGTCCATGCGCCACGGAAGCTTGGACACGTCCGGGGTTTCGACAGGCAGGGGGGAAGCGTGCCCCCGCTCTTGTTCCCTCTTGCCGTTCATTTTCATTCCCTGCATCCCATGAGACATGTCCATCTCCTGGGCTGAGAGAACTCTCGCGGAAGCCATTGCGCCAGCTCCGGTGAGAATATTTCGCAAAAAACCACGCCTACTGCTCATGTTTCCCCCTTCATGAAGAATCAATGGAAATAGGACTTCAGGTGCAGTGTGTCGTCACGCACCGATTCCAAACATAGATCTGCGCTGATGAAGAGAACTTTCTAGGTGAAGGATTCCCTAGATACGAAGGGAGACCAGCATAGGCTGGACGCTACTGATGTTCGGAGGGGAATGGAGCGACGAGAATCGGTAGCTCTTGAGGGGTGCCAGCGAAGAGCAGGTGGATGACTTAGCTACGTCAAGTTGGGAAACCGCGCGTTCGTCGGAAAAAACTCGCGAATTTTCCTGCAGAGCCTGAACTCGGGCAAGACTTCCACAGTCAGGGAGCCGCAGCGAGGACTGCCCTGCGATCTTGGGGCATTCCGGACAATCCGCCCGAGGTTGTTGAGCATGCATGTGATGATGGGGGGAAGAAAACCTGGCCGCCGTTTGATGGTGATGATCGGAGTTTTTCTTGCCAACGCCCGCACAGTATGTTTCGCACACAGACATTCCTGTGTTGGCGCCGAACAGCGCCACTACAAGAACAATCGCCGCTAGCCTGCGATGCAACACAACTTTCACGATACCCCAAGCGAAATGCCTGCGCAAGTAACGGCTTTGATCGTAACGGCTTTGATCGCCCCAAGCATCGTTCGGGCCTCGATCTAAACGCAACGTTACCTTTCTGACGTTTCCCGCTCTAGCGACCTCCAGATAGCGCCAGGGTTTCCTGTGACGCAGTAAGTCAACGCACCCTGCGCATGCTCGCTATGCAGCTGTCTTGCAGGCGCTTATTGAGAATCGCTATCGCACGTATGGGCGAGCCATCAGCACCAGAAATCTTCAATGCCAGGGCGATGAACTCGAACCGATGCCCGAGTGCGCTTTCCAGGTTCGTAAGGCCTCGATGATTGGAATCTTATTTGACAGCAGGATCTTGTGCACCGGCCAGACCACCTTCTGATTCCGGGGTTCCGTCCAGTGCTGAGTCACGCCCCGTTTGAAATTTTCTACGCCCAGAGTGTTGCTCGCGATCGCCCGGACCTTGTGCTGCACCAGCCAGCCCGCCGTTTCATCCGTCAAGTAGGACTGCGAGTAGGGCTCCCCTGGTTTTGGAGTCTTCAGCTTTCACTGAACCGCCCTCTGGGGTGATTTCCATCGCAGAAACCACGGGGGACGACCGGTTACCGGGAAGCAGCGCCAAGGTGACATTGTAAAGAGGCAAATGGGTGCAAAATGCTCACCGCTCGGACGGCCAAAGCGTTCGCCCTGCACACCGTTGCGGCCTCTTCTTCTGCAGGTCCAAATCCGAGAATTCAAAACCATCCATGCGGAGGTTAGGTATGAAATCACGATTTATGATCGTGCTCGCCACTATTTCGATTGTGCTGGCGGGCACTGGGCTGTTGAATGCCACCACTCCAGGCACATCAAACAACGTCCAACTGGTCGGCCAAAACCCGCTGTTCGGCCGCGGAATGAATGCTGCCGCTATGATCTTCGATCATTTTTTATACGTCGGCAACCGCACCGATGGCTCCAGCCGTTGCGGGATCGGTGATCCGCGCCGGACAGCCCCACCCCCTGGTGGCTTGAATACTTGGCCGCTGCCCCGACTGTGGTAAACGAGTTCGGAAAGGAGTTCACCACGAGCCCGTTCGATGGGCAGGCCTCACGCGAGCTACGCGTCTGGCCCGAGCAGAAGCTGCTCATGATCATGTACTTTCGTTGCAGCAGTGTCATCCACGCCTGCACGCGCCCGGCCACTGACGACTGGCGGATCAGGTTCTTCGACCTCAGCGATCCCGTCCACCCGGCACTGGTCTCCACGTACGTTCCTCCATCCAAGCCACATGAGATGTTCTTGTGGGTGGACCCCAACAACGACAAGAGGGCTTTACTGTTTCTCTCGACCCCAAACATTAACGCCGATAACAACCCTAACCTGATAATCACCGACATCAGCCAAGCGCGGTCTGGTGTCTTCACCGAGATCGCAAGAGGCAACTGGAATAATCGGTTTCCCGGCACTAAGCAAGCCAACTACCCGTTGGGCAATTTTCCTGGCGGTGATGGCTGCGGTCCCTACGATTGCAATCTTTTCGTTCACTCGATGGGCGTGAAGCCCGATGGCAGCGTGGCGTACCTCGCGCTCGAGGCTGGTCATTTCCTGGTCCTCGACACGAGTCAGGTGGCCGCAGGCTTGTCGAATCCTCAGC
>Ga0070697_100002262_pt1 | contig 14772 bp, 11 predicted proteins | sample KBSK1501metaG_FD_65475 | JGI IMG/M metagenome (GOLD analysis project Ga0070697, IMG submission 65475) | Corn, switchgrass and miscanthus rhizosphere microbial communities from Kellogg Biological Station, Michigan, USA - KBS K1-50-1 metaG | ecosystem: Host-associated > Plants > Roots >...
GTGCCGCGCTCCAAGACTCCCCGTCCAAACCTCTGGAACACGGGACACCGCGCCATCTCGTAATTCGTCAGATAGGTCGGCCTCAGGGCGAAGTACTCGCACAGTTCCTGGAAGCGCTCGAGATAGTTCGCGTTGCGCGTGGTGACGACCTTGGGCCTGGCCCACAGGTCGTCGCCTTCCGTGTCGATCGTTATCAGGAAGTGGGGGCGACTCATGATGGTGTCACCCCGTCGCGAGACAACCGCTCGATCAGGGTGGCGACGTCGTGTGCGACGTCGTCCAGCGGGCGGGTGGCGTCCACCACCGCAAAGTGCCGGACCCGATGTTGCAGTGCGAAGTAGTCCTGACGTCGGCGCTCCAGCGTTTCCAGAGTCCCCTCACGCTTGCGGCTGTAGAGAACCTCGGCCGGGGCGTCGAGACAAATGATCAGATCGGGCTTCGGGTACAAATGCCCGAGCACCAGGCCGTGAATCCGATTGCTCCAGGACAGCCGCGCGGTCGGCGCAGGCGCGACGTGATGGGCATAGTAGTCGGCGAAAAAGTGTCGGTCGAAGACCACGACGTAGCCACGACGCTGGTAGTACCAGGCGAGCGCCTGCCGGAACCATTCGTCGGCGAGGTGGTGGGTGAGTCGGAGCGCGGCCTTCGCGCTGGCGCGGAGTCGCCCGAGCGCTCCGCTGGGCCGAGGGTCCGACCGCGACGGATCGGGCGGGCCGCCGCGCCGGGGGTTGTCGGTCCGTCCCCGCCGAAGTTTGTTGAGCCAGCGCTTCGTGGGAAGCACGTGGTCGGCAGCTTGGGGATTGTCCCCCATGTAGAGGTACTTCACCGGCACGCTCAGGGTGGTCACGAGTCGCCGTCCGACCGTGGATTTGCCGGCACCGTCCGCTCCGACGAGCGCAACCGTTGGCATAGCGCGGTGCTCAGGCATCGGTGTGGGCGGCCTCGCCGACGAGGGGCCGGCGGCTGGGGCTTCCGCGCTTGGAGCCCGCGCTGGTGGCCGCACCGAGCTGTGCAGCGACGAGACCAAGGACCAACCAAGTGGGTTTCCGGTGGTCCCAACTCAGCGATGCCGCCCCCACAGCCCATGTGAGGCAGAGGATCACGCACAGCCGCCGCTCCCAGGAGGGCAACCGTCGCAGCTGCGCCAGGACGACGCCGCAGATCGTGGCGAAGATCGCAAACCCCACGAGGCCCTCCTCGACCAGGATGCCCAGGTAGGTATTGTGGGCCACATAGGGCCGGCCGAGCGCCTGCTCCACCGTCGTCCCGAATGCACCGGCCCCGGCGCCCACGAACGGGCGGGTCAAGAACTGCTGCGCTCCCTCGCGCCAGATAATCAGCCGGTAGTCGAGCGTGCCACTCGTTATTTCTTGTCGCCCGGCGGCGAGCCGATCCCATGAGGACTGGGGCACGATCAGGTACGCGACGCCTGCCGCCGCGACCAGAAGCACGAGCGTGCGCAGCTTGGCCCGCAACGAGAGGTTGGCGACGCTCCACAGCACGATGGAGGCGGCGACGACGGTCGCGAGGAAGGCGCCACGCGACGCAGTGAGGAAGACGGTGATGGTGGCTGCGGGCACGTACGCGGCGTTGAGCCAACGCTTGAGCCACCCCCGCTGTCTGAGCATGAGCTGCCACGCCATGGGAATGCCCAATGCCAGCGTCACGCCGAGGTCGTTGGCGTCGAAGCCGAAGCTCGTGGCGCGCTCGGCGGCGAGCGCGCCGGTGCGGGACGCGACGATGGTGGCGGCGGCGGTCACGTAGGCTCCGAGCACGTAGGATTGCAGCAGCAGCTGCACCGCCTGCGTGGTGGGAGCGAATTCCCAAATCAACCAAGCCAGAAACCAGAGCTGCGCGTATGTCGCGATTCGCGGCCACGTCCCGTGCGGGAACGCGTCAGGTGTATTGGGCAACCCGAGCCCCGGGTCGACACTCCAGAACAGGGTGAGGACGCTCCATGACAGGAACGCGGTCATGAGCCAGAACAGCATGCCGGGACGGCGCATGTGTCCGCTCGCAATCACGGTCGTCACGCCGCAGAGCGCGGCCAGGATACCGAGCACCCGCGCGAGCGTTCCCACGCCGGGAAGCACGAGTGCGCTCTCGCACGGCACCGCGAAGGCGACGAGACAGACGAGGGCCAACGTGATCCTACGCATGGGCTCGTCCCCCAGACCAACCCCACTGTTCTCTCGCATAGCACTGGAGCCGTTCCCGAATGCGCAGACCCACAGGACCCAGGAACAGCCGCGGGGCTGCCCACTGAGCCAGCGCCGCGCACGTGACCGCAGCGCCAGCCGCGACGACGAGGACTGCGGCGGGAGGCAGGTCTCTGGAGCGGAGGACGGCCGCGGCGCCTTCGGCGACCGCTGCGGTCACGGCCGCGAGGAGCAGGGCGGGGAGCTGCCCCTCCCAGAAGCGACCCCACGGGATCCCGGCTGCTTGGAGACTGAGCTGCGCCATGAGCAAAAAGTTCACGGCCAGCGCGACCAGTCCGCCGATGGCGACACGATCGATCCCCCAGAACTGTCCGATCCATGCGCCCAGGACGACGAGGAGCGCGTAGACCCATTGGCGCCAGGCGCGCCGGTAGACGAAGCCGGTCGCCCGGCAAATCGAGTCGCTCATCAAGGCACTCGCACGCAGCGGGATGGCGACCGCGAAGATCTGGAATGGCACGGTGGCTTGGGACCATTGTGGGCCGAGCAGGACGCGAATCAGCTCGGGGGCGAGGACGATCAGCACGGCGCTCGCGGGCACCATGACGAGCGCCACGAAGGCGACTCCCTGCAGGTAGGCGGACGCGAGCCGCCGCGCATCGTCCTGGATCTTCGACATCACGGGAAACAGCACGCCGTCCAGGATGCCGCCGAAGATCGACGCCGCCGTGGCCATCAGCTGATATGAACGACTGTACAGACCCAGGGCCGTCGGACCGAGCCATCGGCCGACGACCAGGTTATCGCCCTGTTGGGCGGCAAAATTCCCGAACCCGGCGAGCGTGTGCCCTCCGCCAAAGGACATCAGTTCTCGAGCGGCGCGGAGCTCGAACGCGAACCGGATCGAGGGAGGGCGCTTGATGAGCAAGAGGGCGACGTTGCAGATGCTCTGGGCCAGCTGCGCCGCGACGAGTGCCCATACGCCCGCGCCGAGCCACGCAAGGCCGATGCCCACGCCTCCGTAGCCGACGGCGTATGCCGCCACTTCTCGATTGGTGAGCCATCTGAAGTGCAGGTCACGTTTGAGGAGGAACTCCGACACCCGGCCGAGCCCGACCACCGGAAACAGCCAGGCCAGGGCCCGGAGCACGGGCGGCAGGTGGTTCATCTGCATGAAGCGAGCGATCAGCGGCGCCGCCGCCCAGATCGCCCCGCCCAGGAGGAAGCCGAGCAGCACGTACGACGTGAACGCCGTGTGCACGTGCCGCGGCTCGAGGTCGCGCCGCTGCACCAGCGCCGGGCCGAGCCCGAGCTCGGAGAACAACTTCGAAAGGTTGATCACCACCAGCGCGGCGCCGACGAGACCGAAGTCGGCGGGTGAGAGCAGGCGCCCAAGGACGACCAGCACCGTCAGGCTGAGCAGGGCCTTCGCTCCCGCACCCGACGTGACCCAGAACAGGCCGCTCAACGTGCGATTGCTCAAACTCGCCGACGGGGGCGTCACGATTGGTGCTCCGCGCCGCCGGGTCGGCGGACGAGCCTCCGCAGCCTGCGACCGGCGGCCAGCAGGGGCAGGCAGCACAGCCGACCGGCAGCGCCCCAATCGCCGGAGATCAGCGCGCGCGCCAAATACACCGTGTTGAGGCGGCGATGCACCGAGCGGTGGGGGAACCGGTACAGTCCGTCCCGAAACACGGCTCGCCCCCATCCGTGGATCCGTAGCGCCTCGTGCACCTCGGGTGCGAGCAGGGGCCGTCGGAACTGCTCGCGATGGATCTGGTCCACATAGGTCAAGTAGCAACACAGGGAGTGGAAGACGCCAGCCTGACGGGCGACGCGGATCAGGTGGCTCCAATCGAGCTGGCCTCCGCGAGCGGCGGCGATGGTGAAGAGCACGTCCGCCAGTCGGAGGGACGACGTCCCGCTCACTTTCTGAAATGCCTGCAATACGATCTGGTGCTCGGGCGAAGGAATGTCGAGCGCCATCCCGGCGACGTCCGTGCGCCGGCGATTGTCGACGATCAGCGTGGCCAGGCGCCGATGCTCACCCAAGATGCCGAGACGGCCGTGCTGAATGTCCAGGGTCAGCGCCGTGTCGGCGATGCGGTAGCTCGTCGTGCCGGCGAGGCGGTCACGTAACTCGCGCCGCCCTCCCGCGGCGCTTACGTCTCCTAAGACCAGCCGATCCACGGCGGTGGACTCAGTGATCACCAGAAGGTCGACATCGTGGCCCATGTCGGGGTAGTGTTGCAGCGCCTTCGGGAACAGGTGCGCGATGCCGTGGCACGCACAGTTCTGGTCGATCACCTGGATCAACCGCAAGGCGTGGGCGACGCGTTGCCGCTCACGCGCCACGGCGACGGCGACGAAGTCGGGGAGCGGGATCTGAGCGCTCCCGAACCGCTCGGCGAGCCGCACGAGGACCGCGTTTCGCCCCGCCAACGGGGCGACGGTGCGCCAATCCCAGCTTGCCAAGGCGTCGTGTGGGGCGAGATCCCCGAGCGCTATCTGGATGGCGAGGCCGGCCTGTCCTCGCTGGTGCTCGACCTCACCCATTGCGCTGTGCCCGATTGACTGAACCGTGGACGGAGCGGCTGGCATCGGCCTCATGCCCGCTCGCCGACGCGCAGCAGCCGCAGGTAGTTGTCCACGGCGACGTCGAGTGAATAGGGATGCCAGGCTTCGGGCGGGATGGCGGCGCCGGGCTGCTCGAGGGCGGCGAGAATCGCCGTGGCGAGCGCGGCCGCGTCGCCGACCGGTACCAGCCGTCCGAGGCGGCCCCCCTGGAGGATCTCTCGGGGACCGTTGCGGCAGTCGGTCGCGACGACCCGCGTGCCCGTCGCCAGCGCTTCGATCAGCGCCGTGGGCAGTCCTTCGCTGACGGAGGACAGAACGAACAACGCGCAGCGCGCCATATACGCGTATGGATTGGCGACGAAACCCGGTAAATCGACATCGTGCTCCAGCCGATGCTGCCGAACGATCGCTTCGAGCCGCGGCCGCTCGGCGCCTTCCCCCAGGATCAGCAGGTGTGCCGGGCGGCGCTGTCGCACCTGCGCAAACGCTTCGATCAGCGTGGGAAAGTCCTTTTCCCAGGTGAAGCGGCCGGCGGCAAGGACGACGGGAGCTCCGTTGGTGGTGAACCAGCGGTGATCGACGGGTACCCGCATCTTCTCGAAGACGTCGGGGGTCACGACCGGATTGTAGATGACATGGATTCGGTCGAGCGGCAGCCGCGTGATCGACGCGACGTCGGCGGCCACGCCCCGCGAGACCGCGACAATGCCGTCGGCCCAGGGGTAGAACCGCCGCATCAACGAGGGCAGCAGTCGGGCCCGCGCGATCGGCGTGCGGCGTACGGCGTCGGATTCCGTATTGTGGACCGTGACGAACAGGCGGGTGCGGACCCGGGCCAAGCGACGCGCCCACAATGCCACGACGTTGGTGTGACTCAAGGAGGATAGGAGCACCTGCGGTCGCTCGCGACGCAGGTAACGGACCAAGCCCGGGAGGCTCGTCAGGGCCCGGCGGGCTCGAAGATCGACCACCCGCGCCTCGCGGGGCACCTGCTGCAGGTAGGGACCCCGGGCCTGGCCCAGCACCAAGTCCACGGCGAGCCCGCGCGCGGCCATACCGCGGGCGATGTTCACCATCACGCGCTCCGCGCCGCCCCCAACGAGCGAGGGCAGGAAGAACCCCACCCGGTCAGGACTCATGCCGTACGCCGGCGACGTCGTGGCCGGCCGCCCCGCGGTGGTTGCCGGCTCGCTGCGACACGGCGGCGCTCGTGGCACCGGCGTCGTCCCGCGTGGCATCGAGCCACGATTGGAACATCAGGACGGTCCACAACGCGTGATCCCAACTCGTGCGACCGGCCAGGTGTGCGGTCCACTTAGCCCGGATGGGGTAGGCGTTCAGGATGCCGTCCCCGCGCAGGCGGCGTCGGTCGAGCAGCGCCTCGGCCCAATCGCGCAGAGGGCCCCGCAGCCACACCCCGATGGGGACGTCAAACCCGCGCTTGGGCCGGGTGACGAGCGTCTTGGGAACGTACCGGTAGAGCACCTGCCGCAGCAGCCACTTCCCCTCGCCCGAGCGGACCTTGAGCGAGAGGGGCAGGCGCCACGCGAACTCGATCACCCGATGATCGAGCAGGGGCACCCGTGCCTCGAGGCTCACGGCCATGCTGGCGCGGTCGACCTTCACCAGGATCTGGTCGGGGAGATGCATGACCAGATCGGCGTACATCATTTCGTGCAACATCGAGTGATTGCCGAGGGCCAGGGGCTGACCCTCGGGCGTAGCGCTCGCGCCGAGGACGACGGCACTGGGCGTGCGCCACAACGAAGACATGCGGTCGTACAGTGCCGCGGGGGAAGGCGCGGCGAGAAAGTCGGCGAGCTGGCCCATGCGCTCACTGAGGCTGCGCTTGCCGGTCACACCACGCGCCAGGGGCGTCAGAAGGCTCACCAGCGCCGTGTCCCGGATCCGAGGCTCCGCCAGCGCCCACGCCATGCGGCGCCGAATGGACGCGGGAATCCAGCGGATCGAATTCCAGATCGTGCGTCCCATGAGATAGCGCTGGTAACCGCCGAACAGCTCATCGCCTCCGTCCCCCGACAGGCTCACCGTCACGTGGCGTCGCGTCAGGGCGGAAACCAGGTACGTGGGGATCTGCGACACGTCCGCAAACGGCTCGTCGTACAACGCGGGAAGGCTGGGGATGACCGCGAGGGCATCTTGGGCGGTCACGTACAGCTCCGTGTGGTCCGTGCCGAGATGCCGCGCGACGGCTGCGGCGTACGGCGCCTCATTGTACCGATCCTCGCGAAATCCGATCGAGAACGTGCGGACCGGCCGCGCGCTCTGCGCCTGCATCAATGCAACGATCGCCGACGAGTCGATCCCGCCTGATAGAAACGCGCCCAGGGGAACGTCCGCTTCCATGCGGAGCTTGACGGCGTCGCGGAGCAGCTCATCGGCTTGGTCCACCGCCTCGTCGGCGGACCCGCTGAAGGGCTGTGCCATGCCGCACTGCGCGGCGTCGCGGGCGCGCCAGTACGCTTCTGGAACCGGCGGGCGGCCGACCTGCGTTCGGTCGATGCTGACCAGCGTGGCGGGCGGGAGCTTGTAGACCCGCCGGTAGATGGTGTGGGGTCCAGGCACATAGCCGTAGCGCAGGAACAGCGTCAGCGCGTCGCGATCGATCTCCGCGCGAAACACGGGATGGGCCCGCAGCGCCTTGAGCTCCGAGCCGAAGAGGAACGTGTCGCCCATCCAGCCGTAGTAGAGCGGCTTTTCCCCGGCGCGATCTCGCACGAGGTGCAGTACGCGCTCGGTTCGGTCCCACAGCGCGAAGGCGAACATCCCGTTGAGGTGCTGCACCGCGTCGCGAAGCCCCCACTGGTCGACCGCAGTCAGCAGCACTTCCGTATCGGATTGACTGCGGAACCGATGACCCAGCCGCTCGAGCGTCGTGCGCAGTGCCCGGAAATTGTAGATCTCTCCGTTGAAGCTGATCACATAGCGGCCGCTCGCGGAGTGCATGGGCTGATGGCCGGCGGGCGACAGGTCCAGGATCGCGAGGCGCACATGCCCGAGGGCGATCCCGGCCGCACCATCGATCCAGTCACCGGAGTCATCGGGCCCCCGGTGCCGCACGGCGCTCGTCATAGCGCGCAGCAGCACCGTGGCCTGGTCCTCGTTGATGCCATCCGGCGCGAAGTATCCCGCTATGCCGCACATCGTGGCCCGCTCAAGCTTTCTCCGCCGTGCGGCGGATGTAGTATCGGTAGGCGTAGGGAAACAGGGTGCACAGCAAGACCTTCATGCGGCGCGCAAACAACGCGCGCGCCCAGCCGCGAAACCGCGCCAGCTCACCGACCCGGGTTGGAGGCGTGGTGGTCTTGAGGATGCCCCGGCCCAGGATCCAGCAGCCGGCGACTCGCCGCGGGCGGAGCCACGGCTCCGACGTGAAGAGAAAGCGTACGCCGGCGGTGCCGGCGGACTCGAACACCGCGCGCGAAACGTCGCCGCCCGGTACGGAGCCAACCGTGCAGGGCTCGCCGAGGAGGTCGGCAAGCCGCGCACAGCTGGTGCGCCATTCCTCGAGCATTCGAGCCACGGGCTGCTCGCGGAAGATGTCCGGATGCGTATGGGTGTGCGTTCCGATGATATGCCCCCGGCTCCTGATCTCCCGGATATCGCTGGCGCTGAGGAACGTCCGGGAGCCGATCAGGCTCGTGACGATGAAAAAGTGGCCGAACCACCCCCGCCGGCTGAGCTCCTCGCTGACGTACGACGCGCTCCGACCACCATCGTCGAACGTGAGCAAGAGATGGCGACCGGACGCCGCGAAGTCGACGGCGGTGACCAGCTCGGGCACGCACGGACTCGCCGCGATCTCATCCAGGTGACGGGCGAACGCGGCGCGAGTGTGCTTGTAGGGGAGAGCGCTGGCACGCTGGAATCCCGACGTCGCCGGGTCGTCGGTGATCTCGTGATATATGAGGCTGGCGATCAGCGGCACGGCTCCCCCCGGACTCCGTCCCATCGGACGGGATCCGCGGCTCGCCGCGTGCGCGGGCGGCCGGGGGTCAGCGGAGGTCGCCGACCGCGCCATGGGCCTTGAGCTCACCGGGCTGCTCCCGACGCTGTGACATCACCGATCGGTAGATGGCGATCACGCGCTGCGTGAGCAGATTCTCATCCAAGTCGATTACCGCGGCTCGGCCGGCGATCCGCTGTCGTCGCGCTAAGACGCGCTGCAGCGCGGCGGCGAGCGTTTCGGGGCGATCATCCGGGCAGGTCTCGCAGCCGGCGATGCCGCGCAGGCGCTCCGCGACGTCCCCAACCGGCACGGACACGACGGGGAGATCGCACGCCAGGGCCTCCTTCACCACATTGGGCGACCCCTCCTCCAGGGACGTGAGGACCAGGGTGTCGCAGGCACTCATGTACAGCGGCATCTCCGTGTGCGACACGCCCCAAGCGACGACCAGCGTGGCGGCCACAGAATGGTCGCGCTCGAGTAGCCGCACCGCTTCCTGGGCCAGGGCGTAGCGCTTGCGCGGGACCGCGGGGTCGCCGGCGAACAGCACGAGCCGAGTCCCGGCGGGGAGCCCGAGCCGGCGGCGCGCCTCGTCCTGCGGGCTGGGGCGAAACAGCTCCAAGTCGAGGCCGGAGGGAATGATGTGCACGGGAGCAGAGGTCGCGATCGACGGCCGCATGTGTTCGGACACGAGGATCACGGCGTCGGCACGGCGCGCCACGAGACGGGAAAGAGACCGCAACAGCGCCCCGGCGAGGGTGCGCCGGCCGTGGCTTCCCAGGACGCCATGCAGGTCGAAGCCTCGGAAGGTGACCACGAGTGGCCGCCGTTTGGGGAGCGCGAGCAACCCACTCTGACCCCATTGCGCGTGCACCACATCGTACCGCCGACGGATCAGACGCCACTGGACGCGCGCCCAGGCCAGCAGATAGGCGTGGATGCGGCGGCGCCCCTGGAAATGGAACACGTCGACGTCGACGCCCGCCGCGCGCAGGAAGTCCGCCTGGCGCTTGATGAAATGCGTGGTTCGCGGTTGCCCAGGAGTCGGCCACGCGCTCGTGATCATCAACACGCGAATCGGCGCGTCCACGATCAGAGCCTCGCCGCCACTCGTCGCCGCTGCAGCAGCGCGAGTAGGTCGCCGATCCCCTGGGTCCATTCCCCGACCGCCGGCCCCGGATCGCTCGACTCCCACGTCTCCAGTCGGGTTCCGGCCGGCTGCCGACCGAACAGCTCCGCGAGCCCCTGCCGGATGGTTGGATAAGGGTCGGGATAGGCGCGGGGACGACCGGCCACGATGTGGAAGAATCGCTTCACGTCGCCCCACAGCCAGCGCACGGTCGCGCCCTCTGCATAGCCGGGAGCGGGAGGCACCGGCTCGCCTCGAAGGATGGCCAGCCAGAGACGCGGGAAGTCCACGCCCGCGGTGATCGCGAGCTGCAGCGAGCCCCAAAACCGGCCATTCACTTCCATGAGGCATGGTGGGCCGACTCCATCGTCGCGGAACTCCACCATCGCGGGGCCGTGCCACTCCAACGCCGCGAGCAGGCGCTCGGCCGGCGCTCGCAGGCGTGCGTCGAGCGCCACGGCCCGGCGCAGGCTGCTGCCGGAGCCCGTGGGGCGTACGTCGCGCAAGCGTTCGTGTGCAAACCAGGCGACGGCGCGACCAGTCTCACACAGCGCGAATACGCCCTTGCCGCGCCCGGCGACGAACCCCTGCACCAACGGCCAGTGCTCTCCCTGCGTCTGCGCCAGGATCGCAGCCTCGAGTTCGTCGGCTGTCCGCACGTACCGGACGCCCGAGTCCTCCAGGAAGCGAACGCCGTCCCAGGCGTTGCCGAAGCGGCCCTTCACGACCAGCGGGAAACCCAGGTCCTGCGCCGCCGCCCGGCACTCGGCGAGAGAGGTTGGGAAGCGGGTCGGTGGGATGGTCACCCCGCATCGCTCCGCGTATTCGAGGGTTCGGGCTTTGTCGAAGGTGCGGAGCAGCGTTTCGTCCGGGGCGCAGCCCACCGTGACACCGTTCGCTTCCCACTGGTCCCGTTCCGCGTTGCACAGGAAGCAGGACCGCTCGGTGGTCGGGAGGACGTAGCGTACGCCTTGCTCGAGGGCCCAGCGGCGCAACATCGCAAACGCCGCGATCGTCTCGCCAGCCAGTCGAAAGCGACGCTCACAATGCCTGGACCAGGCGGCGAGCGGCGCTCGCCGGTGGCTGGCGACGAGCACCCGGTATCCCGCCCGACCGAGCGAGCGCACGCACGCGAGGGCCTGGTTGGTCTGCCCGTCCAGCACCAGCACCGTGTCTCGAGGCATGGAGACCATCACAGTCGCCCGGCGATGACGGCCGGCGCCCATGCGCCCACCCTGGCCGCGGTCTTCCAGTCGCGAGCGCCCAGAGCCCGGGCGAACTGCCGGCCATGGATGCAGGCCGTCACCCACAGCGCGGGGAAGCGGAAGCCGGCCTCGCTGAATCGGGTCCGGCCCCAGCGCCCGGGCCAGAGCGCCTGCAGCGTCTCGCGCGGCACGAGGCGCCGGCCGGCGAGCCGAGCGTGGATCTCGTCCACGTAGTGGAGGTAGCAGCCCAGCCCGGCTTCCGCACCGTGTTCCCAGGCGGTCCCGGCGACGTAGTCCCAATCGAGGGCGTTCTGGCGCACCAGAACGATGGTCTGCAGCACGTCGGCGAGGGCGATGGAGCGTCGGCCGGCCACCTTCTCCACGCCTTGCAGCACCACCTGATCCGCGGGAGATGGCACGAGGAACTCGGTCCCGCCCATCGCTGCGGGACGCGCGTTCCGCACCAGGACCGCGGGGAAACGGGTGTGCTGCCCGACGCTGCCGAGGCGGGAGTGATGTATGTCCACCACGACGCCTGACGCCGTGGTGTAGACGGTGCTCCCCGTCAAGCGATGGGTGAGCGTACGCGGGCGGGCCGTCACGGCCAATCCCTCGAGCATGAGTGCGTCGACCACGCTCGCCGGTTCGAGGACCAACAGGTCCAGGTCGTCTCCCACATCCGGGAGGCGCGACAGGGCCTTGGGGAGCAGCCACACGATGCCGTGGCGGGCACAGGCCGTACGGATGTGTCGCAGCGCGTCGAGCGCCGCGCGGGCACGGTGCCGCTCGCGATCCGCGGCCTGCTTGAAGCCATGCGGCAGCGCCACGCCGAGCGCGGTCAGGCGATCGGCCAGCCGGACCAGGATCCCGTTCCGCTCCGCGACCCGAGTCAGGAAGCTCCAGTCCAGGGCGGCAAGTGCCGCCGGCGACTTCGCCTCGCCGAGCAGCAACCCGAGGGCGAGCTGAGCGTAGCGCTCCAGGGGCCTCGTGCGGATCATGCCGCCAGCCGCTCCGCCACGGCCTTCGCGATCGCCTGCTTGGCGATCTGGAGGTCGTCATTCCTCACGACCACCGCGGAGCGGACCCAGGGAAACACGGTGGAGTAGGCGCGCCAGCGCTCCCGCAGGTACTCCACGGGTTGCTCGCCCTTGCGCGCGTGGGACTCCTCGGGGCTCACGTCCAACAGCACAGCGACCGCCGGTGTCGGCGTGAGCCGCTCCAGCAGGCGCAACCAGCCCCAATGACGCCCATCGGCGACATCCACCAGCGTGTCGTAGAAGTACCGGTCCATGATCAGGACGCGCCGTTGCAGCGTCTCGAAGTAGAGTCGGTACAGCAGGAAGACGAACAAGTCCGCCGGGTAGATGAACCGACGGAGCATCTTGCTCCAGACGATCCGGTGCCTGACCGACCGGTACGCGGCGCGCAGCCGCGGCACGCGTTGCGCCGGCTGACCCCGGCCGTTGGCCGGTCTGCCCAGGAGTCGATCACGAACGAAGCGGACGCACGCGTACACTCCTACATCGTGGTGCATGTGGAACACGGCCACTCGCTCATTGCGCTGTTGCAGAGTCGCCTGGAGCCAGTCGATCAGCGTGGACTTGCCTGCTCCATCGAGGCCGGAGAACGTGATCAGCACGTTCTGGTGTCTCCTCTTGAGATCGCGATTCGGTCAGTTAGCCCTGCGATGGTGTGCAGCAGCTGTGCTCAGCCGCTCAGCCGTCAGGTAGGGTCCTAACGCATTGCCCGACAGGGATTTGGCGCCTTGTGCGTGGGTCGCGCCCGTGCCTTCAATGCCTCACGTGTAACAGAATTGCGACATCGTTGCCAGCAACCACGCCACCGCGCTCAGTGGCAGGTGCCGGATCCGGAGTCGGCGAAGGCCTGCCCGGGTATGGGTATGAACTGCCAGGTGTACGCGCCAGTGCTCAGCGTGAGCTTCAAGACACCATAGACCGACGCGCGGAGCTCGCTGTTGGCGGCGATGGTCGTCGGTATCCACTCGTCTTCACCACCCGTACCGACGATGAACTCCTTGATGCCCCGAGTGCTGTCGATGATGCCATCGGGCGTCTGGAGGGCGAAGCGCTCGTAGAAGTGCGCGTGTCCGTTGACGATGACGTCCGCCCCGGCGTTGTACAACTTGGCCCACCAGTTCCTGTTCGAGGTGCTGACGGTCGTAGTGGTCAGTGACGAATAGAAGCGTGGCTGGTGCCAGATTGCGAGCGTGCACTGTTTGGTGTTCGTCGCGAGATCGTTCGTTATCCATGTATCCTGTGCCGACCCCGCGACGTTGTCGTTCAGGACGATGATGTGCCAGTCGCTGAGGTCGTAGCTGTAGTAGCCCTGCCCCCGCGGGCCTGCGCCACCGCCGAAGTAGTCGAATCCGGCGTTGGCATTCCCGAGCATGTAGTCGTGGTTGCCCATGCTCGCATACGTGCGGTTCCTGTGGCGCCCCCAAGTCGGCTGGTAGCAGTTGGCGTAATCAGCGGCAGCGCCGTTGGGATAGGCGTTGTCGCCCAACGTGAACACGGTGCCCGGAATGGTGTCGAGTATCTGTGCCGTCAGCTGATCTCGATTATTGTTGCAGGCCGCGATATCACCCGCGCCGATGAACACCTCGGGTGTGCCCGGCGGCTCGACCAGGACGGTGAGGCTGTCAGATCCCGAACCGCCATCCTTGTCAAAGACCACGGTGTGAACGGCGTACGTCCCCAGGGCTCCATAGACGTGGGAGGCCAAGAGGGGAACGGTCTGGCTATCCACGGTTCCAGCACTGCGCAATCCATCGCCCCAGTCGATCGTGTAGGTAAATGGCTTATCCGTACTCCCGCCTGGATCGCTGAAGCGGACATCGATGTTGACGGTTCCCCCAGGCTGCGTCCGTTTCCCCGGCCCTGCGTTGACCGACGGCGGGTAGTTCTGCACCGTCACGGTCGTGGTGGCGGGATTGCCCACGTTGCCCTTGGAGTCCGTAACGATGAGAGTGACCGTGTAGACACCATAGGACGCATACTGGTGGGTGGGCGTCGCGCCCGTGCCGATGGTGCCGTCACCGAAATCCCACGCGTAGGTGAGGGGCGTGTCCCCCTGGGGATCGAACGACGCGGTGCCGTTGAACGTGATCGTTCCCTCGGACTGGTACGGGCCACCTGGGACGGCAACGGGCGGGGGCGCACCGTGACAGGCGGTGGTTCCCGAGTCGGTGAACGTCTTGCCGGCGATGGGGACGAACTGCCAGTTGTAGCTGTTCGTGTTGAGCGCGACCTTGAGCACCCCGGGTGTCCCGCTGTTGTGCACCTGGCTGTTGGGCCGGATCGAATCGAACGTGTTGAGGCCGGCGCCGCCTGTGCCCACGATGATTTCCCGAATCCCGTACGCGGTATCCACGAGCCCGGTCGAGGTCTGGGGGATGAAGCGCTCGTACACCCGGTAATGGGCATTGAGCACCAGCTCGGCACCGTACGCATACAGCGCATCCCACAACGGCTTGACGCTCGAATTGACGCCGCTCGCCCCTATCGAGAAATACAGGGGGTGGTGCCAGTAGGCGACCGTACAGGTCTTGGAGCTGGCGGCGAGATCGGCCCGGAGCCATTGCTCCTGGGGCGACCCGACGCTCATGGCGATCCCGGAGTTGAGCACGACCACGTGCCAACTCCCGAGATCGTAGCTGTAATATCCCTTGGTCGAATCGCCCGCCGCCGGCCCGAAGTAGCCGAAGTAGCCCGA
>Ga0070697_100002267_pt1 | contig 14763 bp, 17 predicted proteins | sample KBSK1501metaG_FD_65475 | JGI IMG/M metagenome (GOLD analysis project Ga0070697, IMG submission 65475) | Corn, switchgrass and miscanthus rhizosphere microbial communities from Kellogg Biological Station, Michigan, USA - KBS K1-50-1 metaG | ecosystem: Host-associated > Plants > Roots >...
CGGGGAGAGCGAGCCAGCTTCAATTGCTCAGCAGAGATGATCGCCTCAGCGACATTGGTCCAGCTCAAATCGGCCCCGCTGAGATTGGTGCCGGCGAGGTTGGCCCCGGAGAGGTCGGCGTTGGCGAGATCCACGCCGCCTAAGTTAGCCCCGGTCAAGTCAACTGCCTGGAGTTCAGGCTGCGTGCCGGGATATTCCAGCCTCCAGCTATTCCAATTCTCTGTTACACCCTGCTTCAAAAGATCCAGTTGCTGCTGGTTTGCCTTCATGTTCGTGTCTCCTTTCCTCTGTTAGGTGTGGTAGTCTCTCATGGCAGACTTCTTGAGTGAGCATAGTGAGAAGCATTGCCAGAAGAGCAATGAGGACTCTCCCTCGCAGTTTAAGCGAGGGTCTTTAATACAGCCTGGTCAAAGCTCGCGAGGTTTGGTGTACCAAGCCCTGTTGGGTAATCCCAGCCCGGCGTTGCTGGATAGTACAGGTTATTGCCGCTCGTGACGTCAAAGTAGGCATTTCCGCCAGCATTCTCGTCGGCAACTGCATAGTAGAAGCGCGGTGCATACCCGAACGTGCGCAGTTGCTGGATCGTGTCTTCATTCACCAGCGCCTGACCTGCGGCCCAGATTGGCGCGGCGGCGCTTGTTCCACCGACGGCTCCCCATGCTCCCTGGAAGTAGACGGCCAGGTTATCTGCCACCGCTGACAGGTCTGGCACTTGACGGGCGTTTTTTGAGTATTTGTTATTGGCTCCGTTTGCCTGCTGCCAGTCTGGGCGGGGAAACAAGCTACTATTTCCACCGCCGCTGCCCCAGCTATTTTTGCACTTAAAAATGTTGGGAAATTGCGACCACGCCACCTCATTTGTGCGATGGTGCTGGTCATCGACCGACAGCTTTGTCCCCCCGACCGCCACAGCCCACGGGTCACTGGCCAGAAAGCTCACCGAGAGGTCCCCAAAGTGCTCGTCGGCAAATGCTGCGCAGTCGCCGCTGGCCACGAAGACCGTCATATGCTCCACCTGCGTCAGTTGTTGCAGGCTGCTATCCAGGGCGTGGACGTCATCGGATGAGATATCTGCTTCGTCGATGCCCAGGCTGATGCTCACCACGCCCCCCGCATTGGCGTTGCTGGTGTTATCATCAAGGATGCGCTGCAATTCATCGTTGACCTGCGTCCAGGTATCGCCATCGGCATTGCCATCGGTTTGGTACACCTTGATCGAGGCCGCCGGGGCCAGTCCGGCCACCATTTGGACGTCCAGCGTCGACTCACCCTCGGCATTAGATGGGTGGCCATCGACGTTGACGAACGAGAGCTGTCCCTTGAAGTGAACACAGCTCAGATAGTTCTGAATATCGTCCTGGTAGGAGCCATCAATCTCCACGAGGTTGATGGTCATCTGCTCGCCAAGCAGGCCGCGCTGATGGAGGGTATTGTACCCATAGGCACCAGCAACGTCTTCTGGGAGAAGCGTCTGCTCATCGGGGCTGCAATCGAGCGCTCCCTGGCGGGAAACGCGTGCTGCTTGTGGATAGCTGATATCCAGCGCGTGTTTGGGAGGCTTGCTGTAATTATCCAATCCGGTGATGGTAGCAATGGAATGGGCTAAGAAGGTAGGGACTTTGGGTGGGGTTGCGGGCGCATAAAATGTCCGGCCCTGGTACTGGTGAAGAACGAACTTTGTTTGCAGCACCCGGGCAAGGGTTCCGGCCTTCGCTTGAAAGGACAGGTATGTCCGTAACTTGCTCAGTTGCAGGTTAATCTTTGCTGGGTTGAAGAAGCTCTGGATTTTTTGAAAGGTGGCATCGTCAATGCCGATGCGCCTGGCAAAAGCCTCCAGGTTGGAACGCTGCCCCGGCTGGAGCTTCAGATGATCGGCCTGATCGAGCAACCGGGGATCAACTTTGAAGGTGATGCCGACGTGCAGCTCTGTCGTGTCGGACAATGGGCCTTTCACGGGCGATTGCAGGGCCGCAGCCGGGATACCCAGATTGAGCGACGTATATTGAAGGGGCGCGGGCTGATTACAACTGACCAGTGACGCGAGCGAGAAGAACAGTGTGAGTAACAGCGCAGAGAAATGAACGAGCTTAGCGTGATAGACTTTCCGCAATGATTTCATAACAAAACCCTCAAAACTTTCTATGGGATACAACTGCCTAGCGAGTGACGAGCTTGCCAATCAAAAAGCCTGCGAGCGCGGCGGCAGTCGCGATACCCAGTGTTTCTAGCGCGGTGAGCACGACGTTGCGGTGTCCTACGAGGCCCCGTCCCACACCCAGCAGTAGCAGGAGCATGGCCGTGATGATAAGCGAGACGAGGCGCGCGGTGACCAGGGGGAGAAATGCGAAGGGAAGGACAGGAACGGCTGCCGCAAACAGGTCGGAGATGAACATCCATGCAGACTGTACGAACGGATTCTTCTGTTCCAAACTCCCAAGCTGGAGTTCAGAAGTCGCCTCGACCTGGAGAAATGTCTTGGGGTGACGAGCCAGCGCATCGACGATAGCAGTGGTATCCCGGTCATTAAAACCGGCAGTTCGCAGCCGGTCCTTGACTTCCTGTTTCTCTCCTTCCAGATTTTTATCGATCTCCGTTTGCTCCTGGGCCAGTTGCGCTTTTGCCTGGTCATTGGTCGACTCAACATCCAGAAACGTGCCAGCCATCATTGAGACAGCGGCGGAAATGGCTCCTGTCGCCCCGGCAAGCAAGACAACGGAACTGCTGGTAGTGCTACTCGCAACGCCGAACACCAGGCCGAAGATAGAAACCGTTCCGTCCTCCATGCCGAAGACGATATCGCCAATGGAGTTGGAAAAGGATTTTCCAATGGCTTGCAGGGGCGACTTGTCCGGCGTGCTCTTTTCTGTGAGCATGTTACGTGCACCTCTCTCTTCTTTACTCTCTGCTGAGAGTGGATACATTCACGAGGCTTTATTAGGAGCATTCGTAAAGAATATTACTTGTCTTGAGAATACCAATCGCGCGTGAAGAAATGCGTTTGCCAGAGCGTAAAAAAGCCCTGTTCTCTACTTCAGTGGAGCAAAAACGAACAGTATGAAAGCCTTCTGTGTTTTTTTACGCTTCCAACCACGCTTTTTGCTACGCTCTGCGCATAATATTGAGTTATCGTTACCCATTGCTCTATTGGTCTCATAAATAGTGTGCTCGACGCCCGTTCCTCTGGGACACTTCGAGCAGTATACCACGTTCTGCTTTAACCTTGGCACACAAGAAAGCGAGTTGTACATGTTGAACATGCGCGAACGAACAGATGCCCGGTTCAAGAGATTCTCCGGGTTGTCTCTCCTACGCCTGGTAGGGAAAGTCATCCTGGGTTTATTGACATTGCAGGTCCTGACAGCGGCAGTCCTCCTCGTGATTGCCGCGTTAGGAAAACGGCACAAGCACGAGATACGCTTTCCCCATCAACCCTTCGAAGAAGTGCAGGTTGGCGAGAATTCCCTCCAACTCTATTCCTACGGGCGTGAGCTGTATGATGCAATGCTAGAGGCAATCGATGCGGCACAAGAGAGTATTTATATAGAAACCTACATCTGGAAAGATGATGCTGTTGGCCAGGAATTTCGAACGCACCTGGCACAGAAAGCGGCAGAAGGCGTTGGAGTCTATGTCATCTTTGATCGTTTTGGCAATCTCGTGGTTCCACGAGCCTTCAAATCCTCATTTGTCCCGCCGATTCATGTGCTCGAATACAGTGCTATCCGTCGCCCGTGGCACCTGCTTGATCCTCGTCGCTACGCGCTAGACCACCGCAAGCTGCTCATCGTCGACGGCACGACGAGCTTCATTGGGGGCTACAATATCGGATCGGTCTACGCGACGGAGTGGCGCGATACGCACCTTGGCTTGCGTGGTCCTGCGGCGGCGGGACTCGCCCGGTCCTTCATTGCCTTCTGGAATCGCTTCTGCCCGGCAAAAGAAAGGATATCGCAGCGGTATCACCTGCGCATCGACTCGCGTGTCGTCGCCAGTCAGAATGAGGCCATGCGCCTATCTTTCCCAATTCGTGATCTCCACATTGCTGCGATTGATCAGGCAGAGCAATTCATCTTCCTCACGACCGCCTACTTCGTGCCCGACCGGATGCTCCTTGAGGCGATGAAAGCGGCCGTCAGGCGCGGCGTAGACGTGCGCGTGCTTATACCATGGGACTCCAATCATGTTGTGGCCAACTGGATTACGCATAGCTACTTTACTGATTGCCTGCAAGCCGGAATTCGCATCTTTGGCTACCGGTATACCATGCTACATGCCAAGACCTGCACCATCGATGAACAGTGGTCGACGGTCGGAACGTGCAACCTCGATCGCTTGAGCCTGGTTGGGAACTATGAAATCAATGTCGCGGTCTACAGTGCAGAGTTTGCCCGGCAGATGTCCGCGCTTTTCGCAGAAGATACGGCCGAGAGGTTTGAACTGACCATGGAGCAATGGAAGAGTCGACCGTGGTATAACAAAGTGAGTGAGCGCATCCTGGCTCCCCTGCGTTTCATGATGTGAGGTGCTGCCTCTCTCGAGTGAGCGCTCATGGAGGAATGATATGATAGCCAAACAGCAAGTGGTTCCATCCGAATGGGCGCCGCTGCAGATCGCTGCTTTCCGCGCGATCTGGTTCGCGTCGCTGGCGGCAAATGTCGGGACGTGGTTTCAAAATGTGGGGGGCGTGTGGCTCATGACGAGGTTTACCACATCTCCCCTCTTGATCGCGTTTATGCAGACGGCGACGACTTTGCCCGTTTTTCTCGTGGGCTTCCCCGCCGGGGCGCTCGCCGATATCGTGAACCGCCGCCGCCTGTTGCTCGCCACCCAGGGCCTGATCCTGGTCGTCGCCGCCGCACTCAGCGTCCTGACCTTTGCCGGGCTCATGAACGTGCCCCTGTTGCTGGGCTTCACCTTCGTGCTCGGCCTGGGCGCGATCCTGGCGAATCCGGCCTGGCAGGCGGTCAACGCGGAACTCGTTCCACCCGATGAGCTACCAGCTGCGGTCACCCTGAGCAGCGTCTCCTACAACCTGGCGCGCGCGGTGGGCCCGGCATTAGCGGGCCTCATTATCGCGGTAGCGGGGCCGGCTGCGGTGTTCCTCCTCAACGCCATCGCCTTCCTGTACGTGGTCGTCGTGCTCTTTCGCTGGCACCCCGCGCCCCTCAAAGCGGTCTTGCCCGCCGAACGCCTGGTCGGCGCTATGAGGACGGGGGTGCGCTTCGTGCAGAACTCACCGGAGATGCAGACCGTACTGATACGCACCTTCTTCTTTATCTTTTTCATCAGCGGGCTGTGGGCGCTGCTGCCGGTGATCGTCAGGCAGGACCTGCGCCTTGGCGCGGCTGGATACGGACTGCTGCTCGGCTTCATCGGCGTGGGTGCTGTGTTGGGTGCTGCCGTGCTGCCGCAGATCCAGCGCAAGATTCCCGTTGTCGATCGCCAGGTGATCATCTCCACCGTCGTGCTGGCCCTGGTGATGATCGCGTTCGGATATCTACGTAACCTGCTCGAGCTCTGCCTGATCGCAACGATAGGTGGGACAGCCTGGATTATGCTGGTGTCCTCCTTCAACGTTGCCGCGCAGGAGGCCTCGCCCACCTGGGTGCGCGCGCGGGCGCTTGGTGCCTACCTGGTCGTCTACCAGGGAGGGACCGCCATCGGCAGCCTGGTCTGGGGAGCGCTTGCGGCTGGCCTGGGAGACCCCCTTGCGATCTTGCTGGCAGCTCTCGGGGCCGTATTGGGGCTTGCTGCGGGACTGCGCTGGCATTTAGCGGACAGCGAAAAGCAGGATTTGAAACCCTGGCACGTCTCTGCGCCCAGATTGCTCATCGAACCTCGCCTGCAAGAAGGTCCCGTCATGGTGCAGATCGAGTACTGCGTCGACCCGCAGCAGGCCGAGGACTTTCTGCGTGCTATGCACGAGGTGCGCCGCATGCGCGAAAGAGACGGCGCCTTCGGCTGGTTCGTTGCACGCGATCCGGCCAGTGAAGAGCGCCACGTCGAGGCGTTTATGGCCGAGTCGTGGCTGGACTATCTGCGCCAGCTCGATCGCATGACGGACGCCGATCACACCATCGAGGACCACGCTCGCTCCTTTCACCAGGGCAGCGTGCCCCCTACCGTCACCCCTATTATCGCGGAGCACGCAAAGTGGCACGGAGCCACGGATAGTGTGGGATAGGCGCTAAGGAGTCACTAGTACGAAACCCCCGTCCCGTCGTTAGATAAGAACTCGACGAGCTTGGCGCCCCCAACGATACTTGCTCCCTCGATCAGATCGCCTTCGGTGTGACCACGCTTTTTAAAGCAGGGCGAGCAGACCCAGACGCTGCCACCAGCGGCGAGGAAGTTCTGCAACAAGGTTGTCATCGGTTGGAAGCCTTCTTCGCTGATCTGGTCAGCGATACCTTTCACCGCCAGGCGAACTCCCTCGCTACTTAAAAATACCATGGTCTGCTTGCCAGAGGCGACGGCGGCGTTGGCGACCACCATTGCCACAGTTGCGCGGTCGGGATCATCGGTCGAGCGTGTCAGGTTGACACAGAAGTTGTTCAACATCGGCAGTTCGGTCCTTTCTGTAGCAGAAATTGATTGCCAGAAGAGTCAGGAAGGATTTGCCGTAAGGTGTTGCCGGTCATGCGGCACCAGGCGGCAATATCTCCAGCTGCAGCGGGGTCGTAGGTGGTAACCAGCAGGGTCTGTCCGGGGGCGAGGGCGCGCATGGCAAGCATGAGTTCCATGACGAGTTGCCCACAGCCCTGTTCGCCCAGGTCGAGCGTCTGATCAGCGCGAGAAGGAAGACGCATCGTCACTCAGGCCTTTCGTAAAATACCAGTCGACATGAGACAATCCTCCATACGAGGAAAAATAACTTTCTCCAGGAGAGGAGGAGCCACGCTCCGTAGGAACGTTTGTGCATTGTTAGCAATGCATCATTCCTCTCTTCATAAGTATACACGAAACAAGAGACACCTTTGAGGTACTTTGGCGTTTGTCCAGTTGACAACACCCCACAAAAAGTGACTTAATAGTAAGTGAGAAGATATGATCAGGTGTTTCTCCTCGCAGGATCTGCACTGATTTCCTGGTCTCTGCCAACGGACTCGATGATGCCTTCGGAAACATGACTGTTCGTGCAGAGAGCATCATTAAGAACAGCAGAAGAAAATATTGTGGTTGCAATCCAAACAGTAATCGTGTCTCTCGAAACTCCGGTGAGATGCATTCCTCTCACGTTTATCGCGGAATGGTTAACCAAGAAGAGGGCAGGCTCAACAACTGCCTCAAGAGGAGTTATGCGTCATGGCCTACTCACGCCGAAACAGTGCTGATGAACAACAAGAGGCATGCCAGAAAGCCAAGCAGATTACAGCAATTTGCGGACAATTTCATATCACGCTTGATCCTATTGACTGGCAACAGTATGGCATGTGGGCACCAGTGAAAGTGAACAATATCGAGATAGCTTCCCTTCTGGACCTTGGGCAACGCGATAGTGATGATATTCTCCGTCAAGTGCAGATCAAACTGTTCGCACACGCTGCTCTCGAAACCCTTCACTCTCGACGAGGTCTCAAAGCCTCAATGTGGAGTCCTGTCGATGTGGTGCAGCCACAAGCGTTTTTAAGCCTCTGGATCATCACACTTGAGACGGATGAGCGCATCCCTATCATTGAATCCATCAGAAATGGACAGCGCGTCTATGAACACTATCAGTTTGATGGAGACGATGGGCAGCTCGCCAAGCTCTTCGGACCAGTGACTGAGGGGGAGTATCATCTTGGTGATACGGTAACAATAAGGGAGCGTGAGCGTCAATATACCGGGGAGATTATTTATATCATCCCACCTGGCAAGATGCTCACAAGCCGCAAATATGCATCACGGGGGTATCATACCATTTCGGGGACAGCCTATACGAACGATGTAGTATCAAGGTATATTGTCGATTGCAAAGACGGTTTCCCTCATATTGTGCATCAGTCGCAAGTTATCCAGTAAACAAGGTCTGATAGGCCCAACACAGGCATGTGGAGCTCCTCGCGACACTGCTGGTGGAACTCCAGATGCAATACTTGAGAGACCGCCCAGCCTTGCATGTTCGAGACGGGGCAGTCTATACGACGATGGACATCCTGTGCTTTATCAAGGAGGCCCGCTCGTTACGGTGCTGTTCTGACTACCGAGCGCGACGACGCCTACGACGCTGTGCCTCGGCTTTGCGTTTGCGCCGGGCTTGTGGACTCTCGTAGTGTCTACGTCGCCGCGCCTCCGACAGGATGCCAGCTTCCTGCACCTTCCGCTTGAACCGTTTGAGGACCCACTCAAACGAATCACCCGGATTCACCATAATCTCTGTCATGAAGATTACCAGCGCGATTGCCGGTCGTTCGTGCGGCCAGTACGTTGCGATTGGTAACATTCACTGCAATACACGGGTCTGTCACCGCGTGGCTGAAAAGGGACCTGCGTCTCCTTCCCACAGCTCGCACAGGTGGCGCTATACATTTGGCGTGCATCACGTTCGCGAAACCCACCGCTACTTCCGCCAAAGGAATCCCTCTGCCCACGACTCGACTGCTTGTGTGCAGCACGGCACTCTGGACAGCGGCTCGGCGCATTCGTCAGTCCCCGGCTCGCATAAAATTCCTGCTCACCAACGGTAAACGTAAATGCTTGATTGCAATCGCGGCAATACAGGGTTTGATCAGTCAATGACATCTGTTCTCTCAATTCTGGGGATCTGCCCCCGATAAACGCTCTGTATCGCGCAGCTTCCGATAGACGATCTACTCTGAGCAACAATGCACTATACAGCTTGTTTGAGTATACCACACAAGTCCACCATACCCGCTTGCCAGTATGCCAGCTTTGACATTTCTTTTACAACCGTAAGCAGCTTCGTCTACACTGATAGGTCACTTCAATTCTTCGTCCCAGTCATGATACGAGCCATTTCGCTAGGGATGCTCTCGGTGAAGCCCTTCCTGTTGCGCGTTGCCTTCTCCGTTCCTTGCAACGATCTGCAACCACATGCGTGGCACCTCGGTCATACCGAGTTCCTGGCCTGTCTGGTACGCGGTTGTGCCAAGTGCGGCGGCTCCCAGTGCCAGTGGTGCTCCGGGTAAAGCCCCCTCGATGAAGAGCCAATAGTGTCCCAGGTCTCTTAACCCTTCCAATGACATCATCACTCGTTCCTGGACGGTCTCAACACGGCTAAATCCACTCTCCCTGAGCAGGTTGCCATACTCCTCGGGAGTGAACCACTGCATGGCTATCGCTTTTGCCTCGTGCGATAACTGCACTTCTGGATGCGCTTTGCGTAGCCACTGCACGGCCCGGCGTATCCAGAGACGGCTAAAGCGGAGGGTGCTTTCGACGTTGGTACCATTGTAGAAGGCGCTATTGCAGGCAAAGATCCCGCCTGGAGCAAGAATAGCGGCCATCTGCCGAAACGTTGCGCGTTTATCGGCGATGAGGTGGATCGCGTTACAGAAGAAAGCAGCATCGGCATCGTGGACGAGCGTGGGAAGATCGACGGCTTCTCCCTGAAAGAAATCGGCTTGTGCCCCCATCTCTGCGATGCTCTTCTGCGCGTGCCGTAATGCATCTGCGGAAGGGTCAACGGCGATGATGCGTGCCTGGCGTCCCTGACGGGCCAGTTCTTCGACAATCAGCCGCGTGATCGCTCCAGTTCCACAGGCCATGTCCACAAGTGTCAGTGTCGCATCAGGAGGACGTGTCGCAAGGGGTGCGAGGGCTTGCTGAACCAGCGAACGGTTGATTTCTGTATAAAATGGGTGGGCTGCAAAGGCTTCAAACGTAAAATGATTAGTTTCCTCCTTCTCAAAGAAACTCATGAGTGCTACCTCTTCTCTCTTCACTGCTGCTATGGAAATATCTGGCGAGAGGGTCTCGCTCCTGCTGGCGCATTGCTCCCGCTCTGTTCCTGCTTCCAAACTGCAGCCTCAATGGTGCGGCAAATGGTGCGTATCGTCTCACTTGAGAGCGGCTCCGGCTCACCGTCTCCTGCTTTGTACAGGCGGTCGAAGATGCTCAGATACAAAAATTATACCCTAAAACGCAAGTTGATGTGTGACCTGCCTCTTTCCGTTTTTGTGTTAGCTATAGACCCTCGCTCTGTGTTCTGTTTAAAAAGTTAAAAAATAATAAAAATTAAAAATGGATTTTTAGTCCAAAATGTACTAGACAAAGTGCTTAAAATATGGTATTATTTGTTGGAGAGGTGAAAAGATGATTTAATTTCTTGATCCCCTAAGCTCATACTTACGATTTATTTAGTTGGCGGTGTTCCACGCTTCATGTCCACTAAAAACAGTCCTGAGCAGTAAAACAGGCTGCCATAAAAACAATCTGCGTTGCAGTGGATGATGCTGTGGTGCGCAGATGAGTACAACGCTATTTCACTCTGCTAGCGAACCATCAACAATCACAGATAAAACACGAAACTTGAACTTGCGCAAAGAGAGGGTGACATCGACATGAACAACAACTGGATTACAACAGCAGAAGCGGTAACGATTATCAGCAAGCACAGCCATCACCAGGTGAGTCCTAAACATGTCCAGGTGCTTGTCAACAGAGGCAAGATCGGCACGCGTTACCTTAATGGAGAAACGAAATTACTCAAGCGTAGCGATGTAGAGTCAACCCGTGTTGCAGTAGGTATAGGCAATGGCCAACACAGAGACGGAGCAGGAACCTCGTAAGAAGTTGCTGGCAGAGGAGAACATGGGCAAGCGCAGCCATCAACATGGGGGAAAGGCAGATAGAGCCATGGAGACAAATGGAGAAGGCACCTACTTTCAGGAAGGTGATCACGTGCGTATCAAGCGCACGCAAGAGATTGGCAGAGTTCATGCAGCCGATGGAGGGGTCGTCTATGTGATCATGGATGAGACCAACGAGACAAAACTCTTTTCTGCTCGTGCCGACGAGGATGCGTACATTGAGCTGGTAACGGAGGCAGCGGGAACCATGTCTCAGGAGCCTTAAAGTGAGGGCAGCAGTGAAGAATGGGGCAGAGTAATACGAAAGAGCAGGCTCTTTTCACGAAATAACGTGTCATTGACATGGGTTTACATGACTGGCACACCACAGCAGTCATACATGAGGAGTCATGCTTGTGCTCTGGTCATTCCTTCGCCGGTTCATGCGCATCCGACGCAGGTGATCGGCAAGATGAGCATTGAACGTCGAGCCATCGCCCCATTCAGGGTAGGTTGCATGAAGCGATTGGAAAGCGATAGCGATGACATGCTGAGCAAACTGCTTCACATCCATCTCTGTCAGCAGTCTGCGTAGTTGGTGCGGTGAAGGCGCAAGCCATTGCTCCCGCACTTCAGGCTCGACTCCAGGCTCGGTGCCAGGTGGACAAGAGAAATGTTCGGTTTCTGCGGGAGCGCGCGTGTATCCTAAGGCAGACCAGGTGACCTCCGGTGCATCATGAGACAAACCAGAAGATTCTTTCCCAGGTCCCCACTGATCAATCGTCTGGAAGAGGTCGGCATCGGAGAGCGCTAGTAAATCAATCTGGACTTGTTTGATAAAGGTTTGTGCCTGGTATCTCATAGGGGGATCCTTCCCATCCAATCGTGCCTTGCCGACGTGAGGTGGGCTCCTGGCAAACGTGTTACCAAGGCCAAAGTGCCAGATCATTGAAGCAGGCAATAGTCTGCTCGTACCGGTTGGCAGCGTCAGCATGCGGTGTTTTCTTGTCTGGTGGCTGCTTTGTAAGAATGCTCACGGTCCTTTGCTGCTCCTTTTCCCACTGCTCCGCAGTAAATCCTTGTGATATCGCATGCATGATCGTCATAATAATGGGATAGTCTGAAGAACGGAGCTTATCATATCTCATCGCCTCTTGTATACGCGCGGAGTAGACAGCTGTATCACTCTTCCTGCCTAAGGGGATTTGCGTATCTGCTTCAGAGGGTTGCTTACTCATACTTTTATTCCTTCTACTGCTAGTAGCATGTCGTTTATCTAAAGTATATTATGCCACATTTTACGTACGCATGGGAAACATCGTGAAACAAAAGCCTTCGCCTTTGCGAACGGATGCCCCAAGTAGCCACTACAGGTCTTTTTTCTCCAATACTCTGCTCTATAGTTCAGTATCAAGCTCGACTTGGACATCCGGGGTCGCAACTGCGACCGTACCGTAGAGCGGTCACCTGCGCTTGAAAGCCTCGATGAGCTGGGCGCCTTGCTCCTGCGTGACTCCCTTGAGGTGAAAGTGCAACCGCACCGCATTGAACAGGCTCACCTCGGGCCGGACCGGCTTGCTGGGATCGAGCACTGCACGAATGGCCACTGTGGCCGCTTGCAGCGGCACGTGTTGTGCCCTGGCCAACACCTGCACGAGTTCGACGCCACAGGCGGCGACACCTGAGAGAAAGAGTTCACCAGGCGTGATGACCTCCCCGGGGCAGCCGTTTTGGATAGGTCCGTCTACCACGAAATGGTGGGTGCGCGCACTGCAGAGCACCCGCCCGAAGGTCTCCGTTGAGCGAGCCCGGAGCTCATACTGCCGGACTTCTTGCTGTACCATCGTTCGCTTCCCTTCTGTGGCCTAACGACTTGCGCATCAGTCGCGCCGCATCGCTAGACTGCAATCGGCTCTGCTGAGTCGGGCCATAGGGATGCCAGAAGTTCTCTCATTGATTCGACACATGCACTCCTTGTTCGAGTAGGGTGAGATGCTCCTGGTTCGCCATATCATTGCCTCCTCAGCGAACCACAGCCGTGCGGTCTTTTCCCCGCACGCAACACTGAACACATTATACGCTACAGCGATGCTGCAGCAGGAGGGTCCCTGTGAGCAGCGCGCTTCCCATCCCCACATGGAATTGGGTCGCGGGCGCGTTATCCTGCGCGATGTAATGGGGTTACAGGCGGGACTGGATGAATGAACTGAACGGGAGCAGATATAACAAGAGCCTGATCCACGTCACCCGTGGCATGCAACAAAACACTTGCTAAGCAAAGCACCATTCTGTATGATTACCAGCAAACGAATGAACACCTACTATACAGGGAAGCATGCTTCCCGCTATAATCGAACCTGGCGAACTTTTTTGCAGAAGACGCTTCCAGCAACGCTCTCTGCGATTGATGTCGAAGCACTGCAGCAGAGAGCAAGCACACGAGAGCGCCCATTGCGCATCCTCGACGCGGCTTGCGGAACCGGGCTGCTCCTTGAACAGTTCACCCATCTCTTTCCCCATGCCGAGCTGTATGGCATTGATGAGAGCCAAGCGATGCTCGCCCAGGCAGCTCAGCTCCTCCAGGATCGCCCACATGTTCACCTGGTTCAGGCATCCTTGGGAGGTGGCGAAACGGCAGGCCTTCCCTATGCGCTTGCCTCCTTTGACCTGATTACCTGCACCAACACCTGGCACTATCTCAAAGATCCAGCGGCAACGCTCAAGGGGCTGGGGCGCCTGCTTGTCTCAGGAGGACAGGTGGTGCTCGCGAAGCCTTTCAAGATTGATCTCTTTTGTCAGGGGTGGGTCCTGTGTACCTTCTCTGGCTAGATTTGCTTGCGTGGGCAACAAAAAAACCTGAACAGGCTACGCTCTGTATGGCATGCTCATCTTATGTTATACTGCCGAAGAAAAATTATGGATACGAAGGGAGCGTGGCAGCAAGGCCCATCACTGAGAATACCTTGTTTTCCGGCGACAAACTTGCTAGTCTCCGTGAGGATATTGACACGGAAAGCGCTGATCTTCCGTATCTAGCCCTACACTCCTGCCTATGACAGAACTTCATTCTGGATATAGAGCGTTATTGTTGTTTAAGAGGAGAAAGGAACACATGAGTAAAACCTTACCACACTCCCAACCTATGCATCTTGCAATGCGAGCCATGAGAAAGGTGCCGGAAGTCACCATCTATTTCTGGATCATTAAATTGTTGTCGACAGCGATGGGCGAGTCAACGTCTGACTACCTGGTTTATCACATCAACCCCTATATCGCGGTAGCTCTCGGAAGCATCGGCCTGATTGCCTCGCTGGTCCTCCAGCTTTTGGTACGTCGATATGTCGCATGGATCTACTGGTTAGCAGTCGTCATGGTTGCTGTATTTGGAACAATGGCTGCTGATGTCATACACGTGGTCTTGGGTATTCCGTATCTTGTCTCAACCGTGTTCTTTGCTGTCGCGCTTGCCGTTATCTTCGTGGTCTGGTATGCGAGCGAGAAAACGCTGTCTATCCATAGTATCAATACCCCGCGCCGCGAGATGTTTTACTGGGCTACTGTTATAGCGACGTTTGCCCTCGGTACCGCTGCTGGTGACCTGACAGCGGCAACCCTTGGTTTGGGGTACTTCTCCTCAGGTGTGCTATTTGCCGTCTTGTTTGCTGTCCCAGCTCTGGCTTACCGGCTGTTTGGTTTAAACGAGGTTGTTGCCTTCTGGTTTGCCTACATCATGACTCGGCCACTGGGCGCTTCGTTTGCTGACTGGTTTGGAAAGCCAATTCTGGGTGGTCTTGGGCTGGGTGATACAAAGGTTGCCCTGGTCTTGACGATCTTGATCATCGGCTTTGTCGGCTATTTGACAGTCACCCACAAAGATATGAAGGGTGAACAACGGTAGCTTCCTCCTCTTAGCATCATTCCTTTGAGAGAGATCAGGGTTCATCCGAGAGGCTCCCACCAGCGCTTGGGGATGCCGACCAGCTAGGCGATGTGCTGGTCTGCTTGCAGTACTGGCGCGAACAGATCGCCC
>Ga0070697_100002272_pt1 | contig 14752 bp, 11 predicted proteins | sample KBSK1501metaG_FD_65475 | JGI IMG/M metagenome (GOLD analysis project Ga0070697, IMG submission 65475) | Corn, switchgrass and miscanthus rhizosphere microbial communities from Kellogg Biological Station, Michigan, USA - KBS K1-50-1 metaG | ecosystem: Host-associated > Plants > Roots >...
CAACCATGTCGCGCGGGAACGCTGCAGGCTGGATGGCAAGGCGCGAGCGAGGAGCATGTCCGGAGTGACCTGTGACAAGCGAGCAACGCCGCCAGACAGCCCGCCGCGTTCCCGCCGTCTCGGTTGCGTCGCTTTTTCGCCTCTCCAGCGTTGCTCGTCGGTTACAGACCACTCCGGGTATGCGCCCTCCTCGCGCCTTGGAGAGACAAAAAATCGGCAGCAACGCGGCATGGCTGAGTTTTTCAACAGGCTCCTAAGGATAAACTGTGGCGATAAACTCGCGATCCATCGCCGATAGGTCGTTGTTCCATGAGATGCCTTTGTGATCGGTAGTTAGCCTCGGATCGACCGGATACTCCATGATGCTCTCTCCGTCGAAACCGGAGTGAAAAAGGGCCGGGTTTTCGGGATAATGCTTGAGCACATTGAAATCGACCATCTGCTGGGTCCAACAATTTGGAGGACCTTCGAAGTACTGGTAGCACGCTTGGGCGTCCCAATGAATGGTTGAGACGGGCTGTTGATGTTCGTGGATCAAACCGATGGAATGCCCGAATTCATGCAGAACTGTGCGCCGCAGTATGGTGGTCGATGGACTGCTGGTGAATCCCAGACAAAGCGTGGCTTGGCCCGGTTGCTGATTGGCTTGTGTTCCGATGAGTGACCAATAGCCAGCCCCAGTAAAGGTGACTCGAACGTTGCTCGTGGCGATGTCACTCTCGGCGAATGTCACATTGGCGTGCCCACGGGTGTGCCATTCGTTAGCGATAGACAAAACGTCATCCTTTAAACCATAGGGATCATTTAAAAAAGCGACCCGCAATTGGCTGCCGTCAGGCCAGCGATTGTGCAGGAGGATGGCCGCTTGCGTACCAGCATTTTCTTTCCCAAGTCGCAGCAACCGCTTGACCGGTAACGCTTGATCGAACTCGATCTTACCAATGACCCCGCGAAAATCGGTGAAGTTCTGCGCCGAACACATCTCGTACGGCGCGGCATTACCCAGGCTTCGGGCCCGGCAACCGGCCGCGGTTCGCGTGATGCCTTGGCAACCGAGGAGCAACACGGTCAATCCAATCGCAACACTTGAAATAACCCTGCGTGCTTTCATGAACTGCCTTTCTTGTTGGAATTCACAGACAAATTGTCAGACCGCTTCCTATTTCTTCAGCGAGCAGCTCTAAAGTTTTATCGATCGGACACGCAATTGAGAAGCCCGTTTCGCTGGTGTCACTGCGTCCGATGAGAAGTCCTACCGCTCGCTTCTGTTGTTGGTCGACAATAAGCGAGCCGGAATCGCCACCTACCGAAAAGGCGTTGTCCGAATCTTCGATCACTATCGCATCAACAATCAAAAGCGAATCGCCTTGATCGTCTTCGATGCGTTTTGAGGCCAACGGTGACTGCACTGTCCCCGTGGTAAAACCACTGCCGGCGCCGCGTTTGCAAACTTGGTTGCCTAAAATCGCCGCTATCGGTGTATCGTCAGCCAGCGGCCCGGGAGGACTTCGTAGCGCGGTTTTGACCGCGCTGGAATCGTCCAGGCGCGCCAGCGCAGCATCCACTTCGTTAGGCCCATTCACGTCCAGAGACACGAAGGCAAAGAGGGTGGCGATGCGCGTTTGCATATCGTCTCCGAGAATGGGATGCCCGATTGGGTTCTGGTTAACATTCGCCAGCACATGATTATTGCTGAGAAGGTAGCGCCCACCCGTCTCGTCCTTCACCACTGCGCCAAGCGTCCCGGCATTATCCATTGTATCCTCCGGTACGACGATGAGACTTCCAGGCCTCATCGCCAGCCGCGGTGTCCCAGCCTCAATCACATCGGTCGGCACACCTTTGATGGAGCGCGGCAAACGCTGACGTTTTAAGCAGTGATCTAACGGAAACTTTTTGCGCACATAGAAGACAACGCAGAGCCTCGGGTTGTCTTTTTTTCCAATACGTTTCCGTGCTACGCCTACTCCGATGACATTATGCGTCGGCTCCGCCGATACATAATACGCTCTGCTTTTCGGTTGTCGCGGTTTTAAGAATTTGCGAACTGCGACGCGATATGCCTGCTGAACCTTGCGCGGAATAGTTCGCGCGCTCGCCGCCGACTTTCCGGCTCGTTTGCGAGGGCTCGCCATCAAACCACAGATGGTAGGAAGGCGCGTCTCAAGGCGTCAAGCGGGATCACGGCCTTTCGCATGGGCAATTTGAATTTGCTCGCCCTCGAACTCTGAAAGTGCCGCTATCTTTCTGGAACGTTTTCCATTCGTTTCGTCTTGACGCTCTTCTTAATTGCCTCGAGCACACGCTGAGTTCGCAGGCCATCTTCAAAGCTTGGTTGAACGTTCTTTCGCTCGACCACCGCTTTCACGAAATCGGCGATGGTGTGAGTGAATGTGTGCTCGTAGCCAATGATGTGACCGGGCGGCCACCAATTCTTAATGAACGGGTGAATTGGTTCGGTGACAATGATGTCGCGGAAGCCTTGCTCGTCTTTTCGGTCGCGCCGACTGAATAATTGCAAGCGATTCATTTCTTCGAGATCGAAATATAGCGAGCCGCCGCTGCCGTTGATCTCGAGCGTAACGGAATTCCTGCGGCCCGGCGCAAAGCGCGTCGCTTCGAGACTGGCGAGCGCGCCGATGCGAAATCGACCAATCGCCGTTACAGCGTCGTCGACACTGACACGTCCACGGCGCGCCCGAGTCCGAGCTCGCCGCGGGACGAGTCCGTCCGATTGGCGGACCGGACTGGCACTATCGCGCCCTACCAACGGACGCTTCTTCACGAAAGTCTCTTCCATGGCGCAGACTTCTTTGAATTCGCCGACGAGATAACGGGCAAGATCGACAATGTGCGAGAAAATGTCGCCGAGTGCACCGGAGCCGGCTTTGTCTGATTGCAAACGCCAGACCAGTGGAAATTCTGGATCGACAATCCAATCCTGCGCATAGCGAGCCCGAAAATGAAAAATGCGATCGCCGAGCTCGCCGCGCTCGATCATTTGTCTTGCGAGCGCGATCGCAGGGACACGGCGATAATTGTGGCAGATCATATTCACCACGTGCGCCTTTTTCACCGCCGCGACCATTCGCTTCGCTTCATCGACGCTTCGGGCGAGCGGTTTTTCACACAAAATGGCTTTCTTATTTCGCGCCGCAGCGATTGCGATCTCACAATGCGAATCGTTAGGCGTGCAGATATCGACAATATCGATCTGCGGATCTTCGACCACGCGGCGCCAATCGATGACAAAGCTTTGCCAGCCGAGCTTAGCCGCAGCCTTTTCCACTCCGGCCCAATTTCTTCCGCAGACTGCCTTTAATCGAATATCTACAGGCAAATCGAAGAAATGAGATATTTGTCGCCAGGCATTCGAGTGGGCTTTGCCCATGAAGTTGTAGCCGATCAGGCCAATACTGAGCGTTCGGTTTGGAGCCATCTCCGAATTACGATCCGAAAATTTCCAGAAAAGCAGCTTCGATGGCGAGCGCCTCTTGAATGTTCCGACCGAGATGGTCGCGTAGTTCTTCCAAGCGTCGAATCCGGCGCAACACTTCTGCTGTGGTAAAGCGTTTTGCGACCGCGGCAGTTTCCTCTTTTGCGCGAGGAAAATCCCGGTGATCAACACTGGTGGATGCTCTCAACACATCTGACCACCACCCGAAGAAAATTTCGACAAGCTCGCTCCGGCGCTGGATGTACAAGCTTTCGGTCAGCGCTTTGTAATATTCCGCGCGCTCATCAAGCCATGCGCCATCGGTGGAATTTCGGTAGCGTAGTTCCTCCTTGCTGAGCGCTTCCGCGTTTTGCGATCGAATTTCTTCCCGGATTTGCCCGAGTAAGTCCTGCAGGCCCCGAGCGATGCGGTAAGCAGCCTGCACGCCCCAGGTTTTTTCCACCGCGATCTCGCTCAGCAATTCCAGAATCTCACGCTCTTGGACCAGCGTTTTTCCACCACTACTCTTTGCCAGCGGAATGGAAATGCAGCGCGAGAGAATTGTATCCGGCAGAGCCTCGGGCAAGGCGCTGAGCAGAAGCAAAAGTGAGTTTCTGGGCGGCTCTTCCAGTGTCTTTAGAAATGCGTTCGCCGCCTGAGGTTGCAACCGATCAGCCTCAGAAATAATTGCGACTTTGCGCCGGCCATTCGACACCTGCATCCGCAAAGCGTGTTCCAACTCACGAATCTGCTCGATGATGATGCGGCGAGATTTCGACTCCGGTTCGGCTAAAAAAATTTCGCGGGCGTTCGTGGAGAAAATATCGGCTGGATCTGTTCCATTTACGACGCTCGCCAGCTCCGCTGCGACCTCACGCTTGCCGCTTCCTGGTGGGCCTGAAATCAAATACGCGTGCGCCAATCGCTTTTGTTCATGTGCGCGACGCAAATAACCAAGTGCGGCTGTGCGTGAAAACGCCATCTTAAGTTTCTGACCTCTGACCTCTGACTTCTGACTTCGCGAGATTTGGAAAACGCGAGCGGAGCGTTTCCCAAATCTCATCTTCGATCTTGTCCGGCGCTTGCGCACCGTCGATCAAGACAACCCGATTCGGTTCGTTTATGGCGAGTTCCCGGTATCCTACGCGGACCCGCTGGTAAAATTCCGGCGATTCCTGCTCCATGCGGTCCGGTTTGCGTGGAGATTGCATGCGCGATCCCGCCGTTTTCAGATCAAGATCCAGCACAAAAGTGATGTCGGGAACACAACCGCCCGCAACAAACGCATTGAGTTGCTCAACGATCTGGCGATTCAATTTTCGCGCCGCGCCTTGGTAAACCGTCGTGGAATCAAAGAAACGGTCCGAGATCACGCACATGCCACGTTCCAGCGCCGGTTTGATCACTTCGTGCACGAGCTGACCACGGCTCGCTTCAAAAAGGAGCAGCTCGGTCTCCGCCGACATGCGGGCACTCTGCGGAGCGAACTGTAAAAGCTCGCGAATCGATTCGCCGATCGGTGTGCCGCCGGGTTCGCGCGTCAAAAGAAATGAAACTGCAAGTTTTTCCAATCGCGCGGCAAGCCGCCGCGCCTGCGTCGATTTCCCGCAGCCTTCCGATCCTTCAAATGTAATGAACGGCGGCCGCGGCATGATGTCGATCTTCAAACATGCAAACGCAATTGTCGAATCAAGGAAGAATTGTCATCAGGCCGCCGAGTACGAGCGTCGCCGGAATTTTGGAGTGAGCGACACGCCCACGCTTTTGGAAGGAAGCGTCGTGCGCGAAGTAATCGCACACAGCAAACGCCCAACGCCCAACGCTCAACGTCCAATATCCAAAGGCAGAGCTTGGATGCTGCGTTCGATGTTGGATGTTGGGCGTTTGCAGGCTAAAAAAGTCGGCTAGCTTATTTTCCGCATATGAAAAATTTCTGGCTCGTCAAACAGGAGCCGTCTTCCTACTCGTGGTCCGATTTCATTTCCGAGGGTAAAACGAGCTGGACCGGAGTGCGCAATTACGCGGCGCGAAACAATCTGCGCCGGATGCGCAAAGGCGACGAGGTCCTTTTCTATCACAGCGGCGAGGAGAAGTCGGCCGTAGGGATCGCGAAAGTCGTGCAACCTGCCTACCACGATCCAACGGCGCGAAACGAAGACTGGAGCGCGGTCGATCTCACGCCGGTGCGCTCGTTGAGACGCCCGGTAACACTGCGCGAAATCAAACAGGAACCTTCATTGAAGAACATCCTACTCGTCCGCCAATCACGTCTCTCGGTCATGCCGCTCGATCCCAAGGCCTTTCGGTTAATCAGCAAAATGGGCGCATAGGTGGATCGCGTTCTCCCTTGGCGCGCCGTAGCTCAGCAAAGGAGGCGAATGCGATGCTAATTCCATGCGGCAAAGCTCGCCATCGTCTTCGGAGAAGCCGATCCACCTTTGCCCTTGTTCAAAAGCGTCCAAGCGTCGAAAATTTGGCAGCATGACCACAATTGCGGCCACGGACTTTCTTCCAGTCATTGCCGCGGCAGGCATAGAGCAGGAGGCACTCATCGTATCGATCCACGACGTTGCGCCTTCGACCCGCTCGACAGTGGAAAAAATCCTCTCGGAAGTGGCGCGCAAAGGGGTACGGTTTTGTTCGATTCTCGTCGTTCCGGATTACCATCACCAAGGTCTCTTCGCGCAAGATCGACAGTTCATCTCCTGGCTGCGGAATTTGGAAGCGGACGGACACGAGATGGTCATTCACGGCTATTTTCACGAGCGGGCAGCGCGGGCGAACGAGACGTTGCGCGATAAATTCATCACCCGCTTTTACACGCGCTCGGAAGGTGAATTCTACGATCTCGATTATGACGAAGCGCTGTCTCGCATCACCAAAGCACGGGATCAATTCCGCGAAGCCGGCCTGACGCCGCGAGGGTTCATCGCACCGGCGTGGCTGTTGAGCAACGACGGAGAACGCGCTGCGCGCGATGCCGAATTAGAATATACAACGCGATTGCGAACGGTGCGCGATCTACGCACACAAACAAATTTCGCGGCGCGATCGGTTGTTTACAGCGTAGAGAACAGCTGGCGACGCGGGGCAGGTCTGGCTTGGAACGGCGCCCTCTTTCAGCTGATGAAAAAAAGGCCCCTTTTTCGGGTAAGCATTCATCCGGCCGATTTTCTTTACCCACGCATCTGGGGACAGATTCTCGATTCTCTAGATAGGATGCGAGAGATGCGGACATCGACGACGTATCGAGATTGGATTGCGGAACAGCGGGTACGGACCCCGCTGCATAAGCGATGAGCAAGTGCGATCTCCATATTCATTCACGGTTTAGCGACCGTTCAGAGGAATGGTTCTTTCGCCGGTTTGATTTTCCGGATAGCTCCTCTGATCCGCGCGAGTTACACCGGCAACTGATCGAGCGTGGGATGGATTACGTGACGATTACGGATCACGACACGGTTGCGGGCTGTGTGCAGATAGTGGATCTACCTAATACCTTTATTAGCGAGCAGGTTACAACCTATTTTCCGCAAGATCCGTGTAAAATTCACATCCTTGTCTGGGGCATCACCAAGGCGCAGCATGCCGATATTATGATCGCCCGCGACAACATTTTTATTCTGCAACGGTACCTCCAGGCCGGCCAAATCGCCCATGCTGTCGCGCATCCCCTTTACAGTATCAATGGCAAGCTCGAAACAACGCATCTCGAGCGGCTGATTTTGTTATTCAAGCATTTCGAAGGAGTCAACGGCCTGCGAGACGCGCTCCTGAGCGAGCTCGCGCAGGATCTCTTCGGCTCGCTTACGCCCGACCAGATCGACAAATTATCCAGGCGGCATCAGCTTGCGCCCACTCACGCCGAGCCATGGAAAAAAATTTTCGTCGGTGGTTCGGATGATCATGGTGGCCAATTCATCGCTTCGGCTTACACGGAAACTCCGCCAGCTCGCTCGGTGACGGAGTTTCTAAGTTTTGTGCGCGATGGAAAGTGCGGTGCCTGCGGTCAGGGTGGAACTCCCCTCGCCCTCTCGCACGGCTTTTATAATACCGTTTCGTGTTTTGTTCAGAATCGCTTTCACGAAAAACTCGGGCCGAGCGCGGCATTGCTCGAGCAAATGTTTTCGCGTTTTATGGAAGGGCGCGATCCGACCGAGTTCACCCTTGCGGAAAAGCTGAGTTTTGCGGCGCATGGGGTGATGTCGGGAAAAATTTTCGACCTGGTCAAACAGGCAAACACATCGCTATGGAAAGAACTTTCCGGCTATTTCGCGCAGCCCGAAGTGAAAATGAAGCTGGCCGCCGAATTGGAGTCGGTTGCTGGACCGGAGCGCCGCACCTTTCTCATGGCGAACATGGTGGCCGAGCAACTGGTCTATCGTTTTTTCCAAAGATTCGTTCAACAACTCACCAACGGAAACATCGTCGAGAGCATACAAGCCTTGAGCGCCATCGCGCCGATCTTGCTGATTCTATCACCATACATTTACGGTTTTCACAGCCAGGCGCCGTCACGCAAATGGCTGCGCGAGATTTTCCGGCAATTCACTGGCGGGGTTCCGCCCGTTCTGCAGAACCGGAAACGTGCCTGGTTCACGGACACACTCGAAGATGTCAACGGTGTGGCCACTACCATTCGCAAAATGGCGGCCGCGGCAGTCGCTGCCGGCAAGGAACTGGTCGTCGTCACCTCGCGTAGCAGCCTGAACATCGACAATATTCCAATCAAGAATTTCCAGCCGATTGGTGAGTTCGAGCTGCCCGAATACGAACTGCAAAAACTCAGCTTCCCGCCCATACTGCAAATGCTCGATTACATCCAGCGGGAAAGATTTACCGAAGTTATCATCAGCACGCCCGGACCAATTGGACTAACCGCGTTGCTTGCCGCAAAAATGCTCAATCTTCAAACCAGCGGCATCTATCATACCGACTTCCCACAATACATCCGGATTCTGACCGAGGATAGCTTTCTCGAAAGCGTCGCTTGGAATTACATGCATTGGTTCTACGGCCAACTCGACACCGTCTTCGTCAACTCGGAGGAATATCGCCAAAGCTGGATCAAGCGCGGACTCGACCCCACTAAACTGAAAATTTTCCCGCGCGGACTCGACACCGAATTTTTTCGCCCAGCCCGGCGGGACCCCGCCTTTTTTGAAAAGTTTGGCAGGCCTGACGGACGGGTGCGCTTACTCTATGTCGGTCGCGTTTCCCGTGAGAAGGATCTCGACGTGCTGGCGAATGCGTACCGGCGTTTGCGCGAGGAGAAATTACCGGTCCAACTTTACTTTGTTGGCGACGGCCCCTATTCGCAGACGCTATCTGAAAATCTGCCGGAAGCCTGTTTCACCGGGTATCTTCGCGGGGAACAACTGGCGGCGGCCTACGCTTCCGCGGATATTTTCGTTTTCCCGAGCACAACCGACACGTTTGGCAATGTGATCATCGAAGCACAAGCTTCCGGCGTTCCGGTTGTCGTTTCCGATTCGGGCGGGCCGAAAGAATTGGTCGAAGACAAAGCCAACGGTCTCGTCACCAAATCACATGACGTCGACGATTTCACACGGGCCGTTCGCACCCTCGTTTGCGATCCAGCACTGCGCCAGCATATGGGCGAACGCGCGCGCGAAAGTGTGGTCAATCGCACCTGGCCGAGCGCGTTCCGAAAATTCTGGGAAATGACCGAAGTGTGAGTGCCGATCTTACACCGGCGACGCCGGTGAAATCGGCGGGGATCCTAGCGGCAGCAATGTCGCCCAAACGTCGTAATCGGGACCGAACTGCCGTAGAAACAGCAGCCCGAATGCCCGCACACAGACGTAAACCGGCAGCAAAATCACCGTGCCTACATACGGAAGACTTGCCGCGCAACAAGTAACACAACTGACGATCCCTGCCGTAACAATCATAGCCAGCAGGAGCACAAGTCCGAAGAGACAAAACAAAACAAACGGAGTTGGATTCGTTGCGAGCAATCGCAAGACTTCGCGAAATGCATCCATCGCGAGGCACCTTTGCCGATACATGACCGGTGCCATGAAGTACATGATGACGTTAATGAGAATGCCAAATGCTATCCAAAGAACAAAAAGCAGGACCATGAAAATAGGTAACCCCACCAAATTGGAATGGCGAGACCCCCTAATAACCCAGCCCGCGAAAAAGAGAGTTAGCGCTACGGCAGTAAAGACGACAATCGATGCGAACATGATCGCGAGCTGAAATTTAAAATAGCTGTTCCCTTCTTTGCGATATTCGCGCCATGGCTCTGCGATCGCCCCTCGATTTCGTACGATGCAGTCAGTGAAGATAAAATTGCCGCGTGCTTTGAGCCAGGTGACAATGACGATAAAGACCAGAATAAAGACGATGAAGCCGAAGATGATCAGCGGCAGCCAGGGTCTCCACTGTTCCACGGTGAAATGAGGCAAATTCTGTTGCGTGCGGGTCGCGCGAAAATTTCCAAACGGTAATGGAAAATTAAATCCTCCACCAAAATGACCGGCCAGAAATGCAGCAAAGCCAATCAGGCACCATTTCTTGATATCAAACGGTTGAAGAAGAATTTTCTTCGTCAGTTCGAACGCTTCGCCAAACGGCTTGAAGACCTCGATTTTGGGAGCGGCCTCATTCATTGCCCGATTTGAACAAGTCCCTTGGTGGAATCAAGAGCAGAGGCGAAACTATCGTTCACAGATTTAAGCTCGGCGCCGGGCGTATCCGCTTATTTTTAGTTGTCGATCCATGCCGGAGGCACGAAATCAATTCGTGCACAACCAGCGCGTCGCCCAAGAGCGAAAGAAATGCGTGACCCCGACCTCAAAGCGTCGTTACCCGATCGGCGCAGAATTGGTGGGACCAAGTGAAACGCATTTCCGCGTTTGGGCGCCGAAAGCAAAACGTCTCGCTGTCGTTTTCGAAGAGAACTCGGAGCGAAACGCGAAGCGCACATTTCATCCGTTGTCGCCTGAAGCCAACGGATATTTCTCCGGCTCGGTGCAAGCCGGTGCGGGCACCCTCTATCGGTTCCGCGTAGATGAAAACGAAAATTTTCATCCCGACCCGGCGTCACGTTTTCAACCGAGCGGACCGCATGACTCCTCGTGTGTCGTCGATCCAATGAAGTTTCAATGGACGGATTCAGAATGGTCCGGTGTGAAGTTGAAGGGCCAGATCATTTATGAAATGCACATCGGCACGTTCACACCCGAAGGCACCTGGCGTTCCGCGGCCGAGCAGTTGGCCGAATTGAAACGCATCGGCATCAGCGTTATCGAGGTGATGCCTATTGCGGATTTTCCTGGAAAGTTCGGATGGGGCTACGATGGCGTCGACCTCTTTGCGCCGACCCGCCTGTACGGAACTCCGGATGATTTGCGCAATTTCGTTAACCGCGCGCACGCGCTAGGTTTGGCTGTAATTTTGGATGTCGTTTACAATCATTTTGGCCCGGACGGGAATTATCTCGGCGTTTACTCAGACGATTATTTCGACACTGAACGCGAGACCGACTGGGGCGAGTGTATTAATTTTGATGGCCCTAATTCGGGACCTGTGCGCGAATTCTTCATCACCAACGCGCGCTACTGGATCGAGGAATTTCACTTCGATGGATTTCGCCTCGATGCAACGGAAAGCATCTTCGACAAATCGGGCGAACACATCCTCGGGGCCGTCGGCCGAGCTGCCCGTAGTGCTGCAGCTAGACGTTCCATTATTCTGGTTGCGGAGAATGAACGGCAGGACGTGAAATTGATTCGACCGCGGAGCGAAGGGGGCGACGACCTCGACGGTCTCTGGAATGACGATCTTCATCACAGCGCGTTTGTCGCGCTCACCGGCCGGCGCGAAGCGTATTGCACGGACTATTTTGGGGCACCGCAGGAATTTATTTCCGCTGCGAAATACGGTTACCTTTTTCAAGGACAGCCGTATTGCTGGCAGGGAGCACCTCGCGGAACAATGGCTCTGGGTGCGCCTCCGCAAGCGTTCGTCGCGTTTGTCGAAAACCACGATCAAGTTTCGAACACCCTCGCCGGTCGGCGAGTGCGCTTTGAAACTTCACCCGGACGATATCGCGCCATGACCGCGCTTCTGCTGCTCGGCCCCTGGACGCCGCTGCTTTTTCAAGGCCAGGAATTCGGAACATCGAAACCGTTCCTTTATTTTAGCGACGTGGGCGACGACAAACTTCGGGAAGCAGTTTGCAAAGGGCGCTTCGAGTTTCTCTCGCAGTTCCCGTCACTTGCAGGCCCGGAAACTCAGAAGCAACTGCCGATACCCTCCGACCCGGATAGCTTCACTCGTTGCAAGTTAGATTTCTCGGAGCGAGAAAAAAACAGGCAACTCTACGATCTACATATCGACCTTATGAAACTGCGTCGCGAAGATTCGCGTCTTCGTGAACAAAGAATCGGGGGCGTGGATGGCGCTGTCCTCGGGTCGAGAAGCTTTGTGCTTCGCTATTTTTCGGAAGAGAATGACCACCGTTTGCTGCTGGTGAATCTTGGCGGAGCTCAGTTGCTCGAGCCCATGCCGGAGCCGCTGCTTGCGCCGCCGGTTGGATTCGAGTGGGGAACGCTTTGGTCGAGCGAATCAGAAACGTATGGCGGACCAGGCGCCGTTGTATTTCCAACGCAGGACCCTTGGACTTTGCCAGCGGAATCAACGGTTGTGCTGAAGCTCGTGCGCGAAACGGCGCCGCGGCGCAAACCGAAAGTCAGAAAATAATCGGCAACGTTGGATCCACCTTATCGATGAACAAACGCGCTGAGAGTCTGCACCCGACGGTCGTTCGCGCGATGCCGTGGGACGGTGCGCAAATGTCGCGCGAGCTCCTGCTTAATCGTGAGTGGCTTGTTACGAATGGGCTGGGCGGCTACGCGTCGGGCACCGTTTCCGGGGCGGTCACGCGTCGTTATCATGGATTGCTCATCGCGGCATTGCCGGCGCCTCTCGGGCGCATCGTAATGTGGAGCCACGTATCGGAATTTCTCCGTTTCAGTGATGATGATGTAGTCTCTCTTGGCGCGGAGGAGCGGGCTGGCGGACAGCTTGATCTGAAAAGCGCCGACTACTTAACTGAGTTTCGGCTCGAGGACGGGGTTCCCGTTTGGACTTATTACGTTCGCGAAGTCGTGGTCGAGAAGCGCGTTTTGCTTCCTCATTTGCAGAATACGGTTCATGTCAGCTACCAGGTGATCTCAAAAGGAGTTCCTCCGCGACTAGAGTTGCGTCCCGCTTTTCATTTCCGACATCATGAATCGCCGGTAGACACGGACCTGGGCGCACCTTACAAACTCACTGCAGTCGATGGTCGTTACGAAATCGCTGCCGCGCGCCGAAAACTTCCGCCGCTCCGCATGCAGCTCCATGGCCGCGAATCTGCTTTTACGATCGCTCCATCGAAAATTCCTCAAGTCGTTTACCGCCTCGAACAGCAGCGAGGTTATACCTACGAAGGCGAGCTATGGAGCCCGGGATTCTTTCGAGTCGATCTTACCGAACGAAGCACGGCGACGTTGGTTGGCTCAACTGAGGTGTGGGACATTATCGGCGTCTTGAGTCCCGAAGACGTTCTCGCGTCTGAGCGTGAGCGGCGCGCCCGCCTTCTCCACGACGCGATCCCGAAGGTGCGCCAAGGTTTTCCAGCGGAACTGGTTTTCGCGGCTGACCAATTCGTCATCACGCCGGCGGGCCGGTTTGAGGAAGCGGCGCGCGCTCATGCGGCCGGCGACGAAGTCCGCACGATGATTGCCGGCTATCACTGGTTCACCGATTGGGGACGCGACACCATGATCAGTCTCGAAGGTTTGACGCTTCTCACCGGGCGCTTTCTCGAAGCCGGTTACATCCTGCGCACGTTCGCGCACTATGTCCGCGACGGTTTGATTCCAAATATGTTTCCCGACCGCGCGAAGCAAGGAATGTATCACACTGCGGACGCAACCCTGTGGTTTTTTCACGCGCTCAGCCGTTACCTGGAACACACTAACGACCGCAACACGCGGCAACTTCTTTTGCCAATTTTGGTCGACATCGCCGAGCATCATTTGCGCGGAACAAAATTTAATATTCATGTCGATCCAACCGACGGCTTGCTCGCGCAAGGACAGGAAGGATATCAGCTCACCTGGATGGATGCGAAGATGGGGGATTGGGTGGTCACCCCGCGCCGCGGAAAAGCAGTCGAGATCAACGCGCTTTGGCACAACGCGCTTTGCCTGCTCGCCGGTTGGTTGCGCCAAAGCGGCGACGAAACTTCCGCGCAGCTTTACCAGGAACATGCCGACCGTGCGCGCGTTTCATTCAACAACCGCTTTTGGTTCGCGGAGGGCGGTTACCTTTACGACGTTGTCGACGTTGATGGCGGCAGTGCAAGAGATTCGTCCTGCCGGCCAAATCAATTGTTCGCCATCTCACTCGATCATCCGGTTCTCGACGCAAAACATTGGAAATCGGTTCTCGAAGTCGCGGAGAAAAAATTGCTCACGCCGGTCGGTCTGCGAACACTTTCACCGGATGATCCAAACTACAAACCGATCTACAGCGGGGATCTGCGTTCCCGCGATGGCGCGTATCATCAAGGCACGATCTGGGCTTGGCTAATCGGACCATTCATTGATGCGTGGTTGAAAATTCATCCGCACGATCGCGCCGCTGCGCGTAAATTCCTGGAGCGTTTTCCGGAGCATTTGAACGAAGCCGGAATCGGCACAATCGGCGAAGTGTTCGATGCCAGAGAACCGCATGTCCCGGGCGGTTGCATCGCCCAAGCCTGGAGCGTCGCCGAAGTTTTGCGCGGTTGGGCGAAAACAGCCTGACCGTAGTAGCAGGCTTGCTACCGGACCATAAAAGCAAACCCGGTTGCGCCGGGCGATTTCACAGCGCATAACTTCCGCCGATGAAATGGCGCACGATTTCGATGCTGGCGCTGATGTCGGCCTTTTCTGGGCTGAGCGTGACTGCGACCGAGCAAGAACCCCTTCGAGCCGTCCCTACCATGGCGCCGACTCCACCATCAAGACCCACACCCCAAATTATCGTGGCGCTGCCGAATTATGACGAGGAAACGGCGACGCGACTCCAGATCTTTCTGGACAACAACAATTTCGGGCCGGGAAAGATCGACGGCAAAATGGGTGAGTTCTTTCGGAAAGCGCTCATTTCTTACAAGCACGCGCACGGAGTGCGTGAAACCGGCGCAGTCGATCAATGGCTTCTCGATCAAGTCCCGGCGGCGTTCACAACCTACACCATCAAAGGCGACGACCTGGCCTATGTCGGGGACTTACCAACTGAGCATGCAGC
>Ga0070697_100002274_pt1 | contig 14745 bp, 13 predicted proteins | sample KBSK1501metaG_FD_65475 | JGI IMG/M metagenome (GOLD analysis project Ga0070697, IMG submission 65475) | Corn, switchgrass and miscanthus rhizosphere microbial communities from Kellogg Biological Station, Michigan, USA - KBS K1-50-1 metaG | ecosystem: Host-associated > Plants > Roots >...
AGAGGACAAGAATGAATTCATTCGTCGGCGTGGCTTCAGCGAGTACGAGCAATGGCACTTGGGAGTTGACGAAAGGCGCGCCGCAAATACCAAGGCGCGATACAAATTTCCCTACGGTGATTTTGAAAATGTTCATCGTAGCGCTCTGCTTGCGGTGAAAAGCAGGGCTCACCAATATGGCTATGCCGATATCGAAAGCGCCGCGGTTCAGTTGCTCGAAATGATTCATTCGGAGAAAAAGCAAGCCACCTCGGCGCTGTAGCTGCGGCGGCGGTCTGTGACAGCCCTTTCGAAAACTAAGAATCCCAGCTACTCAGAAACGCGTCGATAAGCTCGGGTAATTCATCGCTGTAACCGCCTTCTAAAATAGCGGCCACAGGGATGTCGATCTTGCTCAACCATTCGCCAAATGTGGCGAAATCCTCCTGCTCAAGGGTCATTTGCACGAGTGGATCGCCGGCAAAGGCATCGAAGCCGGCGGAGATAAGTAAAAGATTCGGTTTGAATTCGAGCAGCTTTTCCAAGGCACGATTCGCAACATCGACATGATGTTTTCGCGGCGTGTAAGGCGCGACCGGGTAATTGCAAATATTTGCAAACGATTTCGCGCCGGTTCCAGGATACGCCGGAAACTGATGGATCGATGCGAACGCGATCCGAGAATCACCGGCGACGATCGCCTCAGTCCCGTTGCCGTGATGCGCATCGAAATCCCAAATGGCTACGCGCTCAATCTCTGTAGCCGGGGTCGCTGACCCCGAATGCCTGTCCGGCTCCAACCCGGCTACCGCAAGAACATCGAGCGCAGCAATCGCGATGTTGCCAAAATAGCAAAAGCCCATCGCGCGATCACGCGTCGCATGGTGTCCTGGCGGACGCATCAGGCTAAACGCGCGCTTGCCACCAAGGGCAGCACGCGACGCTTCGATCGCTGCACCGGCCGATTGCCGGGCATAGATGTTGATATTTGAATAAGCTGGCGTGTCCGCGTCAAAATCGCGATACGGATTCGCGATTCGATCAAGATGTTCCTGCGGGTGCGCCCGGAGCAATTCGTCATCTGTAGCTGCGCGCGGCACGCGCCACTCCCACTTCGGATGCCGGTCTTTCAACAGCGGCACGGTGCGGTCGACTCGTGCCGGCCGCTCTGGATGACTAGCAACGGAATACTCGACGCAATGCGAGTCGTGAACAATGATCATTTTAATTTACTGATGAACGCGGCTTGCCCCGGGCAGTAAATCCGGTCGACGAAAAAAGCCGTTTCTCGTCGAGAGCAAGATTTGCTTCTTCAAGGCAAGGCAATGTAAAGAAGAGCCGTGTTAAACGGCCAGAAGATTGTTGTGGTGATGCCTGCGTATAATGCCGAGAAAACTTTGCGCCGGACTTACGACGAGGTGATGGCGCAGGGGATTGTCGATCTGGTGATTGTGGTGGACGACGCGAGCAACGACAAGACAGTGACAATCGCGCGAACTCTGCCGCACGTGCAAGTGGAAGTGCACCCACAGAATCGCGGCTACGGTGGAAATCAGAAAACCTGCTATCGTCTCGCGCTTGCCGCCGGCGCAGACATCGTGGTCATGATTCACCCTGATTACCAGTACACGCCGCTGCTGCTTCCGGCGATGGCCTCATTGGTAGCGAGCGGCTTGTACCGGTGTGTTTTAGGCTCGCGTATTCTCGCCGGCGGTGCACTGCGAGGTGGCATGCCGATCTGGAAATACGTAGCAAACCGGTTTCTTACGTTAGTAGAAAATTTCCTGCTAGGAGCCAAGCTTTCGGAATATCACACTGGCTATCGCGCCTTTGCCCGCAGTTTGCTGGAGCGGCTGCCGATTGAACGAAACTCGGACGATTTTGTCTTCGACAATCAGATCCTGGCCCAAGTGCTTTGGCTTGGCCATCGGATTGGGGAAGTGAGTTGTCCCGCGAAATATTTACCGGAGGCTTCATCGATTAATTTTCGACGAAGCGTCCGCTACGGCTTTGGTTGTATTGCGACCGCGCTCGAATATCGCTGGGCTCGTATTGTTGGCAGCGGACGACTGTTTCCCAAGCCAACCGCGTAACAAGGTTTTCAATTAAATTCGAAAAAGTTGCCCGGAGAACATCGTAGTTCGGACGCGCTTGAGCATTCGTTCCAGCGGAGCGTGAACGAACTGAAAAGATTGCCAACGCAATTTTGACAGCACCTAAGTGTCGGTGCTTATGCCCGCCGCCTGGCAGTTATGCTCTCCGTCGGCGGATGACCCCGAAAAGTATCAGCAGCCCTATGCCGGTGAGAACGAAACCTGTCGGTTCAGGAACCGTGGTGGTGCCGCCAGGAGCCACGGTGAAGACATCATGAGAAAACACCGCGTTCGCGTCCACAGCACCAGATGCGTTCTTGTGGTAAAAGTCGAACCAAACCTCAACATTCTCTGATAGACCGCTGAGGTTAATTGAAAACTCGTTGTAAAATCCGCTCCCGCTTGAGCTCACGTGGCTCGCCGGATGGCCGGCATCCAACGACGCATCGTAGGGGGTAATCCTATGGGTCGAGTTGAAGGTGAACGAGAATTCTTTGTAGTACGTATTGTAGATACCGTGCGGCGCAAGACCGGGATTACCCAACGTCATGCCCGAGGTCACATTTATCGTATTGCCGTTGAACATAAACGATCCGAAATTGTGCGCGCTGGTCGTCTGCGGGGTGATGGCGACATCGACCCAATATGTGCCTGATGGCACCGGGGCGCTCTTAAGCACTGCCCATAAATCAATTACATCACTGCTGAGGCTGGTCGACTCCACAGTATTGTTGTAAACGCCACCCGTCGCATCCAATTGCAGAGCGGGAATCGCATTTGCGCAGGGAGCAGTTGCAAGAACAACAGATGCGAACCACAGACCGAAAATCCTTGGCCATTTCGAACGAATGGCCTTTAGATGCCCGGACGTGATGGCGGCTGCATACGCATCCGATCCGCATAACGGCGCCAGGCAGATCGCAATGTATTTTGCTGGTTTCATGACAATTGTTCCGGGGTCTGGGGTTGGCAGGAAATACCGGAATCAACTCCCCATCTTATGGATTCGAAAAAAAAGACTCTCGCGGATGTGTCCTTTCCAGTATTTTTGTCCTTCAAACTCGTTTGATGCCATGGTGGCTTCGCTTTCTTTGCTGAACCCCCAGCATATCTCCTCGCTGCACGTCGCATCCAATTGTCCTACAGATTCGCACGGCAGGCAAGGTATTCTGATGACACACCTTATGACACACCGCCCTTTTGCGGACGGCGCCCAGTTCTCCCGGCTCAGATTCACGCCGACGGATCCTTTGGCTCGGTGGCGGCGAGCATCTTTCAACTAGCGACGATTCGTGCACGGACTATAATCGCTGGCTCATTGTCGCACCCTGTGAAGACGTGGAATTTGGTCGCTGCTGTATTCTTTCTAATCGGGGCGATCGCTTTCGGCGACGATTTCAAAACGATTGATGGAAAAGAATACAAAAGCGCGACCGTAAGTCGGGTCGAACCCGACGGCATTGTGCTGATCACCAGTTCGGGGATCTCGAAAGTTTACTTCACCGAGTTGCCTAAAGCGGTTCAGCAACGGTTTCATTACGACGCGGCGAAGGCCGCCGCATATTCCTCCCAACAAGTGGCTAACCAGGAGGCATTTCAAAAGCAGCAAGAAGAATTACGACGGAAACTAGCCGAACAAAACAACAAATACTGGATCGACCGGGCATCAGCCAAAAACCAGCAGGGCAAGTCTCCGACAACTGTCGCGGCTGGCGCTGGTCGTGGCCACCAAGTCGAAACAATCGCTCACGGTGGGCAGGTTGACATCACCAAACATCTCGCGCTTGGCAACGTGACCATTGTCGATTTTTATGCGGACTGGTGCGGTCCGTGCCGACAAGTCTCACCGAGCTTGGAACAGATGGCTAACACCGATCCGGAGATTGTGCTGCGTAAGGTCGACATTGTTAATTGGAACACGGCGGTGGTGAGGCAATACAACATCCACTCCATTCCACACATTAACGTTTACAATCGCGGCGGCCATCTTGTCGGCACCGTCGTCGGCGCCGACGTTGAAAAGATCAAGCGTTACGTAGCGCAAGCGAAAACCGGCGGTTGACTGGATCACGTCGCGGCAAGATCGAAGGCGACTCACGCGCGATGCAGGGTTCGAACCAGCGACTTGTCGCGGCGGCGACCGCTCTATCGGAGAGGGAATCGGAAGGGATTAAGTGACTTGTAATTTCTAATTTCTCCTCTCTAATTTGTGCCTTCCGGGAGCGCGATTAGCTCAGGGGTAGAGCACTTGCTTCACACGCAAGGGGTCGCTGGTTCGAAACCAGCATCGCGCACGTCTCTTCAACCGGAGCGCTTGCCCTACAAGGCGCGCCGTTTTATACAGAAGCATGTCCGAACATAAAGTTACGCTCACCTGGGAACGGGGCGATACGCCGTTCGAGTACCCGAAATATCCGCGCGATCACACCTGGAAGTTTGATGGCGGTCACGAAATGACAGCGTCGGCGGCGCCGGCTTATCTCGGGAACCCGAAAAATGTCGATCCGGAGGAGGCATACGTCGCTTCGCTTTCGAGTTGTCATATGCTCACATTTCTCGCCATCGCGTGTAAGCAGAAGTTCGTGATGGACGAATATGTCGATGAAGCAGTCGGCCATATGGAGAAAAACCCCGAAGGCAAATTGGCGATCACGCGGGTAACGCTAAAACCTCGGATCAAATTTTCGGGTGAAAAGCAGCCAACGAAGGAAGAGCTCGACAAGATGCATCACGCCGCGCACGAGAACTGTTTTATTGCCAGCTCGGTGAAAACCGAGATCACGGTCGAACCGCAGAGTTAGCCACAGACTTACACGGATCAACACAGATGGAGGGGCGAACTCTGCGTCGTCCCATTATAGGACGTGAAACACGGACGCGACAGAGCGCGTCTCTCCAATTCTCCAGATTGAATCTGTCGCAATCTGTGTTCATCTGTGGCCAAAATCATGACCACGTCTTCCGACTCGCACCGAATGGAAAAGATCGTCAGCTTATGCAAGCGGCGCAGCTTTATTTTTCAATCAAGTGAGATCTATGGCGGACTGAATGGGCTATGGGATTACGGACCGCTTGGCGTCGAGCTGAAACGCAATTTGAAAAATTATTGGTGGCGCGTCATGGTCCATGAGCGTGACGACATCGTTGGCATGGACGGTTCGATCTTGATGAATCGCTCCGTCTGGAAAGCGAGTGGTCACGAAGACACGTTCACCGATCCGATGATCGATTGTCGCTCCTGCAAGTCGCGACTTCGTGCTGACCAGGTCATCGAGAAGAAAGGAAGCAAGCAATGCCCCATTTGTGGGAGCAAAGATCTGACCGAGCCGCGTGCCTTCAATTTGATGTTCAAAACCTACGTCGGAGCGACCGAAGACGAATCGTCAATCACTTATCTTCGGCCGGAGACGGCGCAGGCGATCTTCGTCCAATTCAAGAACGTAATCGAAGTTTCGCGTAAGAAATTGCCTTTCGGCATCGCACAGATCGGGAAAGCGTTCCGCAATGAGATCAATCCGCGCAATTTCACATTCCGCTCGCGCGAGTTCGAGCAGATGGAACTGGAATATTTTTGCCGGCCGGAGCAGGGGATGGAGTTGCTTGAGTACTGGAAGGAAGAACGCCTCAAGTTTTATGAGAACATCGGAATTCCCCGCGACAAGCTGCACGTGAAGACTGTCTCCGACGATGAGCGCGCGTTTTATTCAAAAGGCACTTACGACATCGAATACGACTTCCCATTTGGGCGGCAGGAGCTCGAAGGCGTCGCCTATCGGACTGATTACGATTTGTCGCAACATCAGAAAGCCAGTGGTAAATCGCTCGAATATTTCGACGAAGAGACTAAGCAGAAGTTTGTTCCGCATGTGGTCGAGCCGAGCGCGGGCGTCGATCGAACGGTACTTGCGCTGATTTGTGAGGCTTATGCCGAAGACGAAGCGCCGGATGAAAAGGGAAAAATGGAAACGCGCGTCGTCTTGCGTTTTCACCCGCGCATGGCTCCAATCAAATGCGCGGTCTTTCCGCTTTTGAAAAACAAGGAGCCGCTCGTCACTAAAGCGAGGGAGATCGTTAATCTTTTGACGCCCCATATGTACGTGTTCTACGACGAAAGCGGCGCGATCGGCCGCCGCTATCGTCGTCAGGATGAAATCGGCACGCCGTTCGGCGTCACCGTGGATTTCGAAACGCTTGGCGAAAAAGACCCCGCATTGCTCGACACGGTTACGTTGCGCGAACGCGATTCGATGAAGCAAGAGCGGGTTAGGATTTCTCAATTGGCACAGCGGCTTTTGGCACGAATCACGTAATGGAAAGATTTTCTCTATTTTCTATTAACTAATGTCGTCAAAATGAAATGTCGCCTGAGTAATTTGGCTGAAGTAAATAGAAGCCTGGAGGACCGCTAGCAGTACAACTCAACGATGAGAGTCGAAATTTTTACATTATGCGATGCAGCTACCGTTGATGCTGGAGGCAAGTTGAACATTCTTGGCTCGTTCGATCGATTGCAAGCGAAGGAAACGCCCGTAATGCATCCCCAATGCGCTTTGGCCATTAAATTGCGTTTTGAACGCGTGGAAGAGGGAGAGAAACGCATTCGGATTACGTTTATCGATTCGGATGGCGCATCAGTGATGCCGACTCTAAACGCCACCACCCAGGTGCGGTTTGGGCCCAACGACTCGACCGCTACCGCTTCGCTTGCCCTCGTCATTCAGCAACTGAAGCTACCGAAATTTGCCGAGTATTCGATCGATCTGGCGGTGGACGATCGGCATGAGGCCTCAATTCCACTTTTAGTGGTCCCTGTTGGCTGATATGGCCATGCCACCCGGCGGCAATTCAATGAAACAGGAACGCGTCGCGGGCAAAGATTTGGCGGAAATCATCGGCGAACGAATTCGCTGATTTTTGCAGCGGCGTCTTTAACGGGCGCCTTCAAGGAACGGCGACTTCCCTTGGCTCGCCGGAGCTCTGGCGAAGAAGGCAAGCCGCGGTGAGCGATTTTGAATTCGCCCTTCCCTGGTTTTGACGCTCACGTCGCGCCGCTATGTAACTCCGCGTAATTGCACGTCGCCGATCTTCAACTGCAAAGCGTCGCGCGCGACGCCCAGGAAGTTATCGGCTGCATCCGTGAGCGCGACTTGAAGTTCACCTTGATTCAGGGTCGGCGCGCGCAGGGATCGGCGATCCAGAAGTTGTTCCACAGCACGGGCACAATTTTGAGCCGAATCGACGATCATGATCTGGCGTTTTAAAACGCGCGCGATTGCGCCGGTGAGCAGAGGATAGTGAGTGCAACCGAGCACCAGTGTGTCGATCCCATCAGCGATCAGCGGTTCAAGATAGCGAGCGATCACGCGATCTGTCACTTCATCATCGAGCAAGCCTTCCTCAACCAACGGCACGAGCAACGGACACGGGCGGCTGCTAACCCGAAGATTGGCATCGAGGGCAAGTAACGCTTTCTCGTAGGAGCCGCTGCGAATGGTGGCGCGCGTTCCGATCACCCCAATGTGACGATTAAGCGTCGCGGATGCTGCGGCGCGCGCGCCCGGTTCAATTACCCCGATGATCGGGAGAGAATAATGTTTGCGCAACCGCGGAAGAGCCACCGACGAAACCGTGTTGCAGGCCACAACAATCGCCTTCGCGTTCTCTTTCGCGAGTATGTCGGCCAGCTCAAGGCTGTAGCGCTCAACTGCCTCTGCGCTTTTGTTTCCATACGGCACACGCGCCGTGTCGCCGAGATAAGAAATGGACTCGTTAGGCAACAACTCCCAGAGCGCCTTTACCACCGTGAGGCCGCCAAGTCCGGAATCGAAAACGCCGATGGGGCGGGAATCATTCATGCGGCAGGAACGTGGCGAAGCGAATAGAGTAGCGCAAGCCTCTAGCTTGCGTTTGTTACGGTTCGCAAGCCAGAGGCTGGCGTTATTTTATGCCTGAACTGCCAAAAACATACGACCCGAAAACGGTCGAGCCGAAGTGGTATGCCCGCTGGATCCAGAATCGCGATTTCGAAGCGAATGCAAAGTCGTTGAAACCAGCGTTCTCCATTGTGATTCCACCGCCCAACATCACCGGCGTGCTCACGCTTGGCCACGTTTTGAATAACACGATCCAGGATATTCTGGCACGACGCGCGCGCATGCAGGGCTTTGAAGCGCTTTGGTTGCCCGGAACCGATCATGCCGGACTGGCAACACAAACCGCTGTCGAAAAATGGCTTCGCAAAAATGGAGGAGTTTCACGGCGTGATCTCGGCCGTGACGAATTCGTTAACCGAGTTTGGGACTGGCAAAAGAAGCACGGCCACATCATCATCGAGCAACTCAAACGGCTTGGCTGCTCCTGCGATTGGTCGCGCGAGCGCTTCACCCTCGACAAAGCTTATTCGCTGGCTGTCCAAAAAGTTTTTGTCGATCTCTATAACAAAGGGCTGGTTTATCGCGGGCGGCGCATGATCAACTGGGACCCGGCGGCGCAGACTGCGCTCTCTGATGAGGAGGTCATCAACAAACCGCAGAAGGGAACTCTATATTTTGTCCGCTACGAGATTGTCGAGGAACCTGGACGGTTTCTGGGAGTCGCGACGACGCGCCCGGAGACAATCATGGCTGATACGGCAGTTGCGGTTCATCCGAGCGACACACGATATGTCGATCTCATCGGCAAACACGTCTGGCGTCCGCTCGCGCGCGAAAAGCTTCCAATCGTCTCTGACGAAGCGATTGATCCGGAATTCGGCACCGGCATTTTGAAAGTGACGCCCGCGCACGACAAGTTGGACTTCGAAATCGGCCAACGCCACAACCGGCCGATCATCGACGTCCTGCATCCCGATGGCCGGATCAATTGTCCTGCGGTTCCGGAGCTAGATGGGCTCGATCGATTTGAGGCGCGCGAGAAGGCTGCGGAGTTACTTAAGGGTCGCGGATTGCTATCCAAGGCTGAGCCGTATGAAAACAATATCGGCTTCAGCGAACGCAGTGAAGTAGCGATCGAGCCGCGCCTAAGCGAGCAATGGTTTTTGCGTTATCCGAAGACGAACGAAGCACTGTCGGTTGTGCGAGAGCATCTTATCCGATTTTTTCCTGATCATTGGGAAAAAGTGTACACACAATGGCTGGAAAATATTCAGGACTGGTGCATCAGCCGCCAGGTCTGGTGGGGCCACCGGATACCGGCATGGTATAGGAAACAGAAGTCAGAAGTCGGAGGTCAGAGGTCAGATATTTCCGAAATTTATGTCGGGCTCGAACCGCCGCCTGATCCGGATAACTGGACGCAAGATCAAGACACACTCGACACCTGGTTTTCATCCTGGCTGTGGGCGTACGAGACAATGGACGAAGAAACGCGAACGAAATTTTATCCGACCAGCGTGCTGGTGACTGCCCCAGACATTATTTTCTTTTGGGTCGCGCGCATGATTATCGCCGGGCTCGAGTTCAAGCCGGGCAAGTCGGACCGCATCGAAGACAACATTCCGTTTCGCGACGTTTATTTCACAGGCTTAATCCGCGACAAACAAGGGCGAAAGATGTCGAAGTCGTTGGGCAATTCGCCCGATCCGCTCGAGTTGATCGACAAGTACGGTGCAGACGGTTTGCGCTTCGGCCTGATGCGGATTGCGCCGAGGGGCCAGGACATTCGCTTCGACGAAAAACAAATCGAGGAGGGCCGCAATTTTGCGACCAAACTTTGGAACGTGGTACGGTTCCGCCAAGGGCAGGAAGTGGCACAAGTTTCCGCCTTGCGATCGAAAGAAAATGGCAAGTTAGAAACTTTTCCCACATCGTCATTGTCGATTTTCGCCGTCGAAGTTCTGGCGCGGTTGAATGAGACGATTGACGCAATCGAGGAGGCGTACCGCGAATACCAATTCAATGCCGTCGCCCAGCGTCTCTATGATTTTATCTGGAGCGATTATTGCGACTGGTTTGTCGAAGCCGCCAAAACTGAGATTTTCGGCGAGGACGAACTCAAAAAGAAGTCTGCGCTTGCGGTGATGGATCTCGTTTTATCGGCGGTCCTGCGGTTGCTGCATCCGTTCATGCCGCACCTTACGGAAGAACTTTGGTCAATTCTCGGTTTCGGTGAGAAATCGATTCAATTCGTTAGGCCACCGCCGAAGATTCGATTTGACGATCTCGATCTCGCTACCGGATTCGTTTCGATTGGCGGACTTGCGGCCAAACGCAAACTTGTGTCGGCAATTTACGAGACAATCCAAGCCGGCAGAAATTTGCGCGCGGAAGCGCGGGTTGCATCCAATCAAAAAGCCAAATTCGCGCTGCGATCGGATGCACGCGAAGATATGAACGAAAAGGCGACGATGGCTCGCCTGCTCAACGCATCGGAGCTGACTGTCGGTCCCGACTTCAAGGCTGGGATGGGCACGCTGGTGGCGGCAACTTCGCTCGGCGAACTTTTCCTGATCGTAGAGGTAAATCGCGGAGCGGAACGTGAGCGGCTGGACAAAGAGATTGTGAAATTGGAAGAAGAGTTGCGGATAGTCGAAGCAAAATTGAAGAACAAATCGTTTGTTGATCGCGCGCCAGCGCCAGTTGTAGAGGAACATCAGCAGCGTCAGAAGAATTTCGCTGAACAATTAACGAAATTGAAGCAGGCCCGCGCGAGGCTCGACTCCGGGTAGCGCATGCGTCTCGCATGCTGGTTTTGGCGTCTCGCCTAAACAACCCTTTCAAGAGACGATACTGCATCGAAAGTTCGCGACGGCGGGGACGCCGTCGCCAGCACGCGAGACGCATGCGCTACCCGGCCCCCGCGTTGGCACTGTCGTGCAGTTCGCTTAAACTCAAAAGATGGCTCTCTGGAAAAAGCTGCTTTGGATCGCAGTGACAATTCTGGGTCTGGCTGCACTTTGCGTGTTAGCATTTTCGCGCGGCGAACAGATCAGCGCGCTTTGGATCATCGTGGCGGGATTTTGCGCGGCGGTGATCAGCTATCGTTTCTACAGCAAATGGCTTGCGGCAAAAGTCCTCGCATTAAATGACGAACGCGCCACGCCGGCAGTGATCAAAAACGATGGCAAAGATTTTGTCCCAACGAATCGTTGGATGGTTTTCGGTCATCATTTTGCGGCAATTGCCGGACCAGGGCCACTCGTCGGACCGGTTCTGGCGGCGCAGTTCGGATTTTTACCTGGGACGCTTTGGATTTTGATCGGCGCGACGTTTGGCGGCGCAGTGCACGATATGGTTGTGCTTTTCGCGTCGGTGCGGCGCGGAGGCAAAACGCTTGGGCAAATGGTGAAGGAGGAGATCGGCCGCGGCCTAGGCGCTCTCGCGCTCATCGGTGTCCTGGCAATTATGATTATTTTGCTGGCGGTGCTCGCGCTCGTGGTTGTTCAAGCGCTGGCAAAAAGTCCGTGGGGCGTGTTCACCATCGCGATGACAATTCCGGTTGCTCTGATCATGGGTTTCGGATTGCGCACCGGGAAAGCGAGTGTGATGGCCGTCACCATTTTTGGTTTGCTCGGTTTGGCATTCGGTGTTTGGGGTGGACAGTTTCTGGCCCATTTTCCGGCAATCGAAGGCTGGTTTCGGCACGATGCGACCTGGATCGCATGGGCGATCATGATTTATGGGCTGGCCGCTTCGATTCTCCCGGTCTGGATGCTGCTTACGCCGCGCGATTATCTGAGCACATTTTTAAAGCTGGGAACAGTGGCTGCGCTCGCGGTCGCTGTGATTCTAATTCATCCGACACTGCAAATGCCAGCGTTGACTCGATTCATTGACGGCAGCGGGATTGTATTTGCCGGCCCGGTGTTTCCGTTTGTTTGTATCACCATTGCGTGCGGTGCGGTATCGGGGTTTCACTCGCTTATCGCATCGGGCACAACGCCGAAAATGCTCGGCCGCGAATCGCGCATTCGCGAGATCGGTTACGGCGCGATGATTACGGAAATGATGGTCGCACTAATGGCGTTGATTGCCGCATGCGTCCTGCAACCCGGCGAGTATTTTGCGATCAACTCCAAGGGGACGCCGACAGAGGTGGTGACGAAGGTTTCGAACGCAGGATTCCCGGTCAGTGAAGATCAGATGTCGATCCTGGCCCAGAACCTGGGTGAAAAAACGATGTTCAATCGCGCCGGCGGCGCGCCAACATTCGCGGTGGGGATGGCTCACATGTTCGCGCGCGTTTCCTCCAGTCCGACTGCGCTCGCGCTTTGGTATCACTTTGCGATTATGTTCGAGGCGCTTTTCATTTTGACGACAATCGACGCCGGCACACGAGTTGGCCGGTTTCTCCTCCAGGATTTGCTAGGCAGCGTCTGGCGACCGCTTGGCAACACGGCCTCTTGGAGCGCAAACCTCTTTTCCAGTATTCTGCTGGTCGCGGCCTGGGGATGGTTTTTGTATCAGGGAGTGATCGATCCACTCGGCGGCATCAACACGCTCTGGCCGCTTTTTGGACTGGCGAATCAATTGCTCTCAGTCATCGCGCTTTGTTTATGCACAACGATTTTGATCAAGATGCAGAAAACGCGCTACTTGTTTGTGACTCTTCTGCCACTGGCCTTTATGTGCGCAGTGACATTCTCAGCCGGTTACCTGAAGATTTTCTCGGCTGATCCGAAGCTCGGTTTTTTGAGCGGTGCGCAATTGGCCCTGCACGAGGCAGAGGGGATTGTCGGTTCGACGAAGGCGGCTGAATTAGTGCGGCAAGCGGCCGTGTGGAGGTTCGATGCATTCGTTGCGGGGTTCTTTCTTCTGCTCGTTTTTCTGATTGTACTTGGCTCCGCGATTCAATGGTGGCAGCTCATTCGCGGAACGAAGCCGGTCGTGCTGCGCGAAAGCGAGTTTGTACCAGCTCCGCAGGTGCTCTCAGCGAACGTTTAGAAATTCGAATGTTATCCGGGTAGGAAATTGACTATGGCCCGACGGGCAAGTTGGGCGAACGCAAAAGCAGCTGCCTTTTCGCGGGCAAAATCAATCGGGCCCTGTAGGGCGTTATTTCCGCCGTAACGGGACGATGATTTCCTCATCGCCCTGGGTGAGAATGACACGGCCATCCTCAATCTTTTTGAGCACGATCTGATGCGTTTGCGACCCAAAAGCCAATCCAAATTGCTGGCCTTCTTGCATCGTTTTGCCATTGATGATCGCGAAATGGGCTCCTTGATCGAGCGTAATCGTGCTCACCACAAACGCGCTTGACGGAATATCGCTAGCTGGACCGCCGCCGCCGCCCGAGGTCCTCGCCGGTTTCCAACCGATCGGCCAAAATGGATTCCGGCTGCCCGGGTCCATCTTAAAAGACGATCTGTTTTTTAGCTCGATCTTCATCGGCTCGGCGCGGACGCAGACGGCGGGCGCCACGATCAACATGAAGATGAATGCAAGTACCCTCATCGTTTTTCTATCGCAGTGGTTGCAGCAATGGTGACCTGTTGAAATTGCGGTTCTTGTGCTGTGAGATGAATGTTCAATTTTCTAATGCAAAGCAACGGCTCTCTATTCTCAAGCGCCGCGATAGCTTGCCCAAGCGAAGCGTAATCCGTCCGCGGCAGATCAATCAGCCAGTCATATTTTGTCCAGCCGGGAAGGTCGGCCTCTTTAAAGCTTGTCGTGCCCTCGAGGCGCGCCATTACTTTGTCGATCTGTTGATCAGCAAAAAAGCCTTTTATGCGTGGCGGAAACCAGGCAATGGGCGCGCCTTCGGGGTTAAGCGCTTTGAGGGCGGCAAAGTGGGCGGTCATGTCTTTCGCTTGACGCTCAAGATTGGCAGTCTTGGCCATTTCACCTTTTGAAGTGTCGATCTTATGCTGGACATCGGCGATTGCGGCTTGGGCGGCCTGGCGGCTCTTGTTCAGCGGTCCAAGAAAGAACGTGAAATAAATATACAGCAAAAAGACGAAGCCGAACCCGCTTAGGATCATTTTCTTGATCTGGTCTTGATTCAGACTAGGAAGACTCATTTTTTTGCTTTGATCGGAGTGGAAGGGGTCCGGGTTTTGGAACGGAGTTCAGAGTGAAAGTGACCGCGATAATGTAATGGGCCATCGGCATAGCCATTCCATCGATTTTCGTCGTACTCTCCACGTCTTCGAGCGCTTTGAACTCCACTTTGACGTCGCGATAATTCTGGCCGAGTTGCTCGAGCAGCATTTGACGGAAATCTTCCGCAGCCGAGCGCGGTTCGCGGGCGGCCGCGACCCCCTCGATGTTGGCGGTGACGCCTTTATTATCCTCCTGCACCGCGCCTTCGATTGCGGTCAACTGCGCGTTTGGGGCAACGCAAAGCGAGATCTTTTCCAGGAACGGCGCCCACAAAAATCGATTGTCGATGTAGGTATCCAGGACGCGCAGCGTATTGATCATGCCTGTTAATTCGGCAGCGCGTTTTTGAGCGGCTGTTACCGCTAGCTCGATCTTCGCCCAATCGCGCTCCACGGCACTTTGTCGTACCTTGGTCTGGATTGTTCGGTACGCGTTCCACCCGTAATAAAGAAACAGCAGTGCTCCACAGCCGGCCAGAAGCATGATGCCGATCTTGAGCGGGTCGCGTTGCCGCTGCCGCTGCTCAAAAATTTGCTCGTGCAGGAGGTTGAGATGAAGAGCCATCGGTCTCTCGGTCAGTTCTTCAGGTATTCAAAAGCCGCTCCGGAGGCGACATTGAGCGATACAAACTC
>Ga0070697_100002275_pt1 | contig 14742 bp, 17 predicted proteins | sample KBSK1501metaG_FD_65475 | JGI IMG/M metagenome (GOLD analysis project Ga0070697, IMG submission 65475) | Corn, switchgrass and miscanthus rhizosphere microbial communities from Kellogg Biological Station, Michigan, USA - KBS K1-50-1 metaG | ecosystem: Host-associated > Plants > Roots >...
TGACTGGAGCCGCCGGCGTTCAGCGACAGGACCAGGCCCTCCGTGAACTGCGGCCAGATGGGCGTGCCGTCGGCGGTCGGGTTACCCGTTCGTGCCAACGCCGATACATGGGCAATTTCCTCGGCCTGCAGGACCTGCTGGTTGTTGTCGAGCCCATTCGGCAATGTCGTGCTCGGCAGTACCGGCGTGAGTCCCCACGCCCGGACGTGCCCCGATCCGGAAGGAACGCCCTCGTAGGCGGGCGGCCACGGTGCCGCGTATTCGATCAAGTACTGGTAGACCGGCATCCACTGCGAAACAGCCCCCACGGTGCGCAGCTCGCTGCACACTGTGTATGCATCGGCTGCGATGGTGCGCCAGGCGATGCCCGGCGAGGCGAACCGATTCAGTGGATATCTGGCGGTGACCTCACCCGCAAACTTCCCGAACTGCGCTTGGATGAGGTTCGCATAGTCGTCCGGCGTGTTGGCAGTGCCTGCGAGGTTTTCGTCGCGGTTCGTGCCGAAGATGACAGGCACGCGGTTTACGTTCCCCGTCTCAAGTAACTGGGGGAGCGAGGCCACCAGCGTCGTGCCGTTGATCGTGGGCGCGATGGTGCCGAATCCACCATACTGATACCCGAGCCCGGCGACGTTGAAGACGGTCGCCGTGTCCACGGCGCGCATGCACGCTGCCACATCCGATCCCGTGCAGCCCAAGGCGGCGGCGAATCGGTCTCCGATCAACTCGGCCAACCCCAGGGACGGCAACCTCGACTTGCAGTCCTGCACTTCAAGTGACGTTCCAAGCGGGCCTGCGGATTCCGGCGTTTCGTAAATCGTGTTGTATTGGCCGCTGGTGCTGATGCCATTGTGGAAGAGGCCCGCCGCCGTGGGGGAGGCAATCTGATCGCACACGCTGGAGCCGCCGGCCGACTCGCCGAAGATGGTCACGCTGTTCGGATCGCCGCCGAATGCGCTGACGTTCCGCTGGATCCATTGCAGCGCGGCCTGCTGGTCCTGCAGACCGTAATCGCCCGAGTTCGGACCGAACGCGCGGTTGGCAGCAAAACCGAAGATGTTCAGCCGATAGTTCAAGCTGACGACAACGACGTTACCCGTCCCGCTGAGCAGCGAATAGTCACCCGCCCCGGAGCCACTGCGGAATCCGCCGCCGTGAATGTGGGCCATTACAGCCAAACCCTGCGCTCCCGGTGGTGCCCAGACGTTGAGGTACAGGCAATCCTCGTCGCCGCTGCCGGTCTGCGTGCACGGGCTGGCGAAAGCAGTGGCCTGCAGCGTTCCGCTCCAGGCGGCCGCCGGCTGGGGCGGCGCCCAGCGGAGATTCTCGACGGGCGGCGCGGCGAAGGGAATTCCTTGCCACGAATTGATGCCATTGACGACGATGCCGCAGACGGTCCCATTGTCCGTCTGCACGGTCGTGCCTGGGTCGCAGGCCTTACCGAGGTTGACTATGACACTGTTAGGCTCGGTCGGATCTTCGACAACAAATTTTGTAACTCTTGCCTCACCGGCGGTTGTCACACATATCGCCAGCAAGATGTTCGCAGCGAGCATCCAAGACTTAGAACTGGGCACCGCAAAGAGCATGGCCCTCCGCTTAAATCGTGACATTGCCTTCCTCCCGTTGTCAGGCGGTTGTGCGGCGCGACCGTACGCGCAACGCCGCAGCTTCGGATACCAAGGGTTTGCTGGAAGGAACAGATTCTTGCGAAAAGGAGACGGGCTGAGCGTGAGCGGTTCAGTATCTCAGGTCCCTGCGGACCGGGATCGCGCGCGGACGTAAGAACTCCGATACTCGTGCGGAGACACGCCCAGCGCACGTCGGAAGGCACTGGCAAAATGGCTCTGGTTTGCAAATCCGCAGCGGAGCGCGATCTCGGACATCGACAGGTGCTGCTCTCGCAGCAGCGTGACTCCACGCTCGATCCGTCTTTTCAAGACGTAGCGATGCGGCGCGAATCCTGTTGTTTCCTTGAAAACGTGCGCGAAGTGAAAAACGGACAAGCCGGCGACTTTGGCGAGCGTCACGAGCGACACGGGACGGTCGAGGTTCCACTCGATGTAGTCTGTGACGCGGCGCAAACGTGCCGGTGGAAGGCGATAGCGTTGCTGCCGCACGTCAAGTCGACATCCAGCGTACGTGTGCAGCACATGCGCTGCGAGGGCGATACCCAGCGCCTCTCCGAAGAGCCTGCCCCGTGGGTTTCCAGCCTGCAGCTCGTCGCGGAGCGTGAGGGCGAGATGCGTGACGAACGAATCCTTGGCCGCACTCGCGGGCCTGGGTTCGAATTCGCCAGGAGCAGCGCTCCCGGTGACGGCGACCAGAGACTCGGGACGGAGCTCCAGTAGAAGTCCCTTCGCGGGTCCAATCCAGCGGCAAGAGTAAGGCATGCCGGCGGGATAGACGCTGACGTCTCCGGGTTCCCGACGCACGTTCTTCCACCCACCAGCCATCGAGACTTCAGCTACGGTTTCCGGCGCGGACAGGTTGACCGCCACCACATGCGACTTCAGGTAGCCTTCCGGGAACTCGCCGCTGGAGCTGAAGCCGACTTGAACGAGCCGAATACCTCTCCAGAGATCTCCGCTGGAAAGCTCTGGAGCGTAGTGGACTCCGCCGATCGGTTGCGCGCGGGTTTGTCCGACCCCCACCCATTCAACGCGAGGTTGTGGCGGCATTTCAGCCCCCCGTCGATTGGACGCTACGCGACTCGGCTTTCGCGAGGTACGACAAATAGCAATTCCGTTCACAACCAAGCAATTTGGTGATCACGCCGCCTCCCGCGATCCAAGGAGGGAACCATGTCCAACTCGCCGATCGCATCCATCTTGTGCATCGCTGCCGCAGCTCCGGCAATTGGTGGCCCGGTTCGATATCTATTACCAATTCGAATTCATGGGGAAGCGACGCGAGCTCTTGAAAATGGGCGACCTGGTGATCGTTGGCATGGTGCACGACCTCAACCTGGCGGCGCGCTTCGCCGACAACATCTTGCTGGCGCACGAAGGCAAGGTGCTCGCCTGCGGCTCGAGGAGCGAAGTGCTCACTCGGGAAAACATCAAGACCGCGTTTCGGTTGGAACCCGCGCTCTTTCGCAGCGACGGCAAGTCGATGCATTTGGTATTCGAATAGCAGGCGCTCAGTTGTTCCTGGGTGAGCAAAGGTTGTCGCAGTAAGACGAGCCGTTTGCACAGGACCCAATTTTGGCTAGCTCCTGCTCAGCGGCATTGTTCGAAACCACGTCCAGCTTTAGGATGTTATATCCCTTGCAGTAGAGCACATCGATTCCCGCTGGGGAGAAATAGGGGTCGCCAGGACAGTTATGGTCTGTATCGAAGAAAACGGGGCGTCCGGGATGACCTACGTTAAAGCTGGACGCATCCGGAATCTGATCTGGGCTGTTTTCAATATCTGCACACGACCACTGTTGGTTCTCAACGATAAAGGGAATAGACACTGAGATGGCGTCTGCACTGCTGGTTATCAATACATCATCATCATATCCACCCGCATCGGTCTCTGGAGCGCTCTTGAGAACCTTGATGCTGCCCCGATTGGGGTGGTTCTGGATGTAAGTGACCATCTGATTCTGCCAGGGGTCGGTGTTAACTTGGCCAACGGTGCCTTCGTTCATCACCTCGAAATAGACATTGGAGTACCCCGAGAACGTACTTATCATTTGGTCCACATAGCCGTAAAAATAACTTTGGGCAGGGTCATTTTGATCAGTGTTGGTAATCAAGTCGCGATAGGAGCTCGCATCCACGCCCTGGACATTATTGGCTGGATTGAGTGGATTCCAAGTCCATTGATCTCCCGGCGCCCCGTAATCGGTACCTTGAGTCAGTATGAAAATCACGGTGACTTGGGGGTTATGATCTCTGGCCTCGTCGACAACCCGCATCGCATGGCCATAAAAGAAGGGATTGGATCGATTCAAGTCGAAACGGGGCCGATAGTGCGGGTCATTCTCCCTGATATTTGTGCAATCTTCTGGACTCGCGGGGAAATCATTTTGATTGTCAGGATCTCCATTCTCACAAAATTCGTCCACCCAAGGCTGGTTGTAGGCCGGTTGATATTCAAGGGGTCCGGTGCCACCCCCGTTCCATCTGACAATGGGCGGAAGGTAGGCATAGACTCTCAGAACGTTCTGCGTTTCGTAACCGGAAACTTGATAGCCGGCTATGGGCGTCAGTCGCATTTCCATGCTGTAGGATCCAGCCAACCCTTCGGCCCAAGCCCGAGCTTCCCCAAGGGATAGGAGAACAAAAGCCAAAAGGGCAAAGGATCCGCAAAAACCTCTTACCAGGAGGTTCTTCATAGGTGCTGACCGCCGTTCGGCATGCTCGAGACGCGCCTGCCTGTATCGGTGAGGAGCTCCATCAGCTGGTGGTATTCCAGTTCGACGTCTATTTCGCATACTAGGCAGAGAGCTGTTCATGGGTCGGCCCCGTCACGCGGTGAGTACGTCGAAATTGCATCTGGGCTGAAGGAAGAGCACACACCATGCCACCGCTAACCGCTTCAAATGGCAACAGTCTGAGACCGTGTGCCTGTGGATCGTACTCCGCGCAACTACGGACAACTCTCTACAGGCCAAAAATGACGGGTCGCATGCGACCCGACTTGGCGAGGATTGACATTTATCAGCTCCAGCCCGCGCAAGCAGTCACTGACTCGCGAGCAGCTCATCGCCCAAGTGCAGCGCCTCCGTGCCGGCATTCGAGAGCACCGCGACGGTGATCACATCGCCGGAGCGCATTCCGAACGGGCCTTGCTCACCCGCTCCACCGAGGCCGGGAAGCGGGCCAGCGCCGCCCCCGTTCGCGTTGGGCGGCGTGTTAACTCACCACCACAGTTCGGGCAACGGTTGGAAAAACGCGCCTCGGTGCACGCGGCGCAGAACGTGCACGCGAAGGAGCAAATGCGTGCCTCCTCGCTCTCGGGTGGCAGATTGCGATCGCAGGGACAAGGCAGCAGTCTCCGACCGAAAGCCGCAATGCAATCCCGCCACCGGCGACGAACAGTCCTTGAAACCAACACCGTGGTGGACGAGCGTCTTGTCCAGCCCACGCGCGTGATTGCTGCACACCTCGCCGAATGGGGCTCGGCTCCGGCCTACGTTGAGCTGGCCGTGTTCGGCACGGATGAGCCGCGCGCCATCGCTAGAGAGATTGACCGATTCTGCCGGACGTACCTCGGCGCGGAAGTAGCGGAGGCGCTGTTTCACCAGTCCAGCGTGGGCAGCGTTGCGGGCGTTCAGCTCGATGATGGCCGGCGCGTGGTGATCAAGGGCCATCAGCCGTCGCGCTCGGTGCCATTCCTGCGCGAAGTGGCGCGCGTGCAGATGTATATAGCGTCTCTCGGTCTCCCGGCTCCTCGAGTGCTCGGCGGTCCCGCGCCGCTCGGGCTCGGCAACGCTGTGGCCGAGGCATTTATCGACACGGCGATGCTGCCTCGCAGCGAACCGCATCAGCCGGACGTCCGACGCGCAATGGCGGCATCGCTCTATGCCATCGTGGCGGCATGTCGCCCACTCGTGGCTGGTTCGTCGCTCCCGCGACATCTGCTTGCAGATCCGCCGTTGGCCAGACTGTGGCCCACTCCGCACAGCCGGCTCTTTGACTTCGAGGCCACGGCCGGCGGTTCGGATTACATCGACGCGGTCGCGCGCGAGGCGCGGCGCCTAATGCGGCCGGCCGGCGAGCTCGTGATCGGGCACGGCGACTGGCGCGCCGAGCACGTGCGTTTTAAGGGGAGCGTGCCGGTCGTCGCGTTCGATTGGGACAGCCTATGCCGTGAGTACGAACCGGCCCTAGTCGGCTGCACAGCGCATGCCTTTTGCGCGGACTGGAGCACGAGTCCTCCGCCGCCCGCGCCGACGCTCGATGAAGCGCGCGCGTTCGTGGCACACTATGAGTCAGCGCGTGGCAAGCCCTTCCGTGGGCCCGAGCGTCGACTCTGCGGAGCCGCATTCGCTTACGCTTGCGCGTATACAGCGCGTTGTGGACACGCCATCGACGCGACCGCGGAACGGGAACATCCGGGCTCATTTGGCGCGCTCGTCGCACGAGAAGGACTGCGCCTGCTCGAGGTTTAAGTCGCAGCAATCAGCCCAGCGGTGGAAGGCGGTCAGTGGGGCGCGGTTTCCGCCGGCTTCTCTTGCGCAGGCTCGAGCGCGGATTCAGCTGTTGGCTCGGGTGCGGTCGCGACCGCCACGAACAGAGAGACCGCGAGCGGTCCTACGATCAGGCCGACCGCTCCGAACATGGCCAGACCGCCTATCAAAGCGAAGAAGAGCACGGCCGCGTTGATCTGCACGCCGCCTTTGATCAGGAGCGGCTTGACAACGTTGTCGATCAGTCCGACGACCGCCAGCGCCCAGATGGCAAGGAACAGCGCCGCAGCCGTCGCCGGCGCGCGCCGAGCGACAAAGCTGGCGAGCTCTTGCGTGCTGCTGGAGACCTTTGCCAAAGCCCCGCGGATCGGCTCCGTCATCCAGCGCGGCAGGTACTCGAGCAGCCCCTCTGGGCCCGACGTCTGCAGGACGTCGCGGACGAAGTCGATGCCGGCGACCGCCTCCCGCACGGCAACGGATACGATCCGTCGTGCCAGGGCAGAAGCGCGGCGGGCGAGCACGGCCCCAAGAGCAGCGGCTTCCAGAGTGGGAAGGCGACCGCTGTTTGAAGGGCTAGATTTCAATGACGCCGTTGCTAAAGGCCGTGTACGGTGCGCCGGGTTGCCGAAGTCAGGCGGTGAGCCGGAGAATGGAAGTCATTCTCAGCGTCAGAGATCTAACCGTCGTGCTGGAGGGTAGGACGGTCCTGCGGGACATCTCGTTCGATCTCGAACGCGGGAGCACCTTGGCGATCATCGGACCAAACGGTTCTGGGAAAACCGTCTTGTTGCGCTGCCTGCTCGGGATCATTCCGTACTCCGGGACGATTCGCTGGGCCTCGGGGGTGAAGCGCGGTTACGTGCCGCAGCGGGTGGACGCGGATCGAAAGCTCCCGCTCGCCATCGACGATTTGCTCAGGGCGAAGTGCCGGGCGCTCCGTTTGCCTTTGAGCGAATTGGACTGGGTGCAGAGCCTGGTTGGGCTGACGCCTGAAGTAATCCAGACTCCGGTGGGCTCGCTTTCCGGAGGGCAGTTTCAGAAATCGCTCATCGCGTTCGCGTTGCTGGGCGGTCCCGAGATGATGATGCTGGACGAGCCTACCGCCAGCTTGGACCAGCTCACCGAGGAACGAGTCTACGAGCTGATGCGCCGACTGAAGCAGAAGCTCGGGCTGACTTTCGTTATCGTGTCTCACGATCTGAGCATGGTCTATCGCTATGCCAACAACGTCCTTTGTCTCAATCGACAGGGGCTCTGCTTCGGCCCACCGAAGGAAATCCTCACCCCCCAAGCGCTGCGAGACCTTTACGGCGAGCACTTTCAGTTTTATCAACATGAGCACGGGCACTAGCTGCAATGACTCTTCAGTCTTCATACGCCGTTATTCTCGCCTTCGGTGCTGCGCTTACCGGAGGTCTGGTGGGCGGGTTTGCGCTGATGCGGCGAATGAGCCTCGCCGGCGACGCAATCTCTCACATCGCCTTGCCAGGGCTGGCGGCCGCTCTGCTTCTCAATATCAACCCCATGCTCGGAGCTCTGGTCACGCTCCTGCTCGGAGCGCTGTTGATCTGGCGCTTGGAGGTGCGGACGCGCCTGGACGCGGAGGTGGTGGTCGGCGTCGTCTTCAGCGCATCGCTGGCGCTCGGCGGATTGATCACCCCGAGGGAGGACTTGATCGAAGCGCTGTTTGGCGGTTTTCAGCAACCGTCTGATCTGGAATTCGGCTCTGCAGCGGTGCTCACCGTCGCAATTTTGTTTGCCTTGTATCGTTGGAAGGACGGATTTGTCATCAATCTGTTTTCATCGGAGTTGGCCGCCTCGATCGGCCTGAAGCGCAGTCGTCTGGACCTGCTGTTCTCGCTCATCTTCGCAATGACCGTGCTTCTCGCTCTTCGCTTTTTAGGAACGCTACTGGCCGGTGCGCTGATCGTTATTCCGGCCGCCGTGGCGCGGCAGTGGACCTCACGACTTCGCCCTTTTTTCATTTTGTCCGCCATCGTCAGCATTTCGTCCCTCTCGGTCGGCGGAGCGATTGCCGCGCAGCGCGGGCTCAGTCTCGGTCCGGCGGTGGTGATCGTTGGGGCCGTTGCATTCCTGTTCAGTGTGCCGTTCGGACGGGTTCGTTGGGGCAGGCAGATTCCCCCCGGCCCCTAGAGGTCGGGTTTTTACCGATTCATCAAAATACAAAGGCGAAACCCAACTCGTAGAGCTCGGAGAGGCTACCGTCCGGAACGCTCCACTGCAGCGCAGCATTCCCAAACAGCGAGAAGACGCGTCCTACGTGGAGCTGCACCAAAGGAAGCGGCCGAAGCCCTATCGTCCCCACGCTGCCGATGGACAACGTTCCGGTCCGCGCGGGATCGGGATTGAAGAGAACAAACGATGATTGTCGAAACGCCAGTTGCCACCACGAAACCGAGAAGTTCACGGTGACGCGCTCGCTGACAAAATACGAGTAGCCGAGCAGAAATCCGGTTTGCCAATCATTTGGCGGGCGCGACGCGCTTCCTCCGATGGAGGCTACTGAACCAAAGCGAATCCCGGCATTCAGTGCATTGCGTTCATTTAGCCATTGGCGAAAATCGAGGTGGACACCTGGAGCATAAAGAAATCCGCCCGCATCGTTGAAGGTCCAGCCAAGAACCCCTCCGGTCAGGACCCACTCTTGCCCTCCTCTCTCGCCGAACCGATAAGCCATCGCCGGCCTGAGTATCGGCCATTGGAGGCGGTCCGTAAGCCCCCAGCTTAAACTCCCCTCGAGGACGAAGTTACCCCCGGAAGCGCCCACACCAGTGAGTGAGGGCGAATAGTGTGAAGAGCCCATGGCCAGGGTGATCTCCGCAGTACCGGCCGGCAACGTGGTGCGATCGGAACGGTGAAGCTCTTGGGGTCCTTTGGCCGCAAGTCGATCCGATCCAGCCAAGGTCAAACTGCCTTCATCCAAGGTCAGGCTTTGATTGGCTGAAACGTTAAATTCACGCGAGTAAACCTTGTCATCATCAATTCGACGCAAGATGTATCGGCCGGGAGCGACGGCCAAGAGCACCTCTCTTTCCCCCTCTGACAGTTCGAGCACTTTCAGCCCGGTGCTCAAGTGAATGAGCTCCAGCGGCCCGTGCCTCTCCTCGACTGCGAGTATGGTCGGACTGTTGGTGATTGCGGTCAGTGGAAGATCAGACCGTCCCCGTAAATTCATGTTGAAGCTCGGATGTTGGGGTGCGCCTACGGCGAGCGCAGTATCGCGGATGGTTCGCTCTTTGGCGTAGGCGTACGCTTCGTTGAGCGTGACAATGCCGTCTCCTGAGCTGTCCGCTGCTCCCCGAAGTCCAGCCACCAAGTGGTGAGTGAAAAAGGAGCCCCGCAACGATTCGGATTCGTGCGCATTTTCCAACCCGGAGCTGGACGCGATAAGCACCGATCCTTCGCTCGAAAGCTTGAGAGGAATTTCGACCTCGAAGGGCTGAGCAGGCGACAGCCCCTTGGCTCGGGTCCAGGCGCCACCTCGGCACGCGTCGAGCACACCCATGCGCACGGCGGTGTCGGTCCGGTCCAGTCGATGGCGCAGCTCTTCCAAGGGGAGCGGTTTGCCTTTCACGTAAAGAGCGCTGTCGTCCGCGTGGCCGGAATAATAGAAGAAGAGCATCGTCTCGCCGGCCCTCTTTTTCAGAGCGTCGAGAGCGTCGTCGAGCGTGCTCAGCACTTGGGCTGACGTTGGATCCAACAGAACGTGGACGTCGGAAGCAGAAAAGCGACCTGCTTGGATCAAAACATCCGCGAGTCGTTGGACGTCCTCATGAGCATATCGGAGCGTGGTGCGTTCCGCGACCGGCTGATTGCTTCCCACCAGGACGGCGACCCGCTCTGGGCCTTCGGCGGCGGCAAGGACGGCGATGAGAGCGCCGAAAGAAACGAAGCTCATTTGGGGACTCCCAAGGACGGTGTCTTGGTAAAGAGCAAGTGAGTGGACCACGTTCTTGCAAACACCGGCCCGTTCGAAAGGGTGATGTCGAGCATTTCGCTGGTGCCACTCTCATCCACCTGGAAGCTGAGCGGGAGCAGCGAGGATCGATCGGCAGGAACATCCCCCTCATACAAAACTTGGGACGCTCCGGAGGTGGTTGGCGCAGTGACCCGGACGTGCCGAAAGCCGCTGGGCGCAACCTCAAGTCTGATCCGGTCGCCGGGATGCACTGAAGACAGGCCATCCCAGGGCGTGGTGGTATCGCCTCGCTTAATAAAGACAGCAATGGCAGGATTGCCAGCTTTCACGCGCAGAACGTCTGATTTGTGCGTTTGATTGATGACCGTTGGAACCAGCAGAACTACCAACGCCGAGGTCGCCGCGAGCACGAGCATCGGCCATTTCTTCCAAGGTGAGGTGATTTTTTGTTTTTCGAGACCGACGACGGCCTGAGGAACGGGTGCCGGCATGTCGAGTCGCTTAAAATGTTCCGCGCAGGCGGAGCAATGGGCCAGATGCTCGCGCGCCTGGGCCGAGCCGGCGCCGAGTTGAATTCGGTCCAACTCTAGAAACGAAGGATGAGACGGGGGCGTCATGCCTCCTCCTTGAGAAGTTGCGTCACCCGTTCATCGAATCGCGTCAGCAACCTGCGAATCGTACGAGCCGAGAGCCGCGTGACCTCAGCTATTTCATTTTGGTCCATTCCGTCCGCTCGATGGAGCACCGCAACCTCGAGCTCCCGCCTGGGCACGTAGCGCGCCACTTGAGCCAAGAGGCGACGAAGGTCCACCGTCGCGGCGGCGTCGGCGACGGGGTACGCTGTCGACGACTCCAAGTTTAGAGGCTCGCGAGGCCTGCGCCGACGAATCCGGTCGACTGCCAAATGCGTGCTTGTTTTGTAGATCCATGCAGTCACCTGATTGGGCTCCAAGTTCTCGGGCCGCGCGCGCCAAAACCGGATGAATGTCTCTTGCGCCACGTCGGTTGCCTCTTCTGCGTCCGCGAGCATGCGGCGACACTTTTCACGGACGAGCGGAAAGTAACGTCGATACAAGCTTTCGATGTCTTCCCCGCCGTCCACTGGTTTGTCATCAGTCCACGTCGAAACTGACCGTGGCCTTAAGTCCGAACATCAGCCATTCGTGAAGGGCCTTATTCTGGATTCCAGATATGGTCGTGGTTGTTCCTGCTTCGCTGAGGGACAGGTCGCCTGAAGAGAAACGAGCGAGTGTAAACGTGGCGAAAGGGCCCAGCGTAAATCCCTTCGCAATTTTCAAATCCAATCCGGCTTGCACATTGCCGAACTCGAATCCCGATGCAGAGCCGGAGCCGCTAAACAGGCCGAAGAAATTTCCGCTGACGGTTTGATTCAAGATTTCATATCCGGCGCCAATTCCTATCCACGGGTCATAAATTTTCGCCGGAAGAAAATGATAGTGAGCCTGCAAACCAAACCGCATGTTACTTTGCGAACAGCTGATGGATCCTCCGCACCCTTCCGGCGATAGGCCGAAACCGAATTGAAAGAAACCGCCGAGAAAAATGTGTGGATTGAGCCTATAACCGACGTCCAGCCAGACTGGAATCAGCCCGCTCAGGTTTCCTTTCAAGTCGTAACCTTCAGCGGTTGATCCGAAGGGAACGCCGTACCCCGCTCGCAATCCGAGCTCCGGCCCGTGAGTAACTGAGAGCGAGGTTCGCGTCGAGGGCTCGTCAGCAGTGGTGTATTGCTCGGCAAAGGCGCCGGTTCCAATCGCCAGAGCCGCAAAGGCGATGGGGCCCGGGCAAAGGCAGCGCCCTGCGCGAATCAGAGCGATGGGCTTTGCGTATGAGCTTTGCATGGTCGCGTCCTTTCCAAAGGCATGACTGTAAGTTTAGGCCAACCCGTCCCTGCATCTGGTTAGAACGCAGCAGCGCAATAAAAGCGGACAGCACTGCAACAATCTCAGTGAAACGCCGCCGGAGCTTGGACTTCGAGGTGGAGTTTCTCAAGCGCATCCTCAACGGCGTTTTGGACGAAGGGGCAAGTCGGTCACCTCCGGCGCGTCAAAGCTGTGAAGGAGTGAAGCAGTTCTTTGCGGAAGAGCGAGCACCACTCGGCGACCGCCACAGCGGTTGTACTCGAGGACGTCCTCGCGGAAAACCCGGCGGAGCAGCTCAGCCCAGGGTAGTCGGGAAAGAGGGACGGAGGGCCCAGAGCGGCCCGCTTGACGGGCCGCGCGGACGTGACGGCAAAGCCGGACGGATTGCCCCGGGAGCCGGTCCGGAGGCGGGTATTTTTCTTCAATAATTCGGAGGCCAAAAATGGCGCAAGTGCCCGCCGTTTAATCGCTTTTACGAACATGACCCCGATGCGCCACCGGTGGCGTTTTTGGCCTTTCGGCCACCTTTTGAAGCAGCTCCTGAAGTGCCTTGCGCAGCGACTGCCGCTCAAGCGCGGTCAGCGACTTGAGCCGACCGTAGTAGACCACCAGCTGCTGCGCCGTGTTTTTGAACGGTAGCACCGGGCGACCTCGGCCCTTCTTTGTCATCGGCGCTTTGACGTTGGAGATGGCTTTGTTCACGTAGAGCTTCACGTCGCGATAGCCCCAGTTCTCCTTCAGCGCGCGGGCAATCGCCGCGCCCGTCTGTGTATCCGCCGGAGACTTTCCGTTTTTGCTCTTCGGGCCCTTGGACAGGGCTTCGTGAAGCCGCGGCGGAACCAGGATGGGATTCAATAGCCCATGGTCCCGGATGCTGCGCACCAGTTCCGCCAGCTCGTCCGAGTCCATCTGCTGGCGCAGCTGGAACGGGTGTCCTCCAGCTGCTCCAGCGGGATGTTCACGATGCCCGAGTCGCTCCCGGCACTCGGCTTCACGAGCCGAGCCGCCTTCTCAGCCTTCCAGTTGGCCATGGTCAACTTCGCCAGTCTCGTCTTCGGGCCGAGCTGGTGAATCAGCTGTTTCATCACGGCTTCTTCTTTGGCACTGTGCTTGACGGCCTTGGGTGACATGTCAGCTCTCCTGGTTTGAGGTTTGGACCGCTTGAGGTGGCCAAATGGACCCCCGTCAATAGAAAGAGCGAAATCCGCGGGCAAAACGGCTCATGGACGATCTCTTTTTTTTGGAATCCGCGATCGCCCTAATCCGAATCCGCCTCTGAAGTTGTACACAGTTCACTCGGCGCGTACACCACCGAGTTTTCGGTCATCGCGACGGCATAAGCGCTCCAGGCGATGGGCGCGCGGAATGGGCGGTGCCGGGTTCGGCGGATTGTTTAATTGGGCCACCGCTGTTGAGCCAGGCGCACTACTGCCGACGCCATCCCTTACTGATCAGCCACTGCTCCCACCATCGTTGGTTTTCCTCGACGCGCTTTTTCTCTTCTGCTGGGAGCTCGGGACCCAATTCAGGAATCGGGCGCAGCGGCCCCAGCCCAACTGTCGCGCGGAGCTTGTCGACTCTCGCTGGCTCGGCCAGCGTCCACGGCCGGAGGCGTCCGTCCCTGGGGTCATCCATCCACTGTGTGCCGAACTGCTGCGGCCGACCTTCGTACATCGCAATTCGATCTTCCAGATAGGCGGCTTGCCAACTCGGCGCGCGACCCGCGGCGATGCAGCCCTGTAACAGCTTCAATGCTTGCTGCTGAAACGTCGGCTCACCGATGGCATGCTGAGTAATCAACCACGCTGCTTCAGCGCCGTCCTTGCCGGCAATGTCCTCGGCAGGCCAGCCGTGCTGTTCGATCAGCTCGCGCAGCCGCGCGGCATTCTTTCGGTGTACAGCCTCCATTCGCGGGACGTAACTGCCTCCCAGCTCACCGGAACGCACTAGCTCCTCTCGCACGCGCAGGTCTTCCGCCCGCATGGCCACCAGTTCTCGTTGCAGCTCCTCATCGAGCACGGCTAGTGCACTCCGTCCAAGCGAAAGGTCTGGTCAGAGCGTGGAATCATTGACAAACATTAGCATTCAAACACGAAGCGGGCGCAGTAAGCTGCGTTCTTCATGCACACCTGAAGAGAGGTGTCATCATGCGCTCAAAGCGCTGGCTTGGGTTGGCTCGTCCCGAGGATCGTGCTCGCAACAGGACTGCGACCACGAGCGGCGCGCCCACACGCGCGAGCAACGTCGCCGTGGTGAGCCGTGGCTCTGAAGCAGAGCACCTGCGACGCGCCGCTGTGGAGGCAAAAGCATCGACGAGCTGAATGGCCTCGGGCTGGAGCGCGCCGGCGCAAAGCCCGCTACTCCTCGAGCCGAGGATTGGAACGAGGTCCTTTTGCTCCTTGCCCATCTGCTCGAGGACCACTCCATCGATCGTGGGCGTTGCGAGACGTTAACTTTCAACAAAGGAGATCCTCCCTTGGCTCATCAAGTTCAGAAGGTCACCCCCACCGAGGCCACCAAGAATTGCCCTGGTCCAGCCGGGTCGAGCCAGCAGAACGAGGCATTGAGTTTCCACACGGCCACGCCGAGCAGCGGCCCGAGCATCACTTCGCGCGGAGTATGGAACACCCGGGTGCGCTCGACGACCATCCCCGCCCGGAGCCACTCCCAGGGGCGCACCTCGAGCTCGGACCAAACGTACACGAAGCTCGCGGTCCCTCCCAGGCGGGCGACGACGTATTCCCCCTGGGAGCTGAACCCCAGTGGGCCCCAGCTCAACGTCAGCCCCAGCCCCA
>Ga0070697_100002276_pt1 | contig 14732 bp, 9 predicted proteins | sample KBSK1501metaG_FD_65475 | JGI IMG/M metagenome (GOLD analysis project Ga0070697, IMG submission 65475) | Corn, switchgrass and miscanthus rhizosphere microbial communities from Kellogg Biological Station, Michigan, USA - KBS K1-50-1 metaG | ecosystem: Host-associated > Plants > Roots >...
GCCGGCATCGGTGGCGATCGCGGCACCGGGCTCGGCGAAGTCGTCGCGTCGGTCGTCAGCACCGAGAACCAGGACCTCGGCTACACCTCGCCGCCGGGCGTCACCGACCAGGCCGGACGCCGCGATGCGGCGTTTCAGATCGGGGCGACCGAGATCAACGAGCGGTCCATGCGCGTGCTCGCGAGCGGGCTCGGTCTGGGCCAGCGAGCCGAAGCGTATCTCCGCTTCACGAGCGAGGGCGACAAGAACTTTCTGAAGTACCGCACGCTGCGCGTCTGGGCGCGCGGGCGCGGGCCGGGGTGGGAGGAGGGAGATCTCGAGTTCTTCATCAAGGCGGGGAAGGATCAGGACAACTTCTACATGTACCACACGCCCGCGCATACGACCTCCTGGGAGCCCGAGGTCGTGGTGCAGTTCGAGCGCTGGCTGATCCTCCGCGCGCGCATCGAGCAGGCCTGGCTGTCGGGCGACAGCGCCCACATCTATCCCGGCTGCCCTGACTCCACCATCCTGACTCCTGACTCCTCCTATGTCATGTGCGACGGCCCGTACATCGCCCACGTGCACGATCCGGGGACCGCGCCGCCCAATCTGTCGCGTGTCCAGGAAATTGCGGCGGGCATGTGGCGGGTCGGAACCAGCGTGGTCGTGGATCCGGGGGAGCTCTGGGTCGATGATATCCGGTTGGGCGACGTCGTGCGCGAGACGGGCGCGGCGGGTGCGATCGATATCGCCCTGGCGGCTGCCGATGTCGCCGATCTCGCCATCAGCGTGTCGCGGCGCGACGGGCAGTTTCGCCAGCTGACCGACGATCCGACGTATGTGACGGACAACAGCGCCAACATCAGTGGCACGGTGCGCGTGGACCGGTTTCTCCCCGATCGTTGGGGGCTCTCCGTGCCGGTGACGTTCCAGCGTAATCTCGTCGCCAGCGATCCCTTCTATCTCAGCGGCACGGACCTGCGCGCCGATGCCCTGCAGCGCCTCCGCACACCGCGCACGAGCGCCGCGAGCTACGCATTTTCGGCCCGGCGCATCCGCCAGGCGAGCAAAGGGATCGCGCGCTGGTTGCTCGACCCGGTCTCGCTGTTCGGATCGTACGCGGACGGCGAGACGCGCACCTCGCTCGCGCGCGCGACCGGCTCGAGCTACGTCTTCAACCTCGACTATACGATGACGCCGAACGCCTCGGTCGTCCGGGTCGGCGGGAAGGAGCTGCGGCTCAATCCTTCACGGATCCACTTCCGCACCGGGATGGTGGGCACCGATGCGGAACGCTTCACCTTCCTCGTGCCGATCCAGTCAGCGAGCGACACCGCGCCACCAGCCGTCTCGCAAACCCGCGCGTGGCAGAACTCGGGCGGTGTGCAGCTCACACCCGTGACGGGCATGCAGCTCGGCGTCGATGCCGTCTCGACGCGCGATCTCCGCGACTACGGCGACTCCACCACGATGGGCCGGCTGATCCGGCAGCAACACGCGTCGTTGTTCGGCAACGACGTCGGACTGGAGACGCAGCGCTTGGTCACGACGTCGCTGTCTCTGACTCCTCGCGTGGGCACGTGGATCCGGCCGCGGGCGTCCGTCGGGTCGTCGTTCGCGTTCACGCGCGACCCCAATGCCGGCCAGCCACTGCGAGCGGGGGGCGACACCGCGGGGCCGTTCCGCGTGCCGGCGTCGTTCAGCAACGCGCGCCGGTTCGAGACCGGCGCACAGCTCGACACGCGCCGTCTGGCGCAGGCCCTGTTCGGTGACTCGTCCGCCGCGGCGAGCTGGCTCGGCCACATCACCGGTCTCGACGTGACCTACAGCGCACAGCAGGGGTCGGTGTTCAGTCGAGCAACGGACACCCCGGACGCGGGCTACCAGTTGGCGCTTGGCGGATTCGACGGGTTCCGGCAGGTCGATGGCCAGCTCGCCACGTCGGCGACGCAGACTACCTCCCTGTCCACCGGCGGAGTGGCGGTCCTGCCGCTCGGTCTGCGCGCCAACGCGACCTACCGTCTCACCCGTGGCATCATCTGGAGCCTGCGGGCCGAGGAACAGGTGCCGATTCGAAGCCGGACGCGGGAGTGGCCCAATGGAGCGATCAGCTGGTCGTTCTCGCCGCGGCAATTCGTCGGCCGGTTGCTGTCGAACGTCAACGCCCGGGTGGGTTATCGACGCGCGGAATCGATCAATGAACAGCCGACGTTCGGTCTGGGGATCCCCGGTGGCGGGGGGACTGCCGTGAACAGCACGATCGACAAAGTGTTGACGCCATCTGCGTCGGTCACCTGGGCGGGCGGTGTCTTCACGACGTTCGACATGTCACGCACGACGTCGGATCGGTTCAGTGCCGGGAATCTGTTTCGAAACGTGCGTGATGCGCACAATGCCACGGTGACGTTCTCGTTCCGGCCTCCAACCAAGGGTCGCTGGCGGTCCAACATCCGCACGACGGCGGGGTACTCGGTGGCGGCCAATACGACGTGTTTGCGGCGCGCGGGGCAGGACGCCTGCGTACCCTATGTGGACAGCAGGCAGACGCAGGCTCAGCTTACCATGGATACCGACCTCCCGACCAACATGACCGCGGGACTACAGATGGCCTACGTCCTCAACGAGGAGCGGCAAACGAACCGCAAGATCTCGCAGTTTGTCATCACGGCATTCGTGCAGCTCTCGACTAGCGTGGGGCAGATCCGATGACGCGTGGTGCGTGGTGCGTGGTCGTCGTTTTCGCGCTCGGATGCCAGGCGCGCGCGGGCGATGGTGGATCGGGTGTCCGGGAGTTCAAGGGCACCACGGCGTTCTCATATGTCGAGAAGCAGATGTCCTTCGGTCCACGGATTCCGAACACGCCAGGTCACGACAAGATGGGTGACTGGCTGCTCGCCGAGCTGCGTGCCCGCGCCGACACGGTCACCGTGCAGGATTTCCCCTGGACCACGAAAAAGGGCGCGAAACTGCGCCTGCGCAATTTCTTCGCCCGGTTCCGGCCACAGGCGACGGATCGCATTCTCTTTCTGGCCCACTGGGACACCCGGCCCTTCGCCGACAAGAGTCAGAACCTCGGCCAGCAACGCATGCCTGTCCCGGGTGCCAACGACGGGGCCTCAGGGGTGGCGGTGCTGTTAGGCGTCGCCGACGCGCTGAAGGCGAAACCGGCAACCGTGGGCGTGGATCTGTTGTTCGTGGACGGAGAAGACTACGGCAGTTTTGAGGATTCCACCGAGACGCTGATCGGCGCGCGGTACTTCGCCAAACATCAGCCACCCGGCTACACGACCCTCTATGCGGTCCTGCTCGATATGGTCGGCGACAAGGATCTGCAGTTCTATCAAGAGGGCTACTCGATGGCGTCCGCGCCAGAGGTCGTGCAGCGCGTCTGGCAGACAGCGGACCGGCTCGGCTATTCCAAGGTGTTCATTGCCCGTGCGGGCCAGACCCTGATCGACGACCATGTGCCGCTGCAACAAGCAGGGATCCGGGCGATCGACGTGATCGACTTTGATTTCCCGTATCACCACACCACGGAAGACACGATCGACAAGGTGAGTGCCGAGAGTCTGCAGATTGTTGGTGATGTCGCCGTTTCTTTGGTACGGCAGTAACTAATTCCGTCTTGCATGTTCGGCGGCCATGGATGACCGCCGAGCTGCTCTGTTGTTGGCCTGCCTTGCGTTAGCAGGTGCCGGCGTCCGGCATTTCCTTTCGCCGTCGCCTTCGGCTCCTCCGGGCGACGTGCAGCTCCAATCCTCCTCAGCTCCTCGCGACAATGCGTTGCGCGAGACGGCGAGGCGCGCGGCGCAGCTCGCTCGGCCCCTATTGCCAGGGGAGCGAATTGATCTCGATCATGCCGACGTGAGCGAAATCACACGCCTCCCACGGGTCGGACCGGGACTCGCGCAGCGAATCGTTGCGTGGCGCACTGAACACGGTCCATTTGGCAGCCTCAGCCGGCTCGACAGCGTATCCGGTGTCGGTCCGAAATTGCTCGACGCCGTCCTCCCTTTTGTGTCTTTTTCGGGCGTTCCGGCCTCAAAACCTTGACCGGCTTGGCACCGAAACACATTTTAGGCCTTCAATTTCAACGAGTTGCATACGGCGAGCGTTGCGATCACCCAGGACAAGCTCGGCGAGATCCTTGTCCGTGAAGGCCTGATCACCCAGGAACAGCTCAGGAAGGCCCTTCTGGAGCAGAAAAACTCCGGGATGCGCCTGGGCTATACCCTGGTGAAACTGGGCTTTATAGAGGAAACCGAGGTCAGCAAGATGCTGGCCCGGCAGTATCGGATGCCGGCCGTCGATCTATCGCGGTTTGAGGTGGACGCGAAGATCCTGAAGTTGATCCCCCCCGATATCGCCACCAAGCACACCGTCCTGCCGCTCAAGCGGGAGGGCCGGACCCTGACCGTGGCGATCGCCGATCCCAACAACGTGTCGGCGATTGAAGACATCAAGTTCATCACGCGCTGCGACGTCTTCCCGGTGATCGCCGGGGAATACACGCTCCGCAACGCGATCGAGCGCTACTACCAGCAGTCGGATGCCCAGCTCCAGACGCTGCTCAAGTCGGTGGAGGCGGCCGAAGATCTCGAGGTCGTGGAGGATCAGGAAGACGAGGACGTCAAGGCGCAGGATCTGGCCGACGACGCCCCCGTGGTGAAGCTGATCAACGGCCTGCTCACCGACGCGGTGAAGCGTGGCGCGTCCGACATCCACATCGAGCCGTTCGAGCACGAAATGCGCGTGCGCTACCGTGTCGACGGCGCGCTCCTGGAAGTGATGAAGCCGCCGGTGAAAATGCGCGCCGCGCTCACCTCGCGCGTGAAGATCATGGCGCAGCTCAACATCGCCGAGCGCCGCGTGCCGCAGGACGGGCGCATCAAGCTGAAGATGGGCTCGCGGGTGATCGACTTCCGCGTCTCGACGCTGCCGGTGCTGTTCGGCGAAAAGATCGTGCTGCGAATTCTCGACAAGGGCAACCTGACACTCGACCTGAAGACGTTCGGCTTCGAGCCCAAGGCCGAAGAGAACCTGCTCAAGGCGATCGAGAATCCCTACGGCATGGTGTTGGTGACGGGGCCCACCGGGTCGGGCAAGACGACGACGCTATACTCGGCGCTGTCGCGCATCAATCAGATCGACGTCAACATCATGACCGCCGAGGACCCGGTCGAGTACAACCTGCTGGGCATCAACCAGGTCCTCGTGCGGAACGATGTCGGCATGACGTTCGCCGCCGCGCTGAAGGCGTTCCTGCGCCAGGACCCGAACATCATCATGGTCGGTGAGATCCGCGACCTCGAGACCGGGTCGATCGCGATCAAGGCCGCGCTTACGGGCCACCTCGTGCTCTCGACGCTGCACACCAACGACGCGCCGTCGACCATCACGCGCATGGTGGACATGGGGATCGAGCCGTTCAACGTGGCGAGCGCCGTGAACTTGATCGCGGCGCAGCGGCTGGTCCGGCGCATCTGCAAAGAGTGCAAGGCGCAGCACGAATATACGCCTGAGGAGATGCACGCCTTTGGGATCGATAAGAAAGAAGGGCCGTTCTTCAGGGGCACGGGCTGTGATACCTGTGTCGGCACGGGCTATAAGGGGCGCCAGGGATTGTACGAGGTGATGGCGCTGACGAGCCCGTTGCGCCGCGAAATCCTCAAGGGCGCTTCGACCGAAGAGCTGCGGGACCTGGCGGTGAAGGAAGGCATGTTGACGCTGCGCATGGACGGCATGATGAAGGTCAAGAAGGGCGTGACCACGCTGGAAGAAGTCGTCAAAGAAACCGCAGCCGGATAAGGAGAGGAAGCAATGCCAGTCAACCTCCGCGCGCTCCTCGAGGAGATGATCGAGAAGGACGCTTCCGACCTCCACCTCGTGGCGGGCGAGCGCCCCAAGCTCCGCGTGGACGGCGACATCGTGAGCGCCTCCAGCGAAGAAGTCATGACGCCCAAGGACACGCTGTCGCTCGCGTACTCGGTGCTCACCGAGAACCAGAAGAAACGGTTCGAGACCGAGAACGAGCTCGACTTTTCGTTCGGCATCCAGAACCTGGCGCGGTTCCGCGGGAACGTGTTCAAGCAGCGCGGCTGCGTGTCGGTCGTCATCCGGCAGATTCCGTTCAACGTGAAGACGTTCTCCGAGCTGGGCCTGCCCAACGTGGTGGCGCAGCTCGCCGACCGGCCCCGCGGGCTCGTCCTGGTCACGGGTCCGACCGGTTCCGGCAAGAGCACGACGCTCGCCGCGATGATCGACAAGATCAATAAAGAGCTCAAGGGTCACATCATCACAGTGGAAGACCCGATCGAGTTCATCCACCGCCATCAGTCGTGCATCGTCAACCAGCGCGAAGTGGGGACCGACACCAACAGCTTCCAGGCGGCGCTCAAGTATGCGCTGCGCCAGGACCCCGACGTCGTGCTGGTCGGCGAAATGCGCGATCTCGAGACGATTCAGGCGGCGCTCACCATCGCGGAGACCGGGCACTTGGCGTTCGCCACGCTCCATACGAACTCCGCCGCCGAGTCCATCAACCGGATCATCGACGTCTTCCCATCGCACCAGCAGTCGCAGGTCCGCGCGCAGCTCGCGTTCGTGCTCGAGGGCGTGCTGACGCAGACGCTGCTGCAGCGGGCGAAGGGCCGCGGCCGCGTCATGGCCGCCGAGATCATGATTTGCACGCCCGCCATTCGCGCCCTGATCCGTGACGACAAGGTCCACCAGATCGAGTCGTCGATGCAGGCCGGAAAGAAGTACGGCATGCAGACCCTGAATGACGCGCTCTACCAGCTGTACATGGGCCGAGAGGTCACCAAGGACGAATGCCTGCGCGTTACGTCCAAGCCCAACGATTTCCTGAGGTCCATCGGTGAAACGCCCCCGGACGAGAAGGACGGTCCACCGGTCGCGGGCGCGACGCCGAAAGGGGCCCCACCAAAGGTCGCCGTGCGCCCGTGAGGCGCGGCGCGGAGGAATAAAGTATGCCGGTCTTCGAATACACAGCGCGCAACATGAAGGGCGATCTCGTTCGCGATAAGATCGACCTCGCGTCGCGGGACGACGTCATTGCGCACCTGCGCAAGAACCGCATGATCGTGGTGCAGGTCCGCGAAGCGAAGGGGAAGGGCGGCGGCATCGGCGATTTCTTCAAGGCGGGCGTGAAGACGCGCGACGTCGTGATCTTCACCCGCCAGTTCGCCACCATGATCAACTCCGGACTGCCACTCGTCCAGGCGCTCGACATCCTGTCACAGCAAACCGAGAACAAAGTCCTGGCGGACGTCACGCGCCAGGTCGTCTACGACGTCGAAAGCGGTCACACGCTCGCCGACGCGCTGCGCAAACATCCCAAGGCGTTCACCGATCTGTATGTGAACATGGTGGCGGCCGGTGAAGCGGGCGGTATTCTCGACACGATCCTGCTGCGGCTGGCGGTGTTTCTCGAAAAGAACGACTCCATCGTCCGCAAGGTCAAAGGCGCGATGATTTACCCCGCCGTGATCTTCTCCGTCGCCGCCATCGCGATCGCCGTGCTGCTCATTTTCGTCATCCCGACATTCCAAAGCATGTTCGCGTCTGTGAATCTGGCGCTGCCGCTCCCGACCCGCATCGTGATCGGCGCGAGCAACATCCTCAAGAACTTCTGGTGGGCGATCATCGCAGCCGGGGTCTTCATCGTCGTCGCCATCAACCGCTACAACAAGACGACCGCCGGCAGGCTGCAGATCGACAAACTGATGCTGAGCATGCCGGTGCTCGGCGACCTGCTGCGCAAATCGGCGGTCTCCCGGTTCACCCGCACGCTCGGCACGTTGATCTCGTCGGGCGTCTCGATTCTCGACGGACTCGAGATCACCGCGCGCACTGCGGGCAACATGGTCATCCACAATGCGGTGATGGAATCGCGCGCGTCGATCGCCGGCGGTGAAACGATCGCGGCGCCGCTGCAGAAGTCGAAGGTCTTCCCGCCCATGGTGATTTCGATGATCGCGGTGGGCGAGCAGACCGGTGGCTTGGATGAAATGCTCACCAAGATCGCCGACTTCTACGACGACGAAGTCGATGCGGCCGTGAGCGCGCTGCTCTCGCTGCTCGAGCCGATCATGATCGTGGTGCTGGGTGTGATCGTCGGCGGCATGGTCGTAGCGATGTACCTGCCGATCTTTGATATGGTGAACGCGGTGCAGTAGCTGGATGCTGCGACGCTAGGGTCAAGCGACGCTAGATAAGGCGACGCTAGGTAGCCTCGTCCTAGCGTCGCTTTTTCTTAGCGTCGCCTGATCCTAGCGTCGACGTATCGAAGAAGTGACCGCAGCTATTGCATTTTGCCAGAGTCTTTCCAATAATGCCCCCTCCATGCGCTGGCTAGGCGTGACATCCGCAGGGTCGGCCATCCCGACCACCCGCGGGCTCCTCCGTCTCATCTACCTGGGCCGGATGTGCCTGGCGATCGCCATCTATGTCACTGCCGCCCTGAAGGTTCGCGTCGCGGCTCCCCTGGATATCCTGGCCACGTCGCTCATGCTGGTGATCGCGGCGGCCGTCACGTCCGCCTCCTACTGGCACACGCATTTCCGCCGCAGGGCCCCCGGGCCGACCTTCCTGTACCTCCAGGCGGTGTTCGACGTCCTCCTGATCACCGCCGTGGTCCACATGACGGGCGGTGCGGACAGCGACCTCGCCAGCCTGTACGTCATCCTCGTGGCGGTGACCGCCCTGCTGATGCCGCCGGCCAACGCCGGCCTGGTAACGCTGTTCGCCGGCCTCATCTACTTCGCCGACGTCTTCTGGGGCCACTCCACGGGAGTTACGCCGGGTGTCTGGGTCCAGCTCGCCGTGTTTGCGCTCGTCGCCGTGGTCATTGCCTACGTCGCGAGCCGGGTCAACGTGCTGGGGCGGCGAGAAGTGGCCCTTACCGCCGAGGTCCGCCAGGTACAGCTCGAGGCCGACGACGTGCTGCGCAACATCCGGACAGGCGTGATTACTGTCGACGCAGATGGGCAGCTCCTGTACGCCAACCCGGCGTCCGAGGACATCCTGGGATTCAAAGCCCGTGAATGGCTGGGCCGCACCGTGATGCCCGAGTTCGCGCGCCTGGCGCCGGAGTTCTGGGCCGCGGTGACATCCACGGCGCGGCGCGGCGTTCGCCTGATGCGCGTCGAGGCGACCGTTCACCGTCCCGATCGCAGCTTCCCGATCGGGGTTACCACGACCACGCTCGACGGCCCGGTCGGCAGCCGGCCCCGGGTCTCCGCGATCTTCACCGACATCTCCGACTCCAAGCGTCTCGAGGAGCTGCACCTGCGCGCCGAGCGGCTCGAGGCCGTGGCGGAGCTCTCGTCGAGCCTCGCGCACGAGATCAAGAATCCGCTCGCGTCGATCCGGAGCTCCGTCGAGCAGCTGGGTCGCTCGTCGCGCGCCAATCCGGACGAGAAGTTCCTCGCCAATCTCATCGTGCGCGAAAGCGACCGGCTGTCGCGGTTGCTCTCGGAGTTTCTCGACTTCTCGCGCGTGCGCGTGACCGAATGCCGGCCCATGGATCTGCACACGGTCGCCGAAGCGGCCATCCGGCTGGTCCGCCAGCACCCCGATTGCGCGGCCGGCGTGAAGATCGTTCTCGAGGGTGGGCCCACCCCGATGGAAGGCGACGAGGACCTGCTGCACCGGGTGGTGTCGAACCTGGTCCTCAACGCCGTCCAGGCCGCCGGGGCACGCGCGGCGGTCAAGGTCCGGACGGGCCTCGCCGCGGCGAACGAGCTGCCCGGAGGCGCCGGTATCGATAACCCGGTGGCGCTGCGGGTCAGCGACAACGGGCCCGGCATCCCCGCCGATCTCCAGGAACGTTTGTTCGAGCCCTTCGCCACCGGACGTGTCGGCGGCACCGGGCTCGGACTCGCCATCGTGCAGCGCGCGGTGGAAGCGCATCGCGGCTTAGTGCTGGTGGACACGAAGGCCGGCGGAGGAACGACGTTCACCGTCTACTTCCCGGCCGCTCGTCGGAAAGAGGAGGCCGCGTAATGGCTACCGCACCATCGATTCTCGTCATCGACGACGAACAAGGAATCCTCGAAACCCTCCGCATCCTGCTGAAGAACGAGGGCTTCGACATCACCACGGCGCAGGGAGGCAAGGCGGGCCTGGAGCAGCTGAAGGGCTCGGCGCCAGACATCGTGCTGACCGATCTCAAAATGCCCGGCGTCACCGGGATCGAGATCCTCTCGGCAGTCCGCGGGCAGGACCCGGAGACACCGGTCATCCTCATGACGGCGCAGGCATCGCTTCAGACTGCGATCCAGGCCGTGAACGAGGGCGCTTTCTACTATATACAGAAGCCGTTCTCCAACGACGACATGGTGGCGATCTGCCGCCGTGCCGCCGAACATCGCCGGTTGCGCGCGGAGAACAAGCAGCTCAAGCAGGAAATTCGCCGCCGCGAGCGCTCCGGCCAGGTGAAGCCCCTCGGCAAGTCCCGCCTGTTCAGCGACGTGCTGCGGCTGGCGGAGCAGGTCGCTCCGACCGAAAGCACGGTCTTGATCCAGGGCGAATCGGGAACCGGTAAAGAGGTCATCGCCCGCTACCTCCACGAGCTGTCGGCACGCGCGGAAGGCCTGTTCCTTTCACTGAACTGCGGCGCGCTGCCCGAGAGCCTGCTCGAGTCGGAGCTCTTCGGCCACGTCAAAGGCTCGTTCACCGGTGCGGTTCGCGACAAGCAGGGGCTGTTCGCCGCCGCGCGCGGTGGGACGTTCTTCCTCGACGAGATCGGCGAGATGTCGCCGGCCACACAGGTCAAGCTGTTGCGCGTGCTACAGGAGCGGGAAGCAATACCGGTCGGCGGTACCGAAGCCATCCCCGTGGACGTGCGCGTGGTGGCGGCGACCAATCGCGACCTGGAAGAGGACATCAAGCGCGGCCGGTTCCGCACCGATCTCTACTACCGGCTCAACGTCATCAACATCCACCTCCCGCCGCTCCGCGACCGGCGCGACGATATTCCCATTTTCGTGAAGGAGTTTCTCGGCCACATCGCGGGCGAGCGCAACGAGCCCGTGAAAACGCTGTCGCCGGAAGCGGAAGAGATCATCATGGCATACGACTGGCCGGGTAACGTGCGGGAGCTCGAGAACGCACTGGAGCGGGCCGTCACCCTGACCAAGGGCGACCTCATCCCGCGATCCGCGATCCCCGACCGCATCAGTGAGCGCAAGGCGGAGCCGCTCGTGGCGGAGCGAGTCCACAAGAACCCGCCCCTCGACGTGATCGAGCAGGCGTACATCACCTGGGTGCTCCAGAGCGAAGGGGGCAACAAGACCCGCGCCGCCGAGGTGCTGGGCATCGACCCCTCGACGCTCTACCGCAAGCTCAGTCGCTACGACGGCAGCGACAAGAAACCGGACTCTGAGCCGAGCGGGACCCCATAGCAATCGAACATCCCCCTCCTCCCCCGGCGAGTGATCCGGTCGGCGCAGAGACGCTCGAGCAGCTCTCCGGTGCCGAGCGCTACAACCGCTGGATGTTCGACCGGCTGCGGCGCTGGGTGGGAAGGCGGGTTTTGGAGATCGGATCGGGAATCGGCAATCTGTCGGCGTTCCTGCTCGGTGCCGAACGGCTGGTGCTTACCGATACGCGGGAGGAGTACCTGGACCGGTTGCGCACGCGCTTTGCGAACCATCCCAATGTCACGGTGGCGCGGCTCTTCTTGCCGACCGAGCTTGGTGCCGTTGCCGGCCAGCAATTCGACAGCATCATCTGCCTCAACGTGCTCGAGCATGTGGAGGACGACAGTTCCTCGCTCCACGCGATACGCCGGCTGCTCGCGCCCGGCGGCCGCCTGATTCTCCTGGTGCCCGCACTCCCCGCGTTGTACGGGACGATCGACAAGGCCCTTGGGCATTACCGGCGGTATCAGCGCGCTCCGCTGACGTCATTGCTGCAAGCGACCGGCTTCAAGGTCGCGCACGTCGAATACTTCAATCTCGCCGGCGTTCCCGGCTGGTGGTTCGCCGGAAGAGTGCTGCGCCGCCAGACGATTCCGGCCGGCTCGCTCAAGCTGTATGACGCCTTGGTCCCGCTGTTCCGCCTGGAGCGACTGCTGCCCTGGCGGGTGGGGCAGTCGCTCATCGCGATCGGTCAGGCGGCCTGATGCGCGAAGAGCGCCGCTCCCCCAACCTGCTCCTGACAGTCATCGTGCCGGCCTACAACGAAGCCGCGACCGTCGAGGTCGCGCTCCGTCGGATCCGCGCGGTTGCCCTGCGGCTCGAAATCATCGCCGTCGACGACGCCTCGACCGACGGAACGCGGGAAATCCTCGAGGGGCTGGCCGAAACGGGGCTGCTGGACAAGGTGATCCATCACGAGAGGAACCGGGGCAAGGGCGCCGCGATCCGCAGCGGCATCTCGGCGGCGAGCGGTGATGCCGTCGTGGTCCAGGACGCCGATCTCGAGTATGACCCGGCGGACCTACCGGCAATGCTCTTGCCGCTGCGGTCGCGCCAGGCCGATGCGGTGTATGGATCGCGGTTTCAGGGTGGCCCGCATCGCGTGCTCTACTTCTGGCACTACGTCGGCAACCGCTTTCTGACGCTGTTGTCGAACATGTTCACCAACCTGAACCTCACCGACCTCGAGACCTGCTACAAACTGATTCGGACGGACCTGCTCAAGCAGCTGCCGCTGTCATCCAATCGGTTCGGCTTCGAGGTTGAAATCACGGCGCGGTTGGCGCAGGCCCGTGCGCGTATCTGGGAGATCCCCATCTCCTACAGCGGCCGCACTTATGCGGAGGGCAAAAAGATCACGTGGCGCGACGGCTTCGCCGCCCTGTTTCACATTCTGCGATACAACCTGTTCGTCCCGCGCAACGTCAACGCTTGGCGTTTACCCGCGAAGTAAAGATCGGTCTCGTCACCGCGGCCGCGACGCTGGCCGTCGGTTTACTCACCCTCAATCAAGCGCTCGTCGGAGTTTTCTACGACGACGGCCTGTATGCGGGACTCGCGACGGCGCTGGGAAGCGGGCACGGATACGTCCATCCCCATCTCCCCGGCTTGCCGGCGGCCGTGCACTACCCACCGCTCTATCCGGTCTTGCTGGCGCCGCTCTTCGGCGCGCTCCCGGTAAAGGCCGCCGCCATTGTCGGGAAGGTGCTCAATGACCTTTTGAGCGCCGGCGCAGCGGGACTGATCGCCTGGCACGCCGCCAAAACTGAGTTCCTCGGCAGCAGGGTGCCGCACTGGGTAGCGGGAGCGGTGGTGTTCGCCGCAGGGGTCGCGATTCCTGTGCTCGCAACCCAGGGAGTGCTGTTCGCCGAGCCGCTGTTCAGTGGACTGCTGGTCGTCGCTGTCATCGAAGCGGATCGGAGCACGCGGCCCTGGGTCGCGGGCGTGGCCGCCGCTTTGGCGTTGCTTACGCGATCCATCGGGATCGCAATCGTTGCCGGTGTCCTCGGTTTTCTCCTGCTGCATCGCGCGCCGCGGCGCGTTCTACTCGCCGTGGTTTTGCCGGGAGTGGTCGCGGCGATCGCGTGGGGACTCTGGGTGCTGATCCATGCCCGTCAGATCGATCCGGCCCTCGCGCTCAATTATGGAACGTATCTGTCACCCGTCGCGCAGGCGGGGCTGTCGGCGTTGGCCGTGAACATCCGCGACTTGCCGCGCCCGCTCGGAGTGTTGGCGTTTGGCTGGATTCCGGTGTTGTGGCTGTATTCCATCCTCGCGATCACGGCGCTCGCGATCGGTCTGTACGGTCTCTGGGTCGTGGCGCGCCGGTCAGCGATTGGCCTGGTGCTGGTGTTCTACGTGCTGATTCTGGCGATTTGGCCGTATCAGCCGGATCGATTCCTGTGGGCGGTGCTTCCCTGGCTGGCGCTCGTGTGGTGCGCGGGAGCATTCGAACTCGCGAGCCGCTGGCCGCGGTTGCGCCTTTCTCTAGCCACTTTCGCGCTGGTGGCAGCCGGCGGGTATGGCTATTTCGAGTATCGCGGGATCAAGGCGCGCGGGTGGGAGTCTGAGGCGCGCGCCGTTTCCGCCACCTTTGCCCCGCTGCTTCCCGTCCTACAAAATCTGCCCGACTCCGCCGTTCTCGCGACCGACGACGAAGCGCTGGTCTGGCTCTACAGCCGCCGGGCGTCCGTCCCATTGTATCTCGAGAGCTATCGCGGCCGCGAGTTGATTAGACCGACGCCGGCCGAGCACCGTGCATATCTCGAGCGAATGGGTGTGACACACGTATTGCTGGCGAGTGCGACGTCACCGTCCGCGATCGAGCTGCGCGCCCTGATCGGTGCCTATCCGTCGCTGTTCACCGCCATCTACCGCTGGCCCGATGGACGCTGGCTCTTTGCCGTGAACCGTGGACAGTAAAGACCGGCGTCTCTACGTCGCCGTTATCGCCTGCGCGCTCGTTCCGTACCTCCCGGCGCTGTGGAACGGGTTTGCGATGGACGACCTCTACATCATCCTCTGGAACCCACTCGTGCACTCGGCACGGGGCGCGTGGCATGCCTTCGCTGGCCCTTACTGGCCCCCGGACCTGGGTGGCCAGATGTACCGGCCGCTCCCGCTCGCGACGTTTGCGCTGGACTGGACCGTCGCCCACGGGCACCCTGCCTGGTTCCACGCGATGAACCTGCTCTGGCACGCGGGCGTCGCGGTGATTGTCACCGCCCTGGTTCTTCGTTCCCCCTCTCCCGAAGGGAGAGGGGGTCAGGGGGTGAGGACTCCCGAGGGGAGAGGGGGTCAGGGGGT
>Ga0070697_100002277_pt1 | contig 14730 bp, 11 predicted proteins | sample KBSK1501metaG_FD_65475 | JGI IMG/M metagenome (GOLD analysis project Ga0070697, IMG submission 65475) | Corn, switchgrass and miscanthus rhizosphere microbial communities from Kellogg Biological Station, Michigan, USA - KBS K1-50-1 metaG | ecosystem: Host-associated > Plants > Roots >...
GTCAACCTGGGCCTGTACCGGCGATGGCTGGACGTGCAGGACCGCGACCCGGAGTACTTCGCCGGAGAGCGCGAGCTGGCCGCCGTGCTCGCCGAGCTGCAGGAGCTGTACCTGCTCCGGCTGGACTACGCGCTGCGGGCGGTCTATGCGGTGCAGCGGCGGGCCGACCAGGCCGGCGCCGCAGCCGTCGAAGACGCGGTGGCCGCGGTCCGCGAGCTTGACGCGGCGCACCTGCGCCGGGTCAACGGCGCGCGCGGCGAGTTCTTCCAGCGGCTGTCCCCGCACGACCGGCCGGTGATCGCCGGGCATCGCGCCGAGGTGTCGGCGGTGCTGGCGGACGCGGCCGCCCTGGTCGTGGCGGGCGGGCACGTGGGCGTGCTGGCCGAGGTGCTGCACCTGTTCAACATCGCCGCGGCGCTGCGGTCGGCGCCGCTGATCGCCTGGTCGGCCGGGGCGATGGCGCTGGCCGACCGGATCGTGCTCTTCCACGACCGCGCGCCCCAGGGACCCGGGCACCCCGAGGTGTACGGCAGCGGGCTGAGCCTGCTGCGCGACGTGGTGCTGCTGCCGCACGCGCGCGCCCGGCTGCTGCTCGACGACACGCCCCGGATGGCAGTCTTCGCCCGGCGGTTCGCCCCGGCCCGGTGTGTCCTGCTGGAGACCGGCACCCGGATCGAGGTCCCCGACGGCGGCTGGCCGCCCGGGACCCGGGTCCTCGGCGAGGACGGGCACGTGACCGCGCGGGCGGCAGCGTGACCGCCCCGGTCGCGCCGTCGCCGCCGGTCAGCCGGAAGCTCGCCATCAACCGGCTACGCGAGCGGCGGCCGCTGGATGCGGCCGCGGTCGACCGTTTCCTGGCGCGGCACGAGGTCCCGATCGTGGAGGGCGTCCGCTGCACGTTCCTGTACCGGGGCGAGGCCGACGAGGTGTTCCTCATCCACCGGATCTTCGGCCTGCCCGACCACCTGCCGCTGCGCCGGGTGCGCGGCACCGACCTGTGGTACCTCGTGCTCGAGCTGCCCGAGGGCTCCCGGGTCGAGTACCAGCTGGAGGTGGTCCGGGGCGGGCAGCGCGAGCGGATCAACGACCCGCTGAACCCCCGCCTCGCGCACAGCCCGGTTGGCAGTTCCTCGGTCTGCTACGCGCACGGGCACGAGACACCGGACTGGACCCGGCCCGATCCGGAGGCCCGGCCGGGGTCGCTGGCGGACATGGTGGTGCCGAGCCGGGCGCTGCGCCGCGACTGCCCGGTCACGCTCTACCTGCCGGCCAGGTTCCACCGCACCGCCCGCTACCCGCTGCTGATCGTGCACGACGGCGGGGACTACCTGCGGTACGCCGCCGCCAAGACCGTGCTGGACAACCTCATCCACCGGCTCGACATGGCCGGGCTCGTCGCCGCCTTCATCTACCCGGGCGACCGGCTGGCCGAGTACGCCAACTCGGCGGCACACGCCCGCTTCCTGACCGCGGAACTGCTGCCCCGGCTCGAGGCCGAGCTCCCGCTGGCCGGCACGCCGTCCTCGCGGTGCCTGATGGGCTCGAGCTTCGGCGCCGTGGCTGCCCTGTCTACCGCGTATCGGCACCCGGATACCTACGGGTCGCTACTGTTGCAGTCCGGCTCGTTCGTCTTCACCGACATCGGCAACGACCATGGCGGCGGGCCGGTGTTCCAGCCGGTGGTGCGGTTCGTCAACCGGTTCCGGGCCGCGCCGCGCCGGGTCGCCGACCGGCTCTTCGTCAGCTGCGGCGTCTACGAGCCGCTGATCGTGCGGAACCGGTCGATGGTGCCGGTGTTCGAGGCGGCCGGGATGACCGTCCGCTACGTCGAGGCCCGCGACGGGCACAACTGGGAGAACTGGCGAGACCGGCTGCGGGACGGGCTGTCGTGGATTTTCCCGGGTCCACAGAAGTTCATCTACGAGTGATCATCAAATCCGACCGGCCTGGGCAATCCAGGATGCGGCTCATTCGGCCACCATGATGGTGGGCACGTTGGTGTTGGCTGAGGCCGTCCACAGAAGTTCATTTTTGACATCCTCCCCACCGCAAGGCGGGGATTCCAGCCGCTCATCTCCCGGTCAGGAGGCAAGCAGGTGAGGTTCGCGGTTCACTGGCCGGGTAACCCCGTCGCCTTCCCGCGCAGTCACGGCGTGCCCCGCCGCGATGTTCATAGCCGCGTTCACATCCGCGTTGCATGCGTATCCGCAGGCCACGCAGCAGAACAGGGCTTGGCTCTCGCGGCTGCCCGCTGCGATGTGCCCGCACGCACTACAACGCTGGCTTGTGAACGCGGGATTAACCTTCTCCACGCGGCCGGAGGCCTTGTCCTCCAGGCGGCGCACCAGCAACCCCCAGACCGATCGCATGATCTCCCGGTTCAGCCCGGCTTTGGCGCGGACGTTCCGCCCCGGCTTGGTGATGGTGCCTCTCGCCGAGCGGGTCATGTCACGGATGTTCAGATCCTCGACTCGGATTACGTCAAACCGTCGAGCCAGGTCGGTCGAGGTCTTCTCGGCCCAGTCCCGGCGTGCATCCGCATCGCGGGCTCTGAGCTTCGCGATGGCCAGCTTCACCCGAGCGCGGCGATTCGAGCCGCGCCTGGCTCGCGCCAGCCTGCGGTGGAGACGACGCAGCCTGCGCTGCCGCGCAGGACCGGGCCGGGGCGCAGTGAGCATCTCCCCGGTAGACAGCGCCGCACTGACTGCGACGCCCCGGTCGAGGCCAACTGTCTCACCCGTGCCCGACGCGGGAATAGCCTTGGGGATCGCGGCGAAGGCTATGTGCCAGCGTCCCGCACGGTCCATGGAGACTCGGTAGGACTTCACGCCTTCCGGGACTGCGCGGGACCAGCGGAACCGCACCCAGCCGGCTTTCGGTATCCAGGCCTCGCCGGTGTTGCGGCTGAGCCGTCGAACATGGGCGGGCTTGACCGCGACAATACGGAAACCTTCGTCGCGTCCGGCTTTCCGCCAGGTCGGCCGACGGTGAGTGCCAGCGAACAAGTTCACTATGGCCTGGGCAAAGTCCCGCAGTGCCTGCTGCTGAACCATCTGGGCGCCTGCACGCAGCCACCCGAACTCGGCGCGGGCCTCGGTGAGTTGTCGGCACTGCTCCAGGTAGCCCGGAGCGCTGCGACGCCCGGGCCGCCACGAGGACTGCTGCTCGACCGCGAGGTTCCACACGAACCGGGCATGCGCGCAGTGGCCTTTCAGCACTGCTTCCTGGGCGGCAGTAGGTTCCAGGCGGTAACGGGACATTCAAACATTATATCGGGAATACTGACATTCCGAAGGAGGTGAAGCGGCGTGTCCTCCCTGGCCCGAAAGCCGTGGTATCGACGCCGCCATCTTGATGAGTGATGACCTGAGGGTCAGGGAGCGGTGGTTTTCCGAACGCCTGCAGACGCACGTCACCGTGGTGCGCTGGGGCGTCCTCGGCGTGCCCGTACTGGTGTTCCCGTCCGCGGGCGGCGACGCCGAGGAGATCGAGCGGCACGGCCTGGTCAACGCGTGCGGGCCGCTACTGGCCGAGGGGCGGATCAAGCTCTACTCGGTGGACAGCGTGGCCGGGCAGGCGATGGTGACGAAGGCTGGTTCGGTTGAGCACCGGCTCTGGCTGCTCGGCCAGTTCCACGAGTTCGTCAGGTGGGAGGTCGTGCCGGCCATCCATGCCGACCTGGGCGGCCAGGCCATCGACGTGATCACCACCGGCGCCTCGATCGGCGCGTTCAACGCGGTGGCGGTGCTGTGCCGGTACCCGGACGTGTTCGGCGCGGCCATCGGGATGAGCGGCAGCTACCGGATCGAGCGGTTCTATGACGAGGCCTGGAACCAGGACCTGTACTACTCCGCGCCGATGCAGTTCCTGCCCGGCCTGGAGGGCGCGCAGCTGGACCGGCTGCGGCAGCGGCAGGTGATCCTGGCCTCCGGGGAAGGCGAATGGGAGGACATCGGCGAATCGTGGCGGCTGGCCGCGGTCCTCGGCGACAAGGGCATCCCTAACCGGGTGGACAACTGGGGCCCGCAGTGGGCGCACCAGTGGCCCACCTGGCGCCAGATGCTCCCCCAGTACCTCCGCGAGCTCACGTAGGGAGTTCGCCGAGTTCCTCGGTGATGATCTCGGTGCACAGGCCGAGGCACTCGGTGCAGATCGCGGCGGGGGCCTTGGCGCTGCCAGCCCGTTCGGACTTGGTGCGCTCGGTCTGGACCGAGCTCACCATCAGGCCGGCCACCTGGTCTCGGCGCTTGCCGCAGAAGCTGCACTGCGTCCGGGGCTCGTCCCCGGCCCCGGCGGTTAGCTCGGCGGTCTCGGTGGTGACCGGCTGACCGTCGCTGATCACGCTCTTGGCCAGGTCGACGCAGCGGTCGCAGATGTAGACGCTGGGGCCCGCGATCAGCTTCTTGACCTGCTTTTGATTCTTGCCGCAGAACGTGCAGACCAGCAGCCCCGGGTCCGGGCGGACCCGGTCCCGGCGCAGCCAGCGGCGGGAGCCGCCCGCCGCCTCGACGATCTGGTGCACCCGCTGGTGGCTGAGGCCGAGGCCGGAGGCGAGCTCGCGCAGGGAGGCTCCGTGCAGGTGCAGGCGGCGAACGGCCCGGTGGAATTCGGCCCGGGCCACGTCGGCGTCCCGTTCGGCGTCGATCAGCCGTTCCTGGGCCTGCCTGGCCTCGGCTAGCAGCGTCTCGTCCATGCTGTCTACTGTAACTAGACGATAGACGGTTGCCAAGGGCGGTGGCCTGGCAGCGTTTCCGCGGAAAACGCCGGACCCCGCGTTGAAGGGCTCCTGTGAGCGAACGTCATGGTGGCGGCTGCGGCGGGTCGCGGTTTTCGATGCCGGCGAGGACCTGTTCCAGCAAAGAGTTGAGTGCGGCCAGGTCCTCCGGGGTCAGCGCGCTCGCCATGAGGTCCCGACGCAGCGCGATCATGTCGTCGGCGCTGGCAAAGTGCAGGGCCTGCCCAGCGTCGGTCAGCGTGACCTTGATGCTGGCCCGGTTTCCTGGGGCAATGCTGCGATCGATATATCCGGCGCGCTCCAGCCGGTCCAGCCGGCTGGACATCGTGCCCGCGGTGACCTGGAAGTACTTCGCTAGCTGCCCCGGAGTGTGCTGGCTGCTGTCGCTGTGGGCCAGATACCAGACGACCTCGCAGTCGCCGAGGGACACCCCGTGGCGGGCGGTGACCTGGTGCATGGCGCGTTCGTACTGCCAGGCGATCCGGATGATCCGCTTCGCGACGGCCTCGGTAACAGGGTCGGCGGCGGGATGGCCGACGAGCCCGTGGGCGAGTTCGCGCTCAACCGAGTCGGTCATTTGGCCCATCCCTTCGTGACACCTTAAGGACTTGACACCCAAACTGTTTGAGTATCAAACTCTTTGGTAGGCAAATTCTACCAAGGAGCTCACCCGATGGACACCGTAACCTCAGCCGACGGAACGACAATCGCGTTCGACCAGTACGGGGACGGGCCGCCGGTCATCATGGCCGTGGCCGCGTTCAACACCCGATCGACCACCGAACCGCTGGCCAGGGCGCTCGCGCCGCAGTTCACTGTGCTGAACTACGACCGGCGGGGCCGGGGCGACAGCGGTGACACCGCGCCGTACGCCGTCGATCGCGAGATCGATGACCTCGCCGCGCTGATCACGGCGGCGGGCGGATCCGCCGCCGTGTTCGGCTACTCTTCCGGCGCCACCCTCGCACTCAAGGCCGCGGCCGCCGGCTTGCCGGTCACCAAGCTCGTGCTGTACGAGCCGCCGTTCCGCACCGACGACAGCCATCCCGGGCTGCCTGCCGATTTCCCGGCGAAGCTCGCCGGTCTGGTGTCCGCCGGCCGGCGCGGCGACGCGGTCGAGCTCTACCAGACCCAGGCGGTGGGCATCCCCGAAGACGTGGTCGTACAGCTGCGCCACGCTCCGTTCCGCCCCGGGCTGGAGGCAATCGCCCACACCCTGGCCTACGATGCGGCCGTCATCGGCGATCTGTCGCTGCCTGCCGGCCTGCTCGCCACGATCACCGGCCCGGCCCTGGTGATCAGCGGCGAGAACAGCCCGCCGTTCCTGCGCAACGCGGCCCGCGCCGCCGCGGCGGCCCTGCCCGGCGGCCAGCTCGCTATCCTCCCCGGCCAGACCCACGACATCAACCCGGACGCCACCGCGCCCGTCATGGCAGCATTCCTCGCCAGCTAGGTTCGGGCCTGGCCGGTCGGGCAAAGCGGGGGCGGCCCGGCGACGAGCCTCAGGCGAAGCGGGCGATCTGGCGCATCTTGTTCGTCGCGTCCAGTGCGGCGACCTTGTACGCCTCGGCCAGGGTGGGGTAGTTGAAGACGGCGTCGACGAGATAGTCAACGGTGCCGCCGCAGCCCATCACGGCCTGGCCGATGTGGACGAGCTCGGTGGCCCCGGTACCGAACACGTGGACGCCGAGCAGCTGGCGGGTATCCAGCGAGACCAGGAGCTTTAGCACCCCATAGGAATCGCCGATGATCTGCCCGCGGGCCAGTTCCCGGTAGCGCGAGACGCCCACCTCGAAGGGCACGCTGTCGTGGGTGAGCTGCTCCTCGGTCCGCCCGACGAAGCTGATCTCGGGGATGCTGTAGATGCCGATCGGATACAGGTCGCTGACCTCGTGCAGCGGATCCCCGCAGGCGTGGTGCGCCGCGATCCGGCCCTGTTCCATGGAGGTCGCCGCCAGGGCCGGGAACCCGATCACATCGCCGACTGCGTAGATGTGCGGCACCGCGGTCCTGAAGACCTCGTCCACCACGATCCGGCCGCGCTTGTCGGCGGTCAGGCCGGCCGCGTCGAGTTCGAGCTCGTCGCTGGCTCCCTGCCGCCCGGCCGAGTACATGACGGTGTCGGCGGGAATCTTCTTCCCGCTCAGCAGCGTCGCGATGGCGCCCTCCGGCCGCGCCTCGACCGAGGAGACCGTCTCCCCGAACCGGAAGGTGACCGCGAGATCGCGCAGGTGGTACTTGAGCGCCTCGACCACTTCGACGTCGCAGAACTCGAGCATCCGCTCGCGCTGCTCGACCACGGTGACCTTGGTGCCGAGGGCCGCGAACATGGACGCGTACTCGATCCCGATCACCCCGGCGCCCGCCACCACCATCGAGCGGGGGACCGTTTCCAGGTGGACGATCCCGTCGGAGTCGATGACGGTGCGCTCGTCGAACTCCACGCTGGCCGGCCGGGCCGGCCGGGTGCCGGTGGCGATCACGATCTTGTCCGCGGTGGCCCGGCGCACGCGCCCGTCACCGCCGTCGACCTCCACCGTATGCGGGTCGAGGAAGCGGCCGGTGCCGGTCATGTTCGTGACCCGGTTACGGGACAGCTGGCTGCGCACCACGTCCATCTCCCGGCCGACCACGTGGGTGGTCCGGGCGGCCAGGTCGCCGATGGTGATGTCGTCCTTGACCCGGTAGCTCTGCCCGTATATCTCCCGCTGGTCCACGCCGGTCAGGTAGAGGATCGCTTCGCGCAGCGTCTTGGACGGGATCGTGCCCGTGTTCAGGCACACGCCGCCGATCATGTCCTTGCGCTCGACGATCGCCACCCGGCGCTCGAGCTTCGCCGCGGCGATGGCGGCCTTCTGGCCGCCAGGCCCCGAGCCGATAACCAGCACGTCGTAGTCGTACACGTGATCCAGTGTGACGACCTCAGGGCGCCTTTTGAACCCCTAGGGCCCGGTCAGCTCAGGATGGCTGCGACAGCGCGGGGAAAGGAAAGGGCGCCTGAGGCGGCCAGCGGGTACCGCCTCAGGCGCCGGGTCTTTACCGGCGGGGCCGCCTACAGGGGCGGGCCCGGGGTCAGCGTCATGTTGGCCGTCTTGCGCTGGCCGGACGGGGTGACCCAGGTGAGGGACACCGTGTCGCCGGGCCGGAACTTCGACAGCGCACTGTGCAGGGTCTGCGGCGCGCCGACCGCCTGGCCGTTCACGGCGGTGATGACCGATCCTGCCGCCACCCCGGCGCCTGCCGCCGGGCTGCTGCAGATCGTGCCGACGACCAGGGTGCCCGAGCTCACCGGGGCGATCGTGGACGGGACGGGCAGGCTGGAGTCGTTGCGGTAGCAGCTCTGGCTGCCGGAGCCGTTCCCGCTGAAGCCGTTCCCGCCGCCGAAGCCGCCGAAGCCGTTGTTCTGCTGCTGTTGCTGCGCCGCGGCCTGCTGCTGCGGGTCGCTGCTGGTGCCCTGGCCGACGTAGATCCCGATGAACGGCGGGTAGCCGATCGAGATGGTGGAGCTGGCGTGACCCGCGGCGATCTCCCTGGCCACGGAGAGGGCGGTGTTGACCGGGATGGCGAAGCCGGCCGCCGCCTGCTGGTCGGGGAAGCGCACGTCGTTGCCTGCGGTGTCCATGCCGATGACCTGGCCGGCCGCGTTGACCAGCGGGCCGCCCGAGTCGCCGGACACGATGCCCGCGTCGGTCTGGAACATCCCGTGCAGCGTCTCCGAGGTGACCGCACCGCCCTGGTCGCTGGCGGTGATGGTCCGGTCGACCCCGGTGATGTGCCCGGGCGCGGGGACGATCGCATTGCGGCCCCCGGCGTTGCCCAGGGCGGTCACCGCGTCGCCCACCTTAACCTTGCTGGAATCGCCGAGCGGGACCTGGTGCAGGCCGGACGGGTGCTGCAGCTGGATCAGCGCGATGTCGCCGGACGCGTCGTAGCCGACCACCTTGGCCTGGAAGTTCTGGCCGGTGGCCGCCACCGTCGCGGTGATCTTGGTGGAGTTCTCGATGACGTGGTTGTTCGTCAGCACCAGGCCGCTGCCCGCGTTGATCACCATGCCGGTGCCCGCGGCCCGCTCGCTGCGGTACTGCAGCGAGGTGTTGATGATCACGATGCCCTGCCCCACCTTGCTCAGGCTCCCGCCGGTGGTCCCGGTCCCGCCGCTACTCGGCATGGGCACCGCGGTGCTGGGCAGCGGGACGGGCGCACTCGGCTGCGCCGACGGTGACGAGGAAGAGTTCGCCGCCGGGTGGTAGAGGGCCACCACCGAGCCGGCGCCCAGGGCTCCCGCCACCAGCGCGACGGCCAGGTAGCTCAGCAGGCCGACGCGGCGCCTGGGCGGCGGGGGAGGCACCGGAGGCATCGGCGCGGTATGCCCGAAGTCTCCCGGCGGCGGCTGGCCGTAGCCGCCGTACCCGCTGTAATCCTGCATCTGCATCACGCCTTAGGTCTGGGCGTCAGGGATGGCTCTTCCAGTGAGCACCACGAACCTGATGGATAGCTGAAAGCAGGCTGCAGATTCACGGTATCAACGTAAGGCCATTCTCCAGCCGGCCGGGCCTCAGCTCGACGAGGCCGATGCCCGCGGGAAGGGGAGCACCGGCACCGCCTGCCTGGCCTGGAGGATCTTGCCGGCCAGCTCGCTGGCCGCCTTGGCGGTCAGGGCACCGGAAGCGCGCAACCGGGGCCACACCAGCCCTTCCTCGAAGTCGAAATGCTCCCTGGCGGCCTGGGTAAACGCGCTGAGCAACCGCTCGAACTCCGGCTGGCAGACGTCCAGCTGGTCCAGCTCGGCCAGCAGGGCCACGATCTCGAGCTCGGCGCAGATGGCCCGGTCGGCGAGCTGGTCCCCGCCGGGGACGTGCTCGCGCACGGCCGACCAGACGCAGGTCAGCTCGATCTCCTCGTGCTTGGCTTCCTCGATGATCAGCTCTTCGGTCATGATCTTGCGCAGCACGAGCTGGTCCTCGGTGGCACCCGTGGCTGCGGTCGGACCCTTCTCGAGTTCGGCCAGGGTTTTTCTTATTTCCTCGTGGTCCTCGGCCAGGACATCGAACACGTCCTCCATCGGTTCCTCTCCTCCTTGCGTGCCACCTCGCCGGAGTGCGCTTCTACTTCCCGCCCGGGAAGGGTCTAACCGCCGCGGGCGGGGTATGGTACGCGTGGTTCTGCCGGGAAACGCGAGGTCACAGCGGGCGTAGGCACGTAGTACGCGGCGTTTGATGGTGCCGGCACCCGCAGACAATGTATCTCGCGAGGGGCGCTGGACAATGGCGCTTCGCGCCGAATCACGCGGGCGGGTTGCCGACCGAGTCTCACCAGGCAGATCGGGTTCCGCCCCGCACCGGGCGTAGCCCGGCAACGCGGAAACATCAGATGATTACGCCGTTCCCAAGGCTCGCACCGAGGACCGTTCGGGACAAAATGACTTTTTAGTGACCCGCAGTGAACGCGAGCTCGGTGACGAAGTACGCGGCGTCCACCGTGCCGACCCCGGAGGCCAGGTCGTAGCCGCGCGCGGCGGTGAAGCCGCGCACGGTATGCCGCCGCCCGCCCTGGGTGAATGACACCGTGTTGTTGCCCTGGGTGACGTCCACGATGCCGCGGGCGTGCGCGGCCGCCAGCCGGTACAGGGCCGGGTTGACCGGCCCGAGCGGGTGCCCCGCCACCTGCGCCGCCAGCGCGACGATGCCGGCGAACAGCGGCGTGGCCTCGCTGGTGCCGCACGCCGGGGACCAGCCGGCCGGCGCGCCACCGAACGTGCCGTACGTGTCCACCGACCCGTTGCAGGCCGCGCTCATCGAGATGTCGGGCACGCCGCGGTGGCTGCCGACGGTGCGCTCAACCCCATTCCCGTTCTGATATCCGGGCCGGCCGAACAGGACCGAGCGGCCGCCGCCGCCAGCCAGCGGGTTCGGGCCCGCGTTGCCGGCGGCGAACTCGTTCGCGGCCCGGTTGTAGGTGTCGTTCCACACCGTCGGCGCGGCGGGCTTGCCCTTCGCGGTGAAATGCAACTGGGTGCCGCCGACCGCGGTCACCAGGGGATCGCTGTCCGGCCACGAGGTCACCGGGAACGGGTAGTACGTGCTCTCGTCGAGCTTGACGTCGGCAGCGCCCGAATCGCCCGAGGCGGCCAGCACGGTGACGTGGTTCCTGGCCGCGAGCTGGTACGCGCCGCGCAGCGCCTGGACCGCGGCCTGGTTCGGGAAGGTCTCCTCGGTGGCGCTGAAGCTCTGGCTGATCACGTCGCCGAGGTGGTTCCTGATCACGTACTCCTCGGCCTTGACGATCTCCGGGAAGCCGTGCACGCCCTCGGTCTCGGACACCGGCGTCTCGGCCAGCAGGATGTTCGCGCCCGGGGCGATCGTGTGCGCGTACTCCACATCCAGCGTGGTCTCGCTGGCCCAGCCGACCATGTCGGAATTGTTCGGGTCGTAGCCGGGCACCTTGCCGACAGGCTGGATGATGGTGAATTTCGGTGGCGCCGGGAGGCGGAAGGTCGTGTCGAACACCTTCAGGTCGTTCCTGATCGTCGGCGAGCCGAACGAGTCGACGATGACGATCGTGGTGCCCCGGCCGGTCACGCCGCTGGCGTAGAGCGAGGGCAGGTCATAAGCCTGCTGGATTTGGGCCGGCTCGTAGCACGCGACCTTGTAGGCTTTCTCACAGTCAGCAGTGGTCGGCGGACCGGGCTGCACGCGGCCGGCATGCTGCACGCCGGGCCGGACGGCCACGTCGGCCAGGGCCGAAACTGAAGACGCAGAGACCGAAGACGCAGACACCGATGAGCTGGCAGGACCCGTAGCCACGGGGCCGGTGCTCGCCACGGCGGCGAGCCCGCAGAAGCCGACCGCGATGGCTGCCAGCCTCGGTGCACGCATAAACGTCTCCCTCCGCCGGCCCTGATCACCATAACCACCATAATCAGACCAGAACATCACGATCCAACGCCCGGATCCACCGGCTCGCCCGGGCGAAGAATACCGGCTGTACGCTTAGCGAACGTCGCGTGGCCAGGCGAATCATAGGGTGAGCTTGGGGAAAAGTACAGTGTCGTATCGGGATTGAGGGGCGTCACGGTGACCTGTGAGAGGCACGGAGGGGAGCAGCATGCGCTTCCGGGGTAGCGTGGCGATCGATCTTGGCACCGTCAACACGCTCGTCTGGGTGGCCGGCCGCGGCATCGTGCTCGAGGAGCCGACCGCGATCGCCATCGACACCGGCGTGGGCAAGGTTGCCGCGGTCGGCGAGGCGGCGGACGCGCTGGCCGACAAGGAGCCGCAGGACATCCAGGTGATCCACCCGCTGCGGGACGGGGTCATCGCGGACCTGGACGCGACCGCGGCCATGCTGCACGCGTTCCTGCGGCGGACGCGGCGGTTCTCGCTGGCGCGGCGCGACGCGCTGGTGTGCGTGCCGAGCGGGGCCACGCCGGTCGAGCGGCGGTCAATCGTCGCCGCGCTGAGCGTCCGGCGGCCCCGGTACAACGTGCGGCTGATCGACGAGCCGGTGGCCGCCGCGGCCGGCGCCGGGTTCGACCTGACCGGCGGGGCGGGCGGCTTCATCGTCGACATCGGCGGCGGCACCACCGAGGTCGCGGCGGTGGCCGGCTGGCGGGTGGTCAGGTCCCGGTCAATCCGCAAGGCCGGCAACGCCATGGACGAGGCCATCGTGCACGCGCTGCGGAACGAGCTCGGCCTGATCGTCAGCCAGCGCGCGGCCCGGCAGCTGAAGACGACGCTCGGCGTCACCGGCGGGGCCGAGGGCTTCGCCGAGGCGGTCGGCCTGGACGCGGCGCAGCGGACGCCGCGGTCCGAGTACGTGCCGGGGGGCCTGGTGGCCGCCGCGCTCGAGCCGATCGTCTCCGCCATCGCGGGCGCGGTCCACGAGATGCTGTCGGAGATCCCGGCCGGGCTGGCCGAGGACGTGGTCCGGGGCAAGGTCCGGCTGGCCGGCGGCGGCGCGCTGCTGCCCGGCCTGGCCAGCCGGATCGAGACCGTGGCCGGCATCGGCACGGTCCTGGTCGAGGACCCGCTGCGGTGCGTGATCCGCGGCGCGGCCGAGATCCTGGAGCGTAAGGACCAGGGCCAGCAGTCCGGACCCGGCCTACGTCAGTAAGCCGGGCCCGAACGGGTGCTGGCGCGTGCCCTTACTCCAGCGGCTGCCTGGATATGACGGACGGCTCGCGCCCGGCCAGCAGCCAGCCGACGACCGCCGCGATCACCGGCATGCCGACCACGAGGAACAGCAGTTGCCGGGCGGGCACGCTGGATAGCCCGGACAGGCCATCCAGCGAGTTGTCCCAGGCGTAGCCGATGGCGGCGACGTAGGCCGCCACCGTGCCGAGCACGGCGCCGCCCAGGGGCAGCGCGAAGGCGGTCGCGGCGGTCAGCTCCCTGCGGGTGAAGCTGCTCGCCCCGGTGGCGGTCAGCGTGCGCAGGTCCCTGGCCGTCTCGCTGCGGAGCAGGCCGATGGTCATGGCCAGGATGCCCAGCGCCAGGGCGATCCCGAACGCCGTGGCGTAGTTGAGGATCTCCGCCGACGAGGGCGTGCTCGACTTCGTTTCGATGGTCATGCCGGCCGCGCCAGCGGTGAGCCTGGCGTCGGTGATCTGCACCGCGGTCGGCGGGTGCGGCGCCTGGATCAGCCAGCCGGAGGCGCCGGTTTGCAGGCCGAGCGTGTGGATGGCGTGCTCGGTGATCACCGTGTTGGGCCCCGACGTGCCGGACGGCAGCGCACCGACCTCCTGGATTACCGGGTTGGCCAGGCACTGGCCCTTCGGGCACGGCCAGCTGGTGGGCGGCCCGTTGACGTTGCCGCCGGACCCGTTGCCCTTGTCGCCGTAGACGAGCTGCATCTGCGACAGGCCGGACAGCCCGGGCCGCATGGTCAAGATGTCGGCGTCGGGGTTGACCTCGGACGCCTTGATGCCGAAGGCCGCCAGCAGCTGGGGCGTGGCCACGAAGACCGGTCCGGACCAGGAACGCCCGGCCGCGGCGTGCTGCAGCGAGGCGCCGGCCTGGTCGAGTTCGATGACGGTGCTGGAGCCGAGGGCCCTGGCGATGTTCTGGGCGACCGCCGCCTGGGCCTGCGGGGTGCTGGCGGTCCCGGATGGGCTAGACCCGCCCGGTCCAGTGCCCGGCCCGCCGCCGCCAGGGCCGCCACCGTGGTCCGGTGTGTACACGATGATCTGGTTCGAGGCCATGTTCGGCCCGGCGTAATCCAGGACGTTCCCGTACCGCTGCGCGGTCAGGACGCAGACCAGGGCGGCGATGAAGACGCCGAGGCTGATGGCCGACAGGGCCGAGCCCGACCTCGCCCGGTAGCGGGCCAGGTCGCGCAGGGCCAGGCGTATCGCGATCGGGGCGCGCCGCCCGAGACGGCCCAGGATCACCAGGCAGAAGGGTGCCAGCAGGATGATCGCGACGACGAGCAGGACGATGCCGAGAATGAGTTCAAGTGCCCCGCCGCCGTTGCCGTTGCTCTTGCCGGAGTACGACAGCAGGGCCGCGGCGACGACGAACAGGACCACGCCGGGCACCGCCGAGCGGTGCACCTGCTTCGGCGGGGCGGGCCGCCCGGACAGGGCGGCGACGACGGGGATCCTGGTGACCGAGCGGGCCGGCCGCGAGGCCGCGAAGTAGGTGGCCAGGACGGCGAGCCCTATTGCCGGGCCGATCACGATCCACGGCAGCTGGAACGGGCCGATCAGGTGGTGGGCACTGGATTCCAGCCGCGGCCGGTAGGCCAGCCAGACGGCCAGGCCCAGGACCGCCCCGGCCAGCGCGCCGACGACACCCACCAGGACGCCGTTGAACCGGACCACGAGACGGATGTTCCTGTCGGTGGCGCCCAGCGCGCCGAGCATGCCGAGCGAGCGCAGCCGGCGCTGCGCCAGCACGGTGAAGCCCCCCACCGCGACCAGGGCGATGAGAAGCATGCCGACCGTGGCTAGCGCGAGCACGATGGTCTCGGGGTTGAGCGGGTTGCTGGCCACCGCA
>Ga0070697_100002278_pt1 | contig 14728 bp, 12 predicted proteins | sample KBSK1501metaG_FD_65475 | JGI IMG/M metagenome (GOLD analysis project Ga0070697, IMG submission 65475) | Corn, switchgrass and miscanthus rhizosphere microbial communities from Kellogg Biological Station, Michigan, USA - KBS K1-50-1 metaG | ecosystem: Host-associated > Plants > Roots >...
AATGATCGCCGCAGCAAAGTAACCAACTATCAGCATCGCCGTGGCGCGCGGGTTATCCCACAAGCTGAATGCTTCGTAGGCCCAGAAGAAGAGTAAAAGCAAAGCGATCGCGATCCATTTTGAACGCAATCGTCTGGGCCAGGACCAGCGGGCCGGCAGAATTCGGCGTCCTAACTGTCGCGCAAAGTTGAAAGGGCAGGCGAAACAAAAAATGTTTCCCACAACAAGGATTGCGAGCACCATTAATCCGCGCCAGTGTGTCCAAGGCAGCACACCCGCGAGGTTCATCGCAGCGATTTGCGGTCCCGCGAAGCCATCGACGACTACGATGAGAGCAAGTACCAACGTCAACAACTGAGCGGAGTGCCGAAACTGTGACCAGCTTAGGAGTCGACCGACGACAGGGAACCGAAGCAAATCCAAATTGGCAGGTTTCGATCGTGCGGGCGATTGTGTCTTGATAGGACTTAAACGTCGTAAAGAACCAGTCGGACCGCTTGATTGTGTGCGCCGCGTACTCAGCAGTTGCATCGTAATTAGACCGAGCGGAACCAGAAAGAAAACCGAGCTTGCAACCCACATTAAGGCGCCCGCCGCCGCCTGATCTTCCAACGCTGTGAGATCAGTGATGCGTGGCACCGTCGCGTAAGTCGGGTAGACCACACGGTCGTAGAAGATGAGGAAAGCTGAGAGTGCGGTGTTCTGAAAATCGGCCAGAATCAGATAAGGGAGAATGAGCCAACGCGGCGTATGCGCGACCCACGGGCGCGGTTGAATGACAGGTAGCCAGAAAAGTAGGGCTGTGCATAGAAATGAGAAATGCTCCACTCGGTGCCAGGTTGGTGATCGCAAAGCAAGTTCATACATCACCGGCACATGCCAGGCTACGTTCACCAAAATAAAAGCTGACCAGCAGAAGACTGGGTGCGACACAAACCTGGCCATTCTGCGCAGCATCGTCGATGAAAGAAATGGCCCGATACCATCAATCGAAAATCGACGGGGAAGCCCGGAAAGAAGGGGAAGATACGGCGCACCCCAGAGGATGAGTGGAGGCGCCACCATCATCAAGAGCAGGTGTTGAATCATGTGGACGGTCAGCAACCATCCGGCAAATGCATCGAGGGGTGAGAGAAGTGCGCAGAGGACAGTGATCAGTCCAGCTAAGAATGCGATGAGTTGTGAGAAGCCAAAGCGATCAGGAGCGCGTCGATGCAGCTGCCACCAACCGCGGCCGTACAGCGCACCGAACATCGCGGCTGGGATTAGCACCCATGGATTTAGATCCCAGGAGCTAAAGACCGCATTTGACAGTGTCTCCATCGCTTTGTTCCCTGGCCACTACTGATGGCATGAACCCTCATAAGTTAATCCGGTAACCGGCGATCACGATTTCTCAGGCGCGAGCCCACTTAAAACCGTAAGCAGTCGCGCGCAACAGCCTGAATGAACGCAACGCCAAAACAATCGTGGTTGCGAACACGAGCGCGCCACAAACGACATGCGCGACGGTCACCCAGATCATCGGATTCAGCGGCTGCGGATCGTGGGGCGAAGCGAGCCTCGTCAAGTAAGCAGTCAAGCCAAGCAATAACTGAATAGCCAGTAAAGCGATGGCAATCATCGCAGGTCTCGTCAAATACTTTTCATTCGGATAACGACGCAAGACTGTGAGCCCTGTTCCTCCTAAAACGACCAACACAGCGAGTGCACCGCCAACGTGGGCTACGACTAACTCGGTCGGCAGATATCTATCCCACGGAGCAGAGTGCCGCAGCGTCGCGCCAAGAATAAGTTGCAGAAAAACTGTCGCAGCCGCGGCAACAGCAAGATAACGTAAAGGTAAGCCGCTCTTTTCATCGATGGCGCGTCGCTCTTGATACCACCCCGCAGAAGTAACAACAGCAAGCGTAACAACGGTGCAGAAAAACAGTTGGGCCAGCGTGGCGTGCGCAGCGGAAACGGCAAGCGGCAACATCAGCTTAACGGTCAATCCGCCGAGCAATCCCTGAGCGACAACTGCGGCTAGCGCAACCAGGCCAAGCCTTCGCAACCAAAGTGTAGGTTCATTCGGTTGAGTCGGGATGACAGATTTCGATCCAGTTAACCTGTGAAGCGCACGCCAAAGCGTCCAACGATGCAGATGAACGGCGAATACAAGCGTGAGAAAGCCGACCGTGGCGGCAACCATTCGGTGGCCGTGTTCCCAAAAAAGATTACCCACCATCTTCGGGAACCATTGACCATTCGACCGCGGCCAATCGGAAGTCGCGAGGCCCGCATCATGACTAGTAACCAACGCGCCCGCAATCAGAAGCAGGAAGGTCGCAACGACCAGCGCCAAAGTGAATCGATGAAGTCCGCGAGTCATAGAGTTATTGGTACTGATCACATGAAGCGTCGTTAATTGATCCGGTCAATAAGCATTAATAGATAGAGCAGCGGCAGATAGATCACCGAAGCGTGCAAGAGACGTTTAGCCGCAAGCTTCGACCGAGACAGCGAGAGCTGATACGCGAAATGGAAAAAGCACATGCCGAGAATAACTGCCGACACCAAATATGCTGTCCCGTTGTGAGAAAAAAAAGTGAACAGGAAACTTGCGATTATTAACAATTGCGTGGAGAGCATTATTAGTGGAAACGTAGCCCCCGCGTGATTTTCATTCAGCGAAGGAAGCATGAGCATCCCGGCCCGGGCGTAGTCTTCCCGGTAAAGCCAGCCAATGGCATAGAAATGCGGAAACTGCCAAAGGAAAAGAATGCCATAGAGGATCCAGGCTTCGAGGTTGAGGCTGTTTGTAGTTGCAGACCAGCCCATCAATATCGGGGCGGCCCCCGGGAATGCGCCGACGAATGTGCAGAGACGCGACTTACGCTTCAGTGGAGTGTAAACGAAGAGATAGACGACTAGTGTCAGGAGTCCGAGAAGAGCCGTTAGCGCGTTGAGCAACAAAAATATGTAGAGCATTCCGCACAACGAGACCGCAACTCCGAAGACAAGCGCTTGACCTGGTAATAACTCGCCTGCAGGTAAAGGTCGCCTTGCTGTTCGTCGCATTCTGCTATCAAGTTCGCGTTCAAAATACTGATTGAGTGCGGAGACCCCTGCGGCGAGCAGACCGATTCCCAGAACGCTGCGGACCAACACAATACTCCGAAATGGAGTTGGAGCCAGCAGCGATCCCACACCTCCCGAAATCATTACCATCAAAGTAATTTCCGGCTTCGCCAGCACGAGAAAGGGCCTGATGCTGCGAGTCAGCGATTTCCAAAGATGTGTCTCTGCCGTGCAGACAGCGCTCGACGTTAAGATGTCGTTGTTCGCACTCATGAGATCATTTCCGGGCCAGCGTAGTTGATGCTGGTGCGTTTCTTTGGTTCTGCTGTGCTGTTTGTTGGGGTTGGGTTGTGTCGTAGGCCGGCACTTCATTCGGCTTGTGCAGCGTTTGCATGAAAGAAACCACGGCAGCAACCTCAGCCGGTGTTAAGTTTTTCCCGTAGGCCGGCATGTTGCCGCTACCCTGAATCACTTGTCGCACAAGTTGATCTGAAGTAAGTCTCGTCGCCACGCTATCCAGTGCAGGCCCACGCAGTCCACCCTCGCCCCCGATGCTGTGGCAGTTGATACATTGCTTGCTGTGGAAAACCAGAGCGCCTTGCCGTTGGAGCGGCGAACGCCGTTCGAGGTAATCAATGGGTGTAGCCGCGTTGGTCCAGGCTTCCATCTTTGGCGACCATGGCGCATAAGTGCCGAGATAGTTGAATGCACCGAGCACTATGAATATAAGGAGGACGCTCAACACGGCGACCGGCCGGCGGCGCGGACTTTTCTCGCCTGTATTTGAGATAAAGGGCACCGCGAACAGAATGGCGAGGACGATGAACGGAGCCGTCAGCATTACGACGGTTTCCATGTAGTCCGGCATTAACGACAATACGCCATAGAGCCAGAGGAAAAAGAAGTCTGGTTTCGGAGCTGTATTTATCTGTGTGGGATCCGGGATGCCGTGCGGACCTTCAGGGCCGAAGTAGGCGGCACAGAACGTTATGCCCAACAGAACGAGGCCGCTGAAAATCAGATCCTTGCTAATGGCTTTCGGAAAAAACGGCACGCCGTTCTTCTTGATTTCCGCTTCGTACTCTTCCACGTAGGTTTCTTTCTTAACCAGTTTTCCGGGGACCGGGTATTCGTTGATTCCTTTCGTCAGTACTAAACGGAGGTGCAGGCTCACGATCGCCAGAATAGTTCCCGGGATGACGAAAACATGCAGAGTAAAGAAGCGCGACAATGTTTCGCCGGCGATGATCGGACCACCGAGCATCATGTGAACAATTGCCGGCCCCATCAGCGGCACACGACCCGCCATAGCGGCGCCGATCCCGAGGCCCCAGTAGGCATCCTGATCGAAACGCAACACCTGCCCGGTGAACGCCATTCCGAGTGTGCAGAGCAGCAGTACGACTCCCGAAATCCAGGTCATCTCACGCGGGTATTTGAAAGCGCCGAAAAGGAAGACCTGGATAAGGTGGGCCAGCATGATCGCTACCATGAAATTCGAACCCCAGTTGTGCATGGCGCGCAGAAACCAACCCAATTGCTGTTGATAGTTCAGGTATTCAAGGCTGGTGTAAGCCTGGCTCGCTGAAGGCACGTAGACCAGTGCGAGGCAGATGCCGGTGACGATCTGGATCATGAAGCAGAGCAGGGTGCCGCTGCCGAAGACGTAAAACCAACTGCCAGAGGTACGCGGGACCATGTGGCCCGCCGTGGCTGTGTAGATCTTGCTGATGTAGACTCGATCGTCAATCCAGATTGCGATTTTTCTCAATCTCTCAATCATGATCTCAATCCTCGTATCACTCGGTAACTACTCCGACAGTTCGGCGTTCTGACTTCAAGCCGGCTGATTCAATGTCGGAAGCTGGCCTCCATGTATCCACAGTTGTCCGTCTTCGATCTTGTATTTGTATTCGTAAAGTCCGCGCGGCGGTGGGCCGGACGCATGCGAACCGTCCTCGTAGAAAGCGCCCCCGTGACACGGACACATGAATAAATGCGATTCCTGAAACCAACGCACCGGACACCCGAGATGGGTGCAATTGATCGCAAAGATTTGAAACTTGTCGCCTTCAATCCTCCGCACCCAGCAAGGAATATCAGCGGTTTGGCCGTCCCATGCGTGTGTATAGGGATTGCGAAACTTCGCCATGCGCGTCTGGTTCTCCGGGAATGTTTCGAGTGGTCCCAGCGCGATCCATGATGTGAACCCGCCATCATTACGGAAAGCCGAAAGCAGATATCCAAGCAGGGGCACTGATACCATGGTGGCCGCGACGCCGTTGAGCAGAAACCCGAGCTTGAGCAGAAAAGCCCGGCGCGGCATTTCTATGTGTAATCTCGCGGGCACTTTCTCGGTGATCACTTCAAGCTCTTTGACTGCCATAGCGTTCATGCCTCCATCGCCAAAATTCCAATCCGCTTATTTCATGTCCAGGTAAACCGAGCTTTTGTTAACCGCTAAATTTGTTCTTTGCCGTTGCGCCGCGAGCCAGGCGACGACGTCGGCTATTTCCTGCGCTGACATGGGATGGCCCGGAACGTTTCCGCGCCAATCAGGTTTTCCCAGGTCAGCGCGGCCGACGACGACAGTCGTGCGCAGGCCTTGATCGCTAACCAGGTTCAGAAAATTTAGGTCAACGATCGAACCTGAAGATCCGCCCTCGCCATTTGTTCCGTGACAACTCGCACAGTAGGTTTTGTAAGTCGTGGCGCCCCTTGCATCGCTGGTTTGCGAAGCAGCAGCCGAAATATTGCTGGTCCCTCCGGTGGCAGGACTCGTTGCTGTTTGATAGACGCTGTACTGCGGCAGCTCAACATTCTTGAAGTCATCAGGCTTGGCCCAGCGTGACCGCATTCCGCTAACGAGCAATTCGATTTGCTGGTCCGTGAGATGACCCCCGGCCTGTTCAGAAAACGCGGGCATATTTGTCCCCGCTCTACCTTTCGAGATCGTCTGGCGCATGGCGTCGTCAGTGACGAAGGCAAGATAGAGCGGCTCGTTAAGTGAACGCGCAGCCCCCAGTCTTCCATCCACACCGTGACAACCAGCGCAGTTGTGAGTGTAGAGTTGATTGAAATCAGTAATCTCAGCGGGTGCTCGCCAGCGTTCAGCCTCAGTTGGTTGGCCGGGCAGACGTGCACTGCAACTTGTCAGCAGAGCGATCGTCAAGACAACCACAATAGCGAGGCCGATTGGCGCTCTCGAGGTCATCATCACTCTCCCTCCTGCTCAGGCATTATTCCCGGTGCTTCTACTCCCGCTCTCGCCGCCAATGGCCACGACTGTGCAGTCTCAACCTCTTTCGAATGCGCGACGACGAAACCGGTGATCAGCCCAAAAGCAACCTGCGATGCAATGAACCATCCCCATTCAATCTTCGCGTTAAGCGCAGGATTGATTAGACGCAGAGTCGAGGCAACCAGCGCAGTCCACAACACCGGAGCCAGGAAACTTCCCCAGAAGGCGGTGAAGCGCGAAGGCATCATCGGCAGGAGCGCCGCGTAGAGGAGACCCACGAGCAATGAAATGAATCCATGACTGAAGAACGCGACAACGAAACCCGACAGGTGAAATGTGTTCAATTCTGCTGGGCCAGCCTCAGCCAAAGACGGCAGCGCCGCTGCGGCGAGTAGATTGACTGGGTACCACAAACTTCCTTGAGCGATCAGCCCATAGAGACAAGCGATAATCGCCATTCCGACACCGCCGAGAAGGCCGGCAAAAAGACCGGCGGAGTAGGGATGAACCCTGACGGGAATGTAGACGCGATGGCCTTCCGCACCGGGCTGGAGGTGGGCAACTCTTCTAGATGAACGCGTCGGTATCGGTTCGGGCGTTATGGCAACCTCAACCAGTTCCTCTCTCGACACGGGTAAGACATCACGGAACCACCCGACCGCGCCGCTGAGAATCACAACTGCACCAACCACGCTTACTGCGAGGCTTGTGACCAATCCCGCAGCCAGCAGAGCGAGGCCGAAAGCCGTGACAAACGGCCATGGCGTAGGCGCGGGCACCTCGATGGCGTTTGAACTCTCAGACCGGTGCTCATCAAGCCGCATGGTTTCATTCACCTCCCGATAACGTAGACGACAGTAAAAACCACAATCCAAACTGCATCGACAAAGTGCCAGTACCAGGAAATCATCTGCAGGCGTTCGCGATGCATGATGGTTACGAACCCACCCAGACTAAAGACGAACACCAATAACAAAAGACACATCCCGACGACTACGTGAGTGGCGTGCAAGCCGACAAGCGAGTAGAACGTCGTTCCGAACAGATTGGTGCTAATCGTCAGTCCATCGTGATAAATCAGCTTGCGCCACTCGACGGCGGTCATGGTGAGGAACAAACCAGCCAGGACAATTGTCGCGAACCAGAAGAACTTGAAGAGACCCACACGATCCCGATTGAAAGCACGTTCGGCGAGCACGATCGTCACGCTGCTCGACAGCAAAAAAATCGTAGCTAGCACCGGCAGATCCAACACCTGGCGTGGAGTCGGACCAGTCAAACTCTTGCCGATATAAAAGACGTAGCCGGCGACGAAGATCGAGAAGAGGCCCGTCTCAGTCAGGACCAGGCAGATGATCGCTACCTTTCGGGCCGACGGCAGTTTCCACTCGGTCGTTTCAGGGGCAATGGACAAGTAGGCTTCGTTAATCATCGAATCGTTTTCCTTTGCTTCGGTTTCACTCATACTTCCAATCCGGATCTTCCGGATGTTTCAAGTCCCAAAGCGGACGACGACTACGAACTGTTGGCATCGTTGCAAAGTTGTAATCAGGAGGCGGCGAATTCGTGGACCACTCGAGCGTCCACGCGTCCCATGGGTCATTGCCTGCCAGCCTGCCCTTCTTCGCCGAGCGGACAATGTTGATGGCGAGCACAAGAATGGCGGTTGCTTGACAGAGCGCTCCCACTGTAGCGATGAAATTAAGCGTATCCCAGCCACGCCCAGCGTCGTAAGTGAAGATGCGTCGCGGCATGCCGAGGAACCCCGCGAAGTGCAACGTATCGAACGTCAAATGGAAACCGATGACGAATAGCCAGAAGTGCCAGAGTCCGAGGCGTGGATCGAGGAAACGGCCCACGGCTTTCGGGTACCAATAGTAAAAGCCAGCGAAGATGCCAAAAAGGAATGCACCGACGAGCGTGTAGTGAAAGTGGGCGACAACGAAGTAGGAGTCCGTCAGCTGCCAGTTAAAGGGAACCACGGCCAGCATTACGCCGGTCAGGCCCGCAATCAAAAACTGAAAGAGAAAAGCGATGCAGAAAAGCATGGGCAGTTCGAAGCGAATTCTGCCGCCGTACATTGTGCCGAGCCAGTTGAAAATCTTGATCCCGGTAGGTATGGCAACTAGAAAAGTGGAAATAGCGAAGAAGGTGTTGCCGACCGAAGTCATCCCGACTGAGAACATGTGATGTGCCCAAACGCTCACGCTGATAAGGCCAATCATCGCGGTCGCCCCCACCATGATGGGGTATCCAAAGATGGGCTTGCGCGAGAAAACCGGAATGATTTCCGAGAGGCAGGCGAATGCCGGAATCATCAGGATGTAGACCTCCGGATGTCCGAAGATCCAAAAGAAGTGTTGCCAGATGACTGCAGAGCCGCCGGCTTGCGTGTCGAAGAAATGTCCACCCGGATAACGATCAATTAGCAGCATGATTTGGGCCCCTGATAGCCCAGGCAGTGCCAGCAGGATCATGAAGTTCGTTACCAGCATCAGCCAAACAAGCAGTGGCATGCGCATCAACTTCATACCCGGACAGCGCAGCGCGATGGTGGTGGCGATTACGTTGATGGCCGACACTGTGCTACCAACACTCGTGAGCAGCAGACTTAGAATCCAGTAGTCAGTGCTAGTGCCCCGCGAGAAGGCACGTGCTGTGAGTGGCGCGTAAGCGAACCAGCCAACGTCAGGTGCAGAGCCGTGACCAGCCAGGCCCGGTGCCCCCAGGTAACTGAAATAGAGAAGCAGGCCACCGAAGAGGAACATCCAGTAGCCGAAAGCGTTCAGGCGTGGGAACGCCATGTCGCGCGTTCCGATCATCAGCGGCACGAGGTAATTTCCGAGTCCCGCAATTATCGGCATTCCCACCAGAAAAACCATCGACGTGCCGTGCATCGTGAAGAATCGATTGAACACATCGGGCTCAAGCAGCTTGTTAACGGGGACCGCAAGCTGCAAGCGAATCCCGACCGCCATCAGCCCTGCGACTACCAGGAAACCAAGAGCCGTACCGATGTACATCAGGCCCAGTTTCTTGTGATCGACAGTGATGACGAGACCGTGCAGGCGTTCCATAAGCGACGCACTTGGTTCTCTCACTGCTGGTAGTGCGATTTCTTGAGTCGCCATTTCGGTTCTCCGTCCTACTTCAGCGTTTGCAAGTAAGCGACAATTTCGTCCACTTCCGTGTCAGTCATCTGCATATTCGGCATTAGACAGCCCACCTTGATCTTTTGCGGATCACGCAACCATAGGCGCAAGTTATCCGCGGTATTTGGCACTACGCCCCCTGCCAACATTTCGCGACTCATTAAGTGAGTTAGATCAGGACCGAACTTTCCTTGCGCTGAGGTGCCACGAATCGTGTGGCAATTGACACAGGAGTTCGCAAAGAATGCCTTGCGACTGTCAGCCACGTTCGTAGCTACCGAAGTCGCCTGTTGTTGATCTCTTACCCAGCGATCAAACTCTTCCGGCGTTTGCACGACGACACGGATCAACATCCGTGCGTGCTGTGTGCCGCAGTATTCAGCGCAGTTGCCGAGATAAGTGCCGGGTTTGGTAGGCTCGAACCACATCCGGTTTTCTTTGTTGGGGATTAGATCGGTCTTACCGGCAAACTGCGGTACCCAGAAGCTGTGTGCGACATCCGCCGACTGAAGCTTGAGAAAGGCCGGTCGGCGCTTGTCTCCGGTGCTGGCTGGCACGTGCAGTTCATTGGCCGTCACGATACCCAGTTCAGGATAACGAATCTCCCACCACCACTGATGTCCGACGACGGTAGCCTGGACGGCGCCTGGCGGTGCCTTTCTGTTCTGTATGTCAGCGATCGTCCGCGACGTCACCAGGATCAGCACGAACACGACCAAGATCGGCAATACTGTCCAGGCAAGTTCGATTTGATTACTGCCGTAGACTTGCGGCGGCTCGCTCGCTTCATCTCCTGCACGGTGTCGGAAGCGAACAATGGCATAGATGAGCAGGCCCGCAACGACGATGAAGATAACTGCGCAGACTAAGAGCACCAGGAACGACGTCTCTTTGATCTCTTGTGCTGGCTGCGATAGAGGGCGGAAGATGTTAGTGACGCCGTCGTTCTTTCCAAACGCGGGTTCGACGTGGCCAAAGCCGATGAAGCAGAAAAGCGAAAACGCAAAAACGATCACCGCTCGAAGGGTTCTCTGATTAGCGTACAAACTTAAACGCATGCCAACTCCAACTTGAAAAATTAGTGGCCGTGTCCAAACGGAAAACGAAACTTGACCCCTACCGTCAACATCGAAGGATTCAATGTGATGCGCGCCTTTACCGGCGTACCATCGGTGAGCACCCCACGCGCGTTGACAGCTAACCAAACCTCTTTGAAATCGAAGAAGAGTGTGTACTTTGGATTCATTTCATATTCAGCGCCCCCCTGCACAACTGATCCCCAGTTGTTGTGAACCTTTAGGTCTTTTACGCTGCCGTCGAAATTCTTGAGAATGATGGCGCCCGTTCGTCGCTATGGTCGCGCTGGAGTGATAAGGCGCACCGAGAAATCCGACTCTCGAAAACCACCGGCTTGGCTTGAATGGCGCGGCGGGTATTTGTGCATCCCAGACCGGTTCGGCTTCGGGCTCATTGCGCTGCGAGGTTGCTGCTTTTTCCTGATTGCCGGAAGCTGATCCGTCCTGAGCGTACGCGCTTTGTATCGCCAATAAGACCGAAAGGCAGCTTGCTGTTCTTATGAATGCTCTCAAACCATCGCTCCCTTCGACTTCGCCCTCCAGGCGCGCGTACAACTCTTTCCGAGCTCACCATGCGCAATGGGTGTACCAGATGAGGAAACGAATTTTATGCGGCAGTAATTGAATCAACGAGCAAGGTTGCCGGAATTGTCGGAGCGTGAGCGGTGGGTGTCGAGAACCTCGACCGACACTTGCTACACCCAGTGAGGATGGGGGTAGGAAGTTGTTGGCTGTTTTACACAGAAGGGAAGCGTGCCTCCACTCCGACCCGACAATGGTCGATGAACCTCACCTAACATTGGCAAACGGATTGCTTTAAGCGTCGAGCATGGATGCTGGATACATAACTGCGCTCGCCGCTCTGGGGGGTGCGGCACTCGGCGGCTTCACGTCTTTCGCGACTTCCTGGACTACGCAGCATGCGCAAATGAACGCCGATCGAATTGAGAGCAGTAAGTCCCGGCGTCAAAAACTCTATAAAGCTTTTATCGATGGCGCTTCGAAAGTTTATGGTGACGCACTGATCCATGACAATCTGGAATTGCCGGGCCTCATTGAGCTGTATGCACTGCTCAGTCGCATGCGTGTTATTTCTTCTGCCGCTGTGATCGATGACGCAGACAGGGTTGTTCGGGCGATTCTTGAGACCTATAACCAACCAAATAAGACTCCGATAGAAATAGAGGAGATGATCCGGAACGGGAGCGTGGATCTACTGAAAGGTTTCAGCGAAGCATGCCGGCGGGAATTTGAAGCGAATCTAAGGATTTAGCAATGTAGCAACTGTCTTGGCCTCGAACGCTTCACCACACTCATCTTTAACGCAGCTTCTCTTTTGATCCTGTTCTTTCTTCCGACCGCCAGAATGTCGGATTGCACTTCCGATTACAAAATCACAGCCCCGGCAATTCCGACAGTGCTTTTCGTAGAACCGCAAATACTTCACTTATTCGATCGAACGCCCAGCCTCTCCCTTTGGTACATCCGTTGCCCTGAACACGGTCTGATGAATTATTCCAGCGCCAGAAACGAAACCAGAGAGGAAAGCACTAATGTCATCGCGGGGGAATAACCATGAGGTCTACATCTCGAGCTACTGCATAAGTTCGCATGCAACGCGATGATCAAATTCCGGCTCTCAGGTGCGTGCCGACCTCAGGCTAACCCTAAAAAAGCTTGCTTGGATTTTAGCCGCAGTTCTCGCTCTGAATTTATCAGTGCACGCTCAACAAACTGACGTGCAGAAGCAGGTACAACAACTTAAGCAGCAGTACGAGCAGACAACTCGTGAGTTACGATAAGGCATAAATTGTTTTAGAAAATTGGGTCAACGTTGGTAGGACGCATATTACCTATGGGAGCTATCACCGAAAGGAAAACCAATGCAATTTCGCCACTTGCAGGCAAGCCTGCCGACCCATCGTTGCTGATCAATGTCCCTCGGCTCGTCGCCGCGTATTACACGAGGCGACCGGATCAATCAGTACCCTCGCAACGCGTCGCGTTTGGAACCTCTGGTCATCGCGGCTCCGCGCTCGATAACGCTTTCAATGAGGCGCACATTCTTGCAATAACGCAGGCGATTTGCCTCTATCGCAAGCAGCAAAGCATCGACGGACCGCTCTACATAGGCATGGATACGCACGCGCTTTCCGAGCCGGCTTTTGCCAGCGCCTTGGAGGTGTTGGTAGCGAATGGCGTTGAGGTGATGGTCGATGCTGATAATGGCTACACTCCGACGCCGGTAATCTCGCACGCTATTCTTAGATACAACCGCGGTCGAACGCAGGGGCTCGCGGACGGCATCGTCATCACACCATCACATAATCCGCCGCGATTCGGCGGCTTCAAATACGATCCGCCCCATGGTGGACCCGCGGACACTCACGTCACTCAGTGGATAGAGCAGCAGGCGAACAAGTTAATTGCTGAAGACTTGCGCGGGGTGGTGAGAGTACCGTTTGAACGTGCTCGGAACGCATCCAACTTACATCCCTTTCAATACCTCACCAATTATGTACACGATCTCCCTTCGGTGATCGATCTTGAGGCAATCCGCGAGAGCAAGGTTCACATTGGTGTCGATCCTTTGGGTGGCGCCAGCTTAAGTTACTGGAATGCCATCGGCGAGGACTACGGGCTCAATCTGGAGGTCGTAAACAAGACCGTGGATCCTACCTTTCGCTTCATGACTGTCGATTGGGATGGCCAAATTAGGATGGATCCTTCGTCAGTGTACGCTATGGCAAGCATGGTCAATCTCAAGGAACGATTCGACGTAGCTTTCGCCAGCGACACCGATGCCGATCGGCACGGAGTTGTAAGCCGCAGCCATGGGCTTCTCGATCCTAACCATTATCTTTCAGTTGCTATCTCGTACTTGTTTGCTAACCGGCCGCAATGGTCCGCGACGGTCGCTGTCGGCAAGACCGTCGTCAGCAGCAGTATGATCGATCGAGTTGTGAAAAGCTTAGGCCGACCGTTGTTTGAAGTTCCGGTGGGTTTCAAGTGGTTCGTGGAAGGACTCATCGACGGCTCACTTGGTTTCGGCGGCGAAGAAAGTTCGGGCTCAACATTCCTGCGTCGTGATGGGACGGTTTGGACCACTGATAAAGACGGGATTGTTCCGAACTTGTTAGCAGCAGAGATCACCGCGCGGACGAACAAAGACCCGGGCGAGCACTATGAAGAACTAACAGCAAAGTTCGGCGTCGCTTACTACACACGTATTGATGCGCCGGCAACTCCAGATCAAAAGGAGAAGCTGGCTAAATTCTCGCCCGAAGGAGTTGTGACTACCGAGCTTGCTGGAGAGCCGATCACAGCCAAATTAACTGTGGCCCCAGGTGACGGTGCACCGATCGGCGGTCTCAAGGTAACGACTGCCAATGGTTGGTTCGCTGCCCGGCCTTCGGGAACCGAGAGTATCTATAAGATCTATGCCGAGAGTTTTAAGGATCAAGGCCACCTGGACGCAATTGTGAGCGAAGCTCAAGAGATCGTGAACGTTGCACTAAGGGCGGATGCTTCTGCAAAAGGCGCAACTTGAGGCACAGCCACGCAGCGTGACTTTGACTCAAAAGTCGATTTTGGGTGCAACGGGTTTCGTGTTTAGTTCGTGTGACTTCGTGGATGTTCCTGTCCAGAAAAACAAAGACGATGCACGAAGTCAGATGAAAACAACACGAACCAACGATTCGGCCTAGATGTGGCTTTTGAGGCAAAGCGACGCAGCGGTCAAGGAGGATGGATCAGTGAGCAACACCAGGTCTTCGGCGGCTTCGGTTCGCCGATGCATGATTCCGATGTCCGAGGAACCAGACGTGAGATCGCAGCGTGCGGTAGCGCTGCTCTCCAACGGCTCTTACCACGTGATGATCACGAGCGCGTGCGGAGGCTACAGCACGTGGCGCGACCTGGATGTAACTCGTTGGCGCGAAGATACTACGCGCGATTGTTGGGGCCAGCTTTGTTATGTGCGTGACTTAGGTGAGGAAAGTGCGTGGACGATTGGCAGGCAACCGTTGTCTGAGTTTGATGAAAGTGCATTCGAGTTTCATCCTGAGCGCGCCGAGTTTCGTCGACAGCACGGTGACCTGGAGGTTCAAGGCGCCGTTTGTGTCGTACCTGATGCGGATGCAGAGGTACGCGTGTTGACGCTAATCAATCACGGTGATTACCAACGCGAAATCGAACTG
>Ga0070697_100002279_pt1 | contig 14727 bp, 10 predicted proteins | sample KBSK1501metaG_FD_65475 | JGI IMG/M metagenome (GOLD analysis project Ga0070697, IMG submission 65475) | Corn, switchgrass and miscanthus rhizosphere microbial communities from Kellogg Biological Station, Michigan, USA - KBS K1-50-1 metaG | ecosystem: Host-associated > Plants > Roots >...
TCCAGATCGTCTCGTCGTTCAGCCACATCGAGAAGTCGCCGTTCTTCCCCCACGAGCCTTCCGTCAGCTGGATCGTGGGACTCGTCTTGGCACTGGCCGTCACATGCTGTTTGGCGGTCACGGGCCGTACGCCGTTGTGCGACAGGCGACGATACAGTTGCGCAATGAAGTCGACGCCCTCGAACCACCAGTGACCAAACAGCTCCGCGTCGAACGGTGCTGTCACCACAGGTGGCGGCGCGCCACCCGCGGGGAGCTCTTGCTGGACTCGCGCGGCGGTCTCGCGCAGCACGCTGGCGAAATGTTCGGCGTGATTGCGCGCGGAGTTGCTCGCCGCGCCCGGGTCGTAGCGCTGTTTGCCGCCCAGATCCACGCCGCCGCCCGTCACGCGCCACAGCCGCAGGCCGTCGGGCCAGCGAATCTTGTGGAACTCGAGGTACCACTCGTCGCCCGGATAGCCTTGTGCGCGCGACCAAACTTGAGCGGACGCTTTGGGATCGCGCACCAGCGCGAATAGATCGTGCGCGCGCCGCTTCGAGGACGCCACGCGATACGCGACGTAGGGCGTGCGCTCGCCAGTGGCCGGAATCTCCTCGACCTCCGGGTACCCCAGCGCCGCGCCGGCGCGGACCAGGTGCGTGTCGACGAAGAAATAGCGGTAGCCCGCGGCGGCGAGGTGTTCGTCGGTGCCCTTGCGAGAAATCTGACGCAATGCCGGCGGCACGCCCGGCGGAGCCCACGCCCCCCCGGGCCGGTACGCGCACTCCGGCAGCCAGCACCCGGTCGGCGTGCGGCCGAACAACCGCTTGTGCTCGGCGACGCCGACCGCGAGCTGCAGGCGAATGCTTTCGTCGCGCGACAGGAGCGGCAAGAAGCCGTGCGTGGCAGCCGACGAGATCAACTCGATGCGCCCGCGATCCTCGAACCCGCGCAGCGCGCCGATGAGGTCGCCATCGAGCGAGCGGAACAGATTCAAGAGGCGCGTCAGCCGCTCGTGCCAGAAGTTCGCGATCGGCACGAGCTGCGAGTCGCCCGCCGCGGACAAATGGGCGGGCGCGCCGGCCGCGCCCTCGAGCCGGCGCTCCATGTACGCCTCGAACTCACTCACGAACGACGGATGCGCGAGCTGGTTGGCGAGCACCGGCGTAATGCCGAGCGTCACGGGAGACGCAATGCGCTCTTTCTCGAGCGCTTGCAGCGCTTCGATCAGCGGCAAGTAGCTGTCGAAGGCGGCCTCGCACAGCCACACGCTGCCGTGCGGCCAGCGGCCATGGTGCAATACGTACGGCAGATGACCGTGGAGTGTCAGGACGAAATCCATGGACGGCCTAGCGACGGGCGTTGACGCCTCGTCCCTTGCTGGACGCGGACCGCTTCCGGGGCGCGCGCCCGCCCTTGTCGGTCGCGGACGTGTCGGGAATGGCGCGAGCAGCGGCGGCGCGGCGATACACCGCCGCGTACGCTTCCGCCGGTTGCCGCCAGGAGAAATCCTTCTGCATCGCCCCGCGGGACAGCTCCGCGAACCGGGGGCGGTCCTGATACAACGTCACCGCGCGTTGCACCGCGTGGTCGAACGCTTCGGGACTGTAAGCGTCGTAGAGGATGCCGGTGATGCCGTCGTCGATCGTATCGGCGAGCCCGCCGACCCGGCGCGCGACCGGCAATGCCCCGTAGAGCTGCGCGCGCATCTGCGTCAGCCCGCACGGCTCGTACAGCGACGGCATCATGAGGAAATCTGCGCCCGCCAGCAGGTGATGCTCGAGCGCGTCGGTAAACGCCGTGTTCACGGCGATCCGCGTCGGGAAGCGGGCCGCGAGCTCGCGCAACGCGGTCTCGAACTGCGCCTCGCCGGCGCCGAGGAAAATGAACTGCGCGTCCAGGAGCCGGAGCGACTGCGATGCGACGATCTGATCGAGGCCCTTCTGCGCGACCAGCCGCGCGCTCATCCCGAAGAGCGGTACGTCCGCGCGCTGCGGCAGGCCCCACGCCCCCTGCAGCGTCGCCTTGCAGCGCACTTTCCCGGACATATCCTCGGGCGTGAAGCGCGCGGGGATTTGGGCGTCGTCCGCCGGATTCCACTTCTTGATGTCGATGCCGTTGCGGATGCCGACCAGGCGGTCGCCGAGCTGGCGGAAGCTGTGTTGCAAGCCAAAGCCGCCGACGTCGGTCAGCAGCTCGAACGCGTGCGTCGGGCTGACCGTCGTCACCATGTCGGCGTAGTGCAGCCCGCCCTTCAGGTAGTTGAGCCGGCCGTACCACTCCATGTAATCGGGCGACCACATGTCCTCGGGGAGACCGATCTGCTTCAGCACCTCGTACGGGTACACGCCCTGAAACCCGCCGTTGTGCACCGTCAGGACGCAGGGCAGGCGCTGCAGGTCAGGCTCATCGCGGTAGACACGGCGCAGGAAGACCGGCACCAGCCCGGCGTGCCAGTCGTGCGCGTGCACGATCAGCGTGCCTTCGCCGAAGCGCCGCGCAATCTCGATGGCTGCGGATGCCAATAAGGCGAAGCGCTGCGGGTTGTCCGCATAGTCGCCGGTCGCATCGCCGTAAAGACCGGGACGGTCGAACGACGGGTTGTGCTCGAGAAACATCGTCTTCGGATAGTCGTCACCCACCTGGTGCCAGACGCGCACGTCCTCGCGCCGCCCGCCGCTGACGACGGTGAAGGGTTCGGTGAGCGGCTCGATTTTCCCGGCGTGGGCGCGAGCCTCGCGGTACAGCGGCAGGACGACGTGGCTCTCCGTCCCGCTCGCCGCCTGATGATCGGCGATATCGGCGACCGCCTGGCCCAGTCCACCCGTACGGGCGTACGGCCACAGCTCGGCGGTAACATGGAGAACCCGGGTCTTCAACGCACCCTCGTTGCTACAGTGGTGGATCGCCGGGACTCGCTTCACCGGCGGCAGCGGGAACGTAGTACTGTGTGACGTACGTCTGGAGCATCCGGCGCGCAGTGAAGCGCTCAACCGCGGCCGTCAGCGCGCCTTTCATCATATGTACCCACGCCGGCGAGTGCTGGCCAGGGAGGCGATCGTAATACAGCGGTACGACGGTGCCTTCGAGCAGCCCAAAGAGATGTTCCAGGTCGTGCTGGTCGGTCTCGGCGTCGCTCGCCCCCGATGCAAGCGGAATCGCCCATCCGTTCTGGCCTGTATATCCCTCGGCCCACCAGCCATCCAGCGTTCCCAGCTGCGGCACTCCGTTCAGCGCCGCCTTCATGCCGCTCGTGCCGCAGGCCTCGAGGGGCACCCGTGGCAAATTGAGCCAGACGTCGACGCCCGCCACCAGGCGATGCGCCAGGTGCATCTCGTAATCCTCCAGGAAGGCGATTCGGCCCTCGAAGCTGGGATCCTGCGCGGCCAGGAACACCTGCTGCAGCACACGCTTGCCGGGGTCGTCGGCCGGATGCGCTTTGCCGGCGAAAACGATTTGGACGGGGCGGCTCGGGTCGGTGAGTAGCCGGCGCAGCCGTTCCTTATCACGGAACAGCAGATCGGCGCGCTTGTACGTCGCGAACCGCCGGGCGAAACCGATCGTGAAGACCGCTGGGGAGAGGAGCGTCCCGGATCCGGCCAATCTCGCCGCGTCTTTCCACTTGTCCCGCCACCGACTGCGGACCTCTTCGCGGATGTAGTGAAACAGTAGCTGGCGGAGGCCGTCGTGTGCGGCCCAGAGCCGGTCATCATCGATATCGCGCACGGCGGCGGCGACGGCCTCCGGTTCAGCCTCGAGCTCCCAATCCGATCCGAGGGACTTGGCGATAAGGTCTCGAATCGGACGCGCCATCCACGTGCTGAGGTGCACGCCGTTGGTCACGTGGTCGATGGGGATGTTCGCGACAGGCTTCTTCCCCCACATCCACCGCCAGATGCGCCGCGATTCTTCCTGGTGTCGCGCCGACACCGCGTTCACGCGACCCGCGAGCCGGAGGGACAACACCGTCATCTGGAAGCGCCCGCCGTCTCCGCCCGATTCTCCGAACGCCATGAATTGGTCGCGCGTGATCCCCATCGTATTCCAGAAGGGCCCGGTCACTTGCTCCAGCTGCTCGGCGGTAAAGACGTCGTGCCCCGCGGCAACCGGTGTGTGCGTCGTAAACACGCTCGTCCTGCGGATCTGCTCCGTCGCCTTGGCCGGAGTGAGTCCCTTGCCGGTCAGCTCGCGCATGCGCTCGATGAACATGAAGGCCGCATGCCCCTCGTTCGCATGCCAGACCTCCGGCTGAATGCCGAGCGCACGCAACAGGCGGACGCCACCGACGCCCAGCACCCACTCCTGCCGCAGGCGCCATGCCGGATCGCCCGTGTAGAGCCGCGCCGTCAGTTGCCGGTCGCCGGGATCATTGGTGTCGAGGTCGGTATCGAGCAGGTAGACCGGAATCCGGCCGACGACGACGCGCCACGCGCCCATTTGGACTTCGCGGCCGGAGATGGTCACCGCCACGAGACATGGCTTGCCGTCGGCGCCGATGACCCGCACGACGGGGTTCACCGTGGGGTCGACTGGGTCATCGGAATCGCCCTGCCATCCATCCAAGCCGATCAGCTGATCGAAATAGCCGCCGTGGTAGTAGAGGCCGACGCCAATCAGCGGGACGCCGAGGTCCGAGGCTTCCTTGCAGTGATCTCCGGCGAGGACGCCGAGGCCCCCGGAATAGATTGGGAGCGAGCGGTGCAGGGCGAATTCCGCGGAGAAGTACGCGATCGGCCGATTGCGGAGCTCAGGATAACGACCTGCAAACCAGGTCCCGTTCTTTTGTGTGAGCAGCTCGAACCGCCGCACGACGTGATCGTAGCGCTCCAGGGAGATTGGGTCCTGCGCGTGTTCCTCGAGGCGCTCCGGTGACACCTGCCGGAGAAATTGCACGGCGTTGTGCCGTGTCCCTTCCCACAAGCGGCGGTCGATCCGGTGGAAGAGCTCCCGCGCATCGAGCTGCCAGCTCCACCACAAATTCTGGCTGATGTCGGCCAGCATCCGGATGCGATCCGGAAGGTGGTTCGGCGGGGCTGCAGGATTCGAAACGGGAGTTGGGGCCGCGGGAGCGGCCGGCGGAGACGGTTCGGGTGGTGTCATCGGTTGCACATATCTAATGAAGGAGATTGTAAGGCTCCAGTCAGAGCCGCAACCTTTTTCCGCCTGAGCGCGTCCAAGCTGGTATCCTAGCCCACGTGGCCGCCATGCCGAGACATTCCGTCGCTCTCGCCGTCCTGTGCGCCTCCGCGGCGCTGCCCCCTTCCTTAATAGCCCAAAACATCCACCCCACGACCCCGCCCGAAGTGCGGGCGGTGCCGCTACAGGGGGTGTTCAAGCTCGACGGCAAGCTCGACGATCCCGTGTGGCAGATCGCGCCGGCAGCGACGGGGCTGCGCCAGAGCCAGCCGTTGCACACCGGCGACGCGGCGGGCCTGCCGGCGACGCAGCGCACCGAGGTGCGGTTCGCCTTTGACGACGCCGCGCTCTACGTGGGCGCGCGGATGTACGACGACTCCGGCGGCGCGGGCGTTCGGACCCGTCTCGCGCGGCGCGACGCCGACATCAGCTCCGACTACCTCCAGGTCATCTTCGACACCTATCACGATCACATCGGTCGCCTCTTCTTCTGGGTGAATCCGTCCGGCGTCAAACAGGACGCGAACGGACTCGGCGGGGGCGGGGATCCGTCGTGGGACCCGGTCTGGGAGGTGTCCACCAACATCGACTCGCTCGGCTGGACGGTGGAGATGCGGATTCCGTTTTCCCAGCTGCGGTATCCCGAGACGTCGGCAGAGCAGACCTGGGGCCTGCAGATCTGGCGGCAGGAAAATCGGATCAACGAGCTGTCGCAGTGGGCGTGGTGGGGCCAGGAGGAGACCGGCGGCCCGCCACGCTTCGGACACCTGCATGGGCTCGTGATTCGGCACGCGCCGGGCCGCGCCGAGCTGATGCCGTATGTGGTCGGCCGCTCTGCGAATGTGCCGGGTAACGCAGCCGATCCCTTCTTCGACGCGCATGCGCTCGATGGCCGCGTCGGCGGCGACGCGATGCTGCGCGTGACGTCGAACCTCACGCTGAATGCGACCATCAATCCCGACTTCGGCCAAGTCGAAGTCGATCCGGCCGTCGTGAACCTCTCCGCGTTCGAAACCTTCTTCGACGAGAAGCGCCCGTTCTTCGTGGAGGGTGCGGGGTACTTCGGATTGGGCGGGCTGAACTGCTTTTTCTGTTCCAACGTCTCGAGTCTCTCCATGCTCGCCACGCGACGCATCGGTCGTCCGCCGCAGATCTCGCCGTTCCGTAGCGGTCTGGCGGTCCCGGTCGACTACGCCGACATGCCCGAAAACTCGACGATTCTCGGAGCGGCGAAGCTCACCGGGCGGACGCGCACCGGTTGGTCGATCGGCACGCTCGACGCCGTGACCCGGCGCGAGACGGCTCCCGTGCAGTTCGATGACTCGACGCGCGGGCGGTTCACGGTCGAGCCGCTGAGCAACTACTTCGCCTCGCGAGTCGCCAAGGATCTGCGTGGCGGCGCGACGCAGATCAAGGCGATGGCGACGTCGGTGTACCGCAATCTCGACGAGCCGTACATCCGCAGCCGGCTTTCCCACCACGCCGAGGTGCTCGGCGTCTCGGGCGATACGTGGTGGAGCAAGCGCACGTATCGCCTGATGACGCAGCTGGCCGGAACCAACGTCTCGGGCGATACGGCGGCGCTGCGTCGCATCCGGTTCGGCTCGGCGCATTTCTTTCAGCGGCGCGATCGGTCCGATACGACCGATGCCCTGCGGCCCCGCACGTCGATGCAGGGTCTGGGCGGATACGCGCGCCTTTCCAAGGAATCGGGGCATTGGCTGTGGGAGCTGTCCGGCAACTTCCGCACGCCGGCCTACAACAACAACGACATCGCGTTTTTCTCGCGGGCCGACTACGTCTGGATGGGCGGAAATATCTTTCCGCTCTGGACCAAGCCCACCAAGTGGTACCGGCAGCTGTTCCTGATCGCCGGCGGCCAGCAGCAATACAACTTCGACGGCGATCTCACCGATCGGCAGATGCAGGCGTATGCGCAGATCCAGACGTTGAGCTACTGGAACCTGAGCACGTTCTTCATTCATCGCCCGCAGGTGTTCGATGACCGTCGGACGCGGGGCGGGCCAGTCGTGAAGCTGCCTTTCAACAATTTCTGGGCGCTGAACGTGAACAGCGATTCCCGCAAGAAGGTCGTGGCGGGCTTGAACGCCTCGCACAACTGCAACGGCGACGGTGACTGCGGAAACTCCGTCGGACTCTCGTTGGAGCTCAAGCCGCGCTCTAACGTGTCCGTGTCGCTGGGACCGTCGTACGATCGCAGCATGAGCGGGTTCCAGTTCGTAGGCTCGTATGCGGATCTCACGGCCACCAACTTCTTCAACACGCGCTACGTGTTCGCGCACCTCGATCAAGTCACGCTGGCGATGGACACGCGCCTCAACGTCACGTTTTCGCCGACCACGACGCTCGAGCTGTTCATGCAGCCCCTCATCGTCTCGGGCGACTTCGCGCGCTACAACGTCTGGGCGGCCCCGCGATCGAGCCAGCGGCTGGTCTACGGTCGCGACATCGGCACGGAAGTCGTGACGCCCGCCGCCAATCCGGCACGGGACCCGGCCACGATCACGCTCGATGCGGATGGCCCCGGCGCCGCCCCGAGCTTCTCGTTCCCCGATCCGACATTCACGTTCCGGTCGCTGCGCGGGAACGCCGTACTGCGCTGGGAGTATCGGCCCGGATCGACGCTGTTCCTGGTGTGGACGCGCAGCAGCCAGATCCCGACGCTGCCGCGGGGCAACATTCAGTTCGGCGACGACGCGAACGCCCTGTTCCAGGGCCCGTCCGAGAACATCTTCCTCGTGAAAATGACGTACTGGCTCGGATTCTAAAAATGGTGCGTGGTACGTGGTGCGTGGTACGTGGGTTGTGGTCCCACGCACCACGCACCATGCACCACGCACCTTCAGGGAACCGGTTAGTGTTCTAGTAGGAAACCGATTCCCAGGGGTTCACATGTCTATCCGCGCAGTAAAATCGATTTCCCAATCGCTCCCCACGCTCGAAGGCGCGGGCGTCAGGCTGCGCCGCGCATTTGGATTCGGCAAGACCAGCGACTTCGATCCCTTCCTGCTGTTGGATGATTTTCGCAACGAGCACCCCGAGGACTATCTCCCGGGCTTTCCGTGGCACCCGCATCGCGGCATCGAAACGATCACCTACGTGCTGAGCGGCAGCGTCCAGCACGGCGACAGCCTCGGCAACAAAGGCACCATGGGGGCGGGGGACGTGCAATGGATGACGGCCGGGAGCGGCATCCTGCATCAGGAGATGCCGAAGGGGGACGAGCGCGGCCGCATGCACGGCTTCCAGCTGTGGGCGAATCTGCCCCGCAGGTTAAAGATGACCGATCCCCGGTATCAGGACATTCACGCCAAAGAGATCCCCGAGGTCGTGGACGATGACGGCACGCGGGTGCGCGTCGTCGCCGGCGATTTCTGGGGCAAGCGTGGTCCGGTCGAAGGCGTGGCTGCCGATCCGCGCTATTTGGACATCTGGATTCCGCCCCGCGCGCGCAAGACGATTCCGGTAGAGGCGTCACGGCACGCGTTCGCCTATGTGTTTGACGGCAGCGGCACGTTCCGCGACGCGTCCGCGCCGCAGGGCGTTCGGACCGATCGCGTGTCGGCCGGCGGCCGCGATGCCGGCAGTGAAAGCGCGCAGGAGACGGGAAACCGGTCGCTCGTGCTGTTCGACTCGGGTGACGAGGTCACGGTGCAGGCCGGTGAACAGGGCATGCGGTTCCTGCTGGTGTCGGGTCAGCCGCTGCAGGAGCCGGTGGCGTGGCAGGGACCGATTGTGATGAACACCAAAGAGGAGCTGCAGACCGCGTACGACGAGCTGCGGCGGGGCACCTTCATCAAGCGCTAGCCAGTTTCGTTCAGGGGCGGTTATCGTTCACGCCGCCCCATGTGGAACTTTCTCCGTCGCCGTACCCTGACGCAGTGGATCATCGCGGCCATGGTGGTCGGCGTGCTGATCGGCGTGCTCTTTCCGCAATTCGCCGTCTCCCTGAGCCCGATCTCTACCGTGTTTCTGCGGATGATCAAATCGATCATCGTTCCGCTCATCTTCGGTACGCTGGTCGTCGGCATCGCGGGCCATGGCGATGACATGAAGCGCGTCGGGCGACTCGCGCTCAAGTCCATCATCTACTTCGAAGTCGTCACCACACTCGCGCTGTTCATTGGGCTGCTGGCCGTTAACATCATCAAGCCGGGCGTCGGCGTGTCGCTGGCGTCTCCGGACGCCGCCGGAGCTCCGGTAGCGGGCACGGTCACGTTCTCGGGCGTGCTGGAGCATCTCGTGCCGCAGAGCTTTTTCGCCGCGGCCGCGAACAACGAGATGCTCCAGATCGTGTTCTGGTCGGTGTTGTTCGCGATCGGGCTGTCGCAGGTGCGTGGCCGCGCGAAGGACACGATGCTGGGATTCTGTGAGGCGGTGGCGGAGGTGATGTTCAAGTTCACCGGCGTTGTCATGAAGTTCGCGCCGTTTGGTGTGGCTGCCGCGCTGGCGTTCACGGTGGGCCAGGCCGTGATCAAGCAGGGCGGTCCTGAGGGCGCGCTCAGACTGCTGCAGAGCCTCGGCCTCGTCGTGCTCACGCTCTACATCGCGCTCGTCGTCTTCGGGCTGGTGGTATTGCTGCCGGTCGCGCGCCTCGCGCGGGTTCCGCTCGCGCGGTTCGTCGGCGCCGTAAAAGAGCCGGCGCTGATCGCCTTTTCGACTGCGTCGTCAGAAGCGGCGTTGCCGAAGGCGATGGAGCAGATGGAGTCCATAGGCGTGCCGCGCCGCATCGTCGCCTTCGTGATGCCGACCGGCTATTCGTTCAACCTCGACGGCAGCACGCTGTATCTTTCGGTGGCCGCGCTGTTCGCGGCACAGGCGGGCGGCATCTCACTGACGCTTGGGCAGCAGCTGCTCATGATGTTGACGTTGATGCTGACCAGCAAAGGCGTCGCGGGCGTGCCCCGGGCGGCGCTCGTGATCCTCACCGGCACGCTCGCTTCGTTCCATCTCCCGGCCGAAGCGGCCGTCGTGCTACTCGGCGTGGACGTGCTGATGGACATGGCGCGGACCACCGTGAACCTCATCGGCAACTGCCTCGCGACCGTCGTCATGGCCCGTTGGGAGGGGGAGTACGACGACGCCCGCGCCGTCGTAACCAAAGCAGTCGAAGCCGCGTAACTTCTCCGCGTGGACCAGACCCTGGAGATCCCCGCCGACCTCCAAGCGGCGCTCGCCGGCCGCTATACGTTGCGCCGGGTGCTGGGTCGCGGCGGGATGGCGACGGTATACCTCGCCGACGACAAGAAGCACTACCGGGCCGTCGCGCTCAAAGTGCTGCTCCCCGGCCTCGCGGCGTTCCTCGGCGCCGAGCGCTTCCTCAAAGAGATTCAGATCGCGGCGCGGCTCACGCATCCCCACATTCTCGCGCTGCACGATTCAGGCGAAGCCGGCGGCTTCCTTTATTACGTCATGCCGTACATCGACGGCGGCTCGTTACGCCAGCAGCTCGAAGGGCCGCCGCGGCGCGCGCTCTCGCAGGAGCAGGCGCTGGCGATTGCCGAACCGGTGGCGGACGCGTTGTCGTACGCGCACCGCATGGGCGTGCTGCACCGGGACATCAAGCCGGAAAACATTCTGTTCTCGCAGGGACATCCGATCGTGGCGGATTTCGGGATCGCCAAGGCGGTCAGCACCGCCGGCGGTGCGAATCTGACGCGGACCGGCTTCCCCGTGGGGACGCCCGGATACATGAGCCCAGAGCAGGCCGCGGGTCTCACCGATTTGGATGAGCGCACCGATGTCTACAGCCTTGCCGTCGTCGTATACGAGATGCTCGTGGGCGACGTCCCGGGGCGCTGGCCCACCGAAGATGCGGTGCGCGCTGGCCGATTCCTCGAGGCATCGGCCAGCCATCGCCCCCGGCTGACGAGTATCGGGGCGAAAATCGAGGGCGCGCTCGTGCGCGGCCTGGCCATCCGCCACGATCAGCGGACCGCCACGACGGCCGAGCTGATCGACGAGCTCACGCGCGGCAAGTCGGGACCCCGCCGGCGTTACGAGAAGGATGAAGTTGAGGAAATCGTCAAACGGGCCACCGAGCTGGAGGCCAACAAGACCGCCTCCGGCGCCATGACGATCGGTGGTGTCCAGGCGCTGGCCGGCGAGGTTGGTGTCGCCCCGGAACTCGTTCGCGCCGCGGCGGAATCGCTGCAAGCGCCCTATGTGGTCCCAGGCGCGCTCCCCCCGAACCAGGTCAACAACTGGGTCGCTGGACCAACCGAGCTGCTGTTCGAACGCATCGTCGAGGGCGAACTCCCGGAATCCGAGTATGCGACGATGGTGGAAGAGATCCGCCGGGTGCTGCGCAACGCCGGACAAGTGAGCCAGTTCGGCCGCTCATTTTCGTGGGTCGCTTCCCGCGGACCTGCGATCCGGCGTGACCTCGAGGTGGCGATCTCTGTTCGCCGTGGGCAGACGCGCATCACGATTCAGGAAAGCATGGGTCAGCTCATTGGTGCCGTGTTCGGAGGAATTGGTGGCGGGATGGGGGGTGGTGGCCTGGGGCCCATGTTGGGGGTCGGAGCGGGCGTGCTACACCTCGCGGGTCCGGCCATGGTTCTCATGGTGCCGCTCTGGCTTGCCGCTACTTACGTCACCGCGCGAACCGTATACCGGCGCAGCTCGACAAAGCGCGCGCGAGAGCTCGAAGCACTCGCGAATCGGCTGGCGGCACTTGCGCGTGAGCTCGTCGAAGTGCCGCATCGCCTCAATCCCTAAAAGACGACACGCCACTCCAGGCGGGCGCCGCCGGGCGAACCAAGGAATTGGGGAGGGCCGAGGCCGAAGATGCGCCAGCGGCCCTCGATCACGTTGGCCGCCGTGATGCCTACCGTCGCGCCCGCAAGGACGTCCGACAGCCAGTGCTTATGATCGTTGAGGCGCGACCAAGCCGTTCCGGTCGCTCCGGCGTACAGGAGCGCGGTCGCCCAGGGGCGGTGGATCTCCGCCGAGAGCGACCTCGCGAGCGCGAACGCCATGGTGGCGTGTCCCGAGGGAAAGGCGTCGTGATTGGTGAACGGGCGAAAGACGTACGGGTCCGTGGTGGTATCGGGACGGAACCGGCCGGTGATCTCCTTCAGCGCTCCGGTGGTGAGCCCGGCGGCGATGACGGAGGCCAGCACCCGGCCGCCGCGCCGCTCGAGCGCCGGGCGGCCGCTGATGACCCCGGCCGCGAGAATCCCGCCGCTGATGCCGAAGACGACTACCGGTTCGCCGCCGTACTTGAAGACCCGCGCGACCCTATCGCTGCCCGGTGAGCGGTGGTCCTGCAGCCAACCGTCGGCACCATGGTCGAACGCGCTTACGACGCCGATGGTGCCGACGGCGATGGCCGCTTCCCACCAGCGGATGTTGTGCGCTTGGGCGGGAACACGCGGGGCCAACGCCAGCTGGAAGGCGAGCGCCGCTAGGGTGTAGCGCGTTCTGTGGCCTCGACGTCGATCGTGATGCGGACCTCATCGCCGACGATCTGCGCGCCTTCCATGAAGCCGTTCCGAATGATGCCGTAGTCCTGGCGCTTGATGCTGGTGGTGGCGGAAAACGCCGTACGCCGGCCACGGGGCGTCGCAAGCACGCCTCCGATCTCGGCATCGAGCACCACAGGATGGGTGACACCCCGGATCGTCAGGTTGCCTGTGATTTTCAGGCGATCGGGCGCGCCGCGCTCCACGCGCGTACTGGCAAACGTGATCTCGGGAAAGCTGTCGACGGCGAGGTAGTTCTGCCGCAGGTCATTGTCGCGCCGGTCATTCCCGGTCGTGATACTTGCCGTCTGGAGGTGCGCGGTGACGCTCGCCGCTTCGGGCTTGGTGGGATCGTAGTTCAAGTCGATCGTCCACTGCCCGAACGTGCCGTTCACCCACGTGATACCGAGGTGTCGCACGCGAAACGCGACTGCGCTGTGGGCGGGATCGGCAGACCAGCGATTCGTGGGAGTCGATGGGGTCGAGGGCGTCGAGGCTTGTGCGGCCAGGGTCGTTGCGGCCGGCACGAGCAGTGCGAGGAAAAAGATGGGTTTCATGCGGCTTAAGATAACGCGGCGAAGACCCCGATGATGGCGATGACGACGCCGAGCGCGATCTTCACGGCGGAGGCAGCGGCGCGACCCATGAGGGCGCCCCAGCCGGCGCGAGCGGCGACGCCGGTGTGGCGCGAGTAGGTGTACTCGAACAGCGCGGCGCCGATGAAGGAACCGAGGAACGCCCCGATGACGCTGCCGATGACGGCGACCGGCACGCCGATCACTGCACCGACCAGCCCTCCGAGCAGGGCGCCCCAGCCGGATCGCGTGGATCCGCCATAACGCTTTGCAAATCGAAACCCTAGCCAGTTGTCCAGGATTTCACCGAGGAACGCGATGCCGATGACGATCGCGATCATGACGACGCCCACAGAGCGAAAGTCCGTCAGCCAGCCGTAGACCAGGATTCCCCCGGCCATGACAAAGAGCCCCGGAAGGCCGAGGGGAATCAGCGCCAGGCCGACGAGTCCCAGGACGATGAGCAGGACGATCGCGAGCAGCGTCATGGCTTCGTGCGCACGTTCAGGTGCGCCCAGATCACGCGCGAATAGCGGAACACCAGGGGAATGCAGATCATGTGAACAGTCACTACGCACGCAACTGCCCACGCGATTCCGATCCGGGGCACGAGCACCAGCTGCGCCAGGATCCCCAGCACCGCGAGATACGAAACACCCAACACCCAGCTCACGTACATTGCGCCTTGGAAGAATCCCTGCTCACGCTCGAACCGATGCCCGCAGACAGGACACGTCGGATGCATGCGCAGGCGGCCGGCAAACATTTTCCCGTTGAGGCACACGGGGCAGCGCTGCGTGACGATCGCGCGCAGGCGAGGTGATATGGGCATATATTGCTGGTCAATCTTAACGATCCCCTCCTCGATCCGGTGAAGCGCTGATCCTTCTCGCGGTTCTCCTCCAAATCTCGGTCCCACCGCCGCGCGGTTTCGTCAATGACTTCGCGGGTGTGCTCGATGCGGCGTCGGTCCAGCACATGGAAGCCGTCAGCGCCGAAGTGCGCGAAAAGACCCGCGGCGAGATTGCCGTGGTGACGCTCGCCGATATCGGCGACCGCAGCGCGAGTGATGTCGCGCTGCAGATCGGCCGGCAATGGGGCGTCGGGGCGAAAGGCGACCCCGGCGATCGCGCCAGGAACGCCGGTGTGGTCCTGCTCCTCGTCCCTCGTAAGAATCACCGGCCAGGCACGGGCGACGTCTTCATCTCTGTGGGCCGAGGGGCCGAGGGTTTCCTCACCGATGCCCGCGCGGGCCGGATCCGCGATGCGATGCTGCCGGCCCTCGGCGCCGAAGACTACGGCAAGGGCCTGGCGCTTGGCGTCGACCTCATCGCCGACGCATTCGCCAGCGAGTTCGGCGTTACGCTGACCAATCCAGCGATGCAGCCGGTCTCGGACGATCGCCCGAGGGTCGCGATCCCCTCCCTCTGGCTCATTGCGGCGGTGATCCTGCTCCTCATTTTCACGCGCGGCCGCATTCTCTTGTGGGTCCTTTGGGGTTTGAGCCAGAGCCGCGGCGGCGGTGGCTGGAGCGGCGGCGGCGGTAGGGG
>Ga0070697_100002281_pt1 | contig 14717 bp, 12 predicted proteins | sample KBSK1501metaG_FD_65475 | JGI IMG/M metagenome (GOLD analysis project Ga0070697, IMG submission 65475) | Corn, switchgrass and miscanthus rhizosphere microbial communities from Kellogg Biological Station, Michigan, USA - KBS K1-50-1 metaG | ecosystem: Host-associated > Plants > Roots >...
CCAGGAGCGGAACCCCCTCGCGCCCCAACCGGCACGGCCTAGGGAAAACGCTGATCGAGGGGGTAGGGAATTACCTGATCGCGGCGGGCCCCTGACTAGGGAATTTCGTGATCGTCAGCATGCAGGAAGACGACCGGCGTGCCGGTCCCCTCGATGTCGTAGGCCAGGCCGACCTGCAGGTCAGTCGCGGTTGCCATGGCGCACCTCCAGAGAAGGTTTCGTTAGTGGATGGCGGACTCAGCCACAAGGCGCAAAGCGGCGGGGAACAATATGTACGGTCAGGTGCGCCACAAGGTGAGGCCACCGGCACCGGGTCGTAGCGGCACCGCGGCCGGCCGGTTCGGACAGGCGCCTGCGGATGAACCGGACCGCCTGGCGAGCTCGGCTACGCGTGCCAAGGTGTCCCCGCGAGCGGAGGCGGAGCTGCTGGCGGGCATGGCGGCTCCGGTCAAGTCTCCATTCGCCGTCAGCGGCGGCTGGCGGTTGCTGCGGGGTCGGGGATCGCTCCGAGCTGCAGGAGCATGGCCAGGTGGTCGTTGGCGGCCCAGCGTTCTACGATGCGATCCCCGGCGATGCGGTACATGAAAGCGGTGTCTCGCTGGTAGGGGCCGGCGGGCACGTCGAAGCCCAGGAAGGCGCCCCCGGGCCAGTGGCCGCCCCGGATCCCGAACTGGACGACCAGATCGCCCTCGGCGACAACCAGCAGCTCCCGCCAGCGGAACGACTCGAACTTGCGGCCCTCGGTGGCCAGCCATTGGCGGGTGCCCTCCAGCCCGGGAGGCCGGCTCGGCGCCAGTGAGTGGTTCACCATGTCCGGGCTGCACAGCTCGTCGAGCTCGCCCAGGTCTCCGGTGTTGAGGATGGCGTCGAGCCGCTCGACCAGCGCCTTGTTCGTCTCGGTGCTCATGTCTGGCCACCATTTTCGTGATAGGTAACCTCTTACGATTAGAGTTGTAGTATCACGAATATGGCTCCAGGCGTCAAGAGGCCCTACGACAACTCCCGCCGCCAGGCCCAGGTCCGAGCGACCCGGCTGAGGATCATCGAGGCGGCCAAGGCCTTGTTCATCGCCCACGGCTACCCGGCGAGCACCCTCGAAGAGATCGCCGACGCGGCCGACACGTCGCTGCCCACCCTCTACCGGCTGTTTTCGTCCAAGCGGGCACTGCTCAAAGCGGTGCTGGACGTCTCCTTCGGCGGTGACGACCAGCCCGTCGGCTTCGGAGACCGCCCAGAAGTCCAGGCCGCCCGCGGCGAAACAGACCCCCGGGCGCTGATCACAGCGTTCGCCCGCATCGGCCGGGACTTCATGGAGCGGTCCTCGGCGATCCTGCGTGTCCTCGCCACCGCCGCCCAGGTCGATCCGGACGCCGCCCAGCTCCTGGAAGAAATCAGACGCCAGCGCCACACCGGCCAGTCCCGGATCGTCGCCGCTCTGTCCGCCCGCCACGGCCTCGACCCCGGCCTCCAGTTCTCCGAGGCGGCCGACATCACCTACGCCGTTCTGTCCCCCGAGGTCCATCACATCCTGACCGTCGAGCGCGGCTGGACCGCCCACCAGTACGAGCAGTGGCTCCGCCGATCGCTGGGCATGCTCCTTCGGCCGGAACCAGGAGCAAGCCCCAGCACAGACGAATGAAGACGAACTCGAACAGGCAGGAGACGGCGCTCAAGCAGCAGACGGCCGTGGCGATGGCCGACCAGTCGCCCGTAGTCGGCGTGCGGGAGCCGCCTGGCCCGAACCGCTCATCGGCCGACCCAGAGTTAGTCGGCCCGTCAACGTCACGGACATGTCCGGGACGCAAAATACGAGCTCAGAGGCGTCGTAACGCATGCGGCGGTCGGAAAACAGCCCGAGTTTCGGGTCGTGGCGGGTGACGGTTCCCTCGTCGCCGGGCCGGAGGCGGGTGTGCGGGTCGTCGGTGAACTCCAGGGCGACCCGGTCGCCGCGCTCGAACCTGCCGCGGACGTTAGCGACCTCGCAGACCCAGGTGAGCCAGACGTGCAGCTCGGGGACGGGCGGCCGGGTGCCCGGCTGCTCACCTGTCCGGGCGTCGGTCATCACGGCTCCGGCGGTCTCGATGACCAGGTGCGGGCTGGCGAGGACGATGATGCCGGTGACCCTGGCGCCGGGGTAGGTGACCTTGGTCTCCAGCTTCTCGTCGTCCCAGGCGGTGATGTCGGCGGTCTTGCCGGCCAGGGCTTGCGCGTCGGCCATCGTGAAGCGGTTCAGCTTGTATTCGGTCACGGGATTCTTCTCCTTCTGACTATTTTCCCCGATGAGGGCTGAGTTGTCCGGGCCCGTGCCCGCCCGGGATTCATGCCTCGCCGCGCCGGGTGCTGGCTTCCGGGTGCTGGGCAGCGCGGTCGCGGGCGATGCGCCCGGCCTCGGCCCAGAAGGCTTCGCCGGCGGCGGTGAAGTACGCCTCCTCGGCCGCGGCGAGGACGCGTTCGACGGCCCGGGTTGAGGCCGAGGTCGTCGGCCAGATCCAGGGCCTCGTAGCAGATGCCGTGCTGGCCGCCCAGGGCAGGCGTCCCGAACAGGTCGTAGACCATCGGGTCGCCGGCCTCCAGCCGGGCGGTGATGTCGCGGCAGGCGGCAGGCGTGGCGCAGGCGAGGGCGCGCCGGGCGGCGTCCCGGCCGTGGGCGGCCCCGATGGCCGCCGCGCGGCTGAGGGCGGTCTGGCCGCCGCCGGGGCCGGTGCAGCCGGCGAGCTGGCTGGCCAGGGCCAGCGCCTCGGCGAACAGGGCGGCGCCGGCGGGGGGCTCGAAGGTGCGTGCCTCCCAGGAGATCTCCGGCGGCAGCTCCGGCTGGCCGGCGAGGGCGGGCCTGATGGTGATGCCGGAGCCGTGGCGCGGGCGGGCCGCGCGGGTCGCCTCCGGGCGGGGCGGGGCCGGTCACGGTGACCGTGACCGGGCCGCCGCCGCAGAGCCGGCCGATGGCTTCGGGCACGGTGAGGTCGTCGCCGTAGCGGTGGATGTCGCGGATCACGATCGCGGGTCGGTCCATGATGCTGTTCCTCCTGATGGGGCTGGCGGGCGAGCTGGGCGGGGGCTGGTCAGGGGGCGGGCGGCGCGGCGGGCTGCAGGGAGTCCAGCTCGGCTTCGGTGAGCAGGGCGCCGAGGACCTGCCAGTGGTGCTGGCGGAGCGTGACGGCCCGGTCGAGGTCGGCGGGCATGCGCTGGAGCTCGCCGAGGTCGTTCAGGCTCAGGCCGTGATCGAGGCGCTGCTCGATCTCGCCGAGCTTCGCGCGGATCATCGCGGCGTTCTGGCGGATGGCCTGCTCGGCGGCGTTGACTCCCCGGGCGGCGTTCTCGATGGCGTGGTGTTGGCGGGCCGGTCGCGGCCGTCGATGAGCTGGCCGAGCTGGCGGTAGGCGATGCGGTCGTCGTTCACGGTCTTCTCCTTTTTCATTCCGGGTGCCGGGAGGGGCACCTGCGCCCCTCCCGGGAGGCGGGCTAGGCGTTGAGGGCGCGGGCGATGGCGGCGGTGGCGTCGGCGGGGTATTCCTGGAGGTCCACGTCGATCGGCTGCCAGCCGTCATCGGTCAGCTGCTCGGCTACGGCGACGAACCCTGACCAGTCCCCGCCGCTGCGGCGCTGGTACCGCGCATGGCCGTTGGCACGCGCGAGCCGCTGCTTAACCGGCCCGAGCGTCCGGAACGTGTCCGTCCGCCTGCGGCTCTTGCTGCCGTGCGGAACGCGGGAGTCGTTCCGGAACGGCCATGAGTCGTAGTACTGCACGACCCGGTACAGGCGGTCGCTGCCGCGCGCAGGCCCGGGTGCCTCGCGGGTGCTGCTGGCGGCGGCGTGCGGTTCGCCGTGGCCGAGCTGCGCCCGGACCTCATCCCAGGCGCGCTGCATCGTGGGGCCGCCGCCGCGGTAGGCGGCGTGCTCGCCGCGCGGCCCGCGCCTGCCGAGGGTGAGGCTGCACCCGGCCGGGGCGGGTGCCCACGTGATGGTGTAGCCGTCGGCCACCAGGTGCCATGAGATGCTGCCCACCTGGGCGGGATACCTGCTCGCGTAGTGGACGGGCACCTCGCTCTCGTCATCCTGCTGCCGTGCCGCGCGCTCGGCGAGGGCGAGGGCCTCGTCACCGTCCAAGCCCGCCTCGGTGAGTGCCGCGAGCGCGGCGTCGCAGGCGCGCTGGCAGGCGGCTGCCAGGTCTTCGGGCGAGGGGCGGTGCGCCGCCTCGCCGGCGGCGCGCCACTCCTGGTCCGCCGCGCGGCAGGCGGTCCGCAGGTGCTCCTCGCGCTGGTGCTCGTCCATGTCGCTTCTCCCTGGTGGCTGGTCATGGCTGATGCGGGTGGCGGCGGTGCTGGTCATGGCGGCCAGCTCCTTTCGCGGGGGCGGGGGCGGGGGCGGGCCGGGCGGCCCGCCCCCGGGGTTTGGCTAGGCGGTCAGGGCGCGGGTGGCCGCGCGGGCGATGGCGTCGATGGCGTCGGCGGGGCTGGCGGCCTCGGTGACCTGGCAGTCGGTGTACTTGCAGATGGCGGCGTAGCCCTTGGGGGTGAGGATGATGACGCCGCAGCCGGCTCGGTGCAGGCGGGTGATGCGCTGCTGGACCCCGGCCGGCTCGCCGAAGGCTACGAACATGGCGTCGGAGACGATGACCAGCAGCCGGGCGGTGCCGGGGCTGGCAAGGGCGAGCGCGCCGTCGAGGGCGTCGATCGCGCGGCAGGCGCTCTCGCTGCTGGCGGTGGCGCGGAAGTCGGTGACCTGGGCGGGTACCTCGCCGGGGCGGGTGAGGGCGTAGACGCCCTTGCCGAACAGCACGCTCGCGATCAGGGCCGAGGGCAGGTGCCCGGCCGTGCGGGCGAGGATCCAGGCGGCCGAGGCGACCGGGCCGGCGAAGGCCCCCATGGAGCCGGAGACGTCGCAGGCGATGCCGACCCGCAGCGGCGGGGCGGGGACCCGGCGGCTGCGGGTGTGAGTGAAGGGCTCGGCGGTCGGGACCGCCCCGGCGGCGCGCTGGGCCTGGCCGGCCAGGGCCTTGCCCATGCGGAGCCGGCCGGGCGGGACCTTGGAGGTGACGGTGACCGTGGCGCGTTCCCCGGCGGTGGCCTCGCGCAGCGCGCGGGTCAGCCGGCGGGCGGCGGCGGCCTCGTCGTCGTGGGGGTCGCGGGTGCCGGTGATCGCCCGGGGGCGGGTGCGGCGGCCGAAGACCTCGCGGGCGGCCCGCTCGGCGTTGCGGCGGGAGGCCTTCTCGTGCTCGCGCTTGTCGGCTGCGTCGGGCGGGAAGGGGGGCGGCGGCGGGGCGAAGTCGGCGGCGACCGCCTCGGCGATTGCCTCGATCGCCTTGGCGAGGGCCTTGGCGAGCTCGGAGGTGATCTTGATGATCAGCGGGGCGGGCGGGCCGGCGTCGGGGTCGAGGCCGAGGATGCGGCACCAGCGGCGGGCGAGGGTGACCCTGGTGCGCAGGTCGTCGTCGGCGACAGCGTGGAACTCGCGCCAGGTGGCCCGCAGGCGGGCGAGTTGCTCGGTGCCGATGGCGGCCTCGACCTTGGCGGTGACCGGGGCGGTCTCGTCGGGCTCGAGGATGCCGGCGTCCTCGCGGGCCAGCAGGAGGGCGGCGGCGGCGCCGGCCTCGCGGGGGCTGGCGGGCTCGGCGGCGGCGGCGGTGAAGTCGGCGAGGACCAGCTTGGTCGCGCTGGCGCGGAGGTAGCGGCGGTCGGCGGGGCGGCGGCCGGCCTGGCAGTACTCGATGCGGGACTCTTCCAGCTGGCGGGCGGCCTGGCACCAGTTCGCCCGCTCCCCGCCGGGGAGGCGGACCTGGCTGTGGGCGGCGTGGGCGCACTCGTGGACCAGGGCGCCCCAGGTGACCGGGTAGCGCTCGCGGTCGCCGGGGATGGCGGGGTCGCAGTCGTCGGGGTCGGCCTCCAGCAGGTCGCCGTCGACCTCGATGACCGGGATGTCGCGCAGGTAGCAGGCGGGGCTGCCCAGGCCGGCGCCGGGGGCGCAGGCGACCGGGACCGGGCGGCCGGCGATCGGGGGGACCTCGGCGGTCATGGCGTCGGAGAGGGTTTTCCAGTCGCCGGCGGGGGCGGCGAGCCAGGCGGGGGCGGCGGGGGCTGTGGCGGTGGCGGACATGGCGGGCGGTCCTTTCCGGGAGCAGGGGCGGGCTAGATCTGGCGGCCGAGGGCGAGGGGGGCGACCGTCTTGCGGCCGAAGGCTTTGGCTACCGCCTCGGCTACGGCGTCGGCGTCTTCCTCCGGCGCGATGCCGGCCAGGTTGGCGATGGCGGCGTCCTCGCCGAGGATGCGGGCGAGCTTCGCGTAGGCGAGCAGTTCGCGCAGCTGGGGTGCCCAGCCGATCTCGCCGCTGGCCTGCCGGGCGGCGAGGTCCCTGGCGGCCTTGATGGCGCGGGGGTCGATGTGCAGGCTGTGGGCGAGGTCGTAGTCGGTGGACACCTTGACCTGGCAGCTGAACCTGCTGGACAGGGCCTCGGTGAGGATCGCGCCGTGGACTCCGGGGTTGTGGCCGGCTACTACGTAGAAGCCGTCGGCTGCCTTGATCACCTCGCCCTTGTGGGCCTTGACGGTGATCTCGCGCCGGCCGTCCATCGCGGGGTAGGCGACCGCCAGCACCGCCGGCGAGATCAGGGTCGCGTCGTCGAGGAAAAGGACCTTGCCCTCCTGCATCGCCCGCACCAGCGGCCCGTAGATGAAGGCGAAGGTGCCGTCGGGGTTCTGGGTGTACTCGCCGACCAGGTCGGCGGCCGTGGTGTCGCCGTCGCCGGCCACCGTGATCAGGTCATCGCCGAAGGCCGCCTCGATCAGCGAGGTCTTCCCGGTACCGGGCGGCCCCTCCAGCAGGGCCGGCACCGAGTCCGCGCGCAGCTTGCGCAGTACCTCGACATCGGGCATGCCGGCCAGCGCCCGGGGCTGGTAGACCTGCCCGTTCGGGCGGGTCACCGGGCCGGCCGCAGCCGCCTTGGGGGTAAAGGCCGGCGCGGGGGCGGGCGAGGGTGCCGGGGCGGCGGGGGCGGGAGCCGGCGCTGGGGCGGGGGCGGCCTTGGGCGGCAGGGGTGCCCTGGGCGTGATGGCGGCGGCTGCGGCGGCGGTGGCGGAGTTCGCCTGGTAGCGGATGGGCTTGCCGGGTACGAGGTCGGCCTCGCCCCGGTCGGCGAGGGTGGTCAGCGCGTTGCCGACCGCGCCGGCCGACCTGTCGAGGGCCTTTGCGATCTCGCCTGTCTTGCAGGGTCCGGGGTGGTCGGTGAGGTACTCGGCTACCTGGCGGCGCAGCTGGCCGTTGCCGAGCCTGCCCTTAGTGGCGGCGGCGGGGGCGGTCATCGGGATTACCTCCGTTAAATACGAGGCGGAATACGGGCCGGCATTGGCGTGCGCACGCTTTTCGCCATTACCCGGGATTCTAATTTGCCGGGGAATTTCCCCCCCGGTATTTCCGGGTACAACAACGACGCTAGCTCGCCTTTTTGGCAGGAGTCAACGCCATTCCGCCTCGAATTCGGGAATTTCCGCGCCAATTTCCGGGGCGACTCGCGCAATTCGTCACGGACAGCCGCGGGCACCGGTACCGTCCGCCACCGCGCCTTTTCCGGCGCGCCAGCCCGCATTTTTCCCCCGCCTTTCCCGCCCCGCCGCCGGCCGCCTCGCGCGGCCCGCCTGCCTGGCCGTACGACCTCGCGGGCATCCTCGGGGGAAGGTCCGGGCAGGAAAGGAGGACGGACATGTACATACACGGAGAGGGCACCACAGGGAAAATAAATACACGTCATCATTTGCCTGGCACGCCGATTACTATTGTTTTACGAGCTGTGCGCGTATATAAGTCTGGGAGTTCACGCGAAGGTCTATTCCGGGCACTGCCTGCGCATTCCCCGGGTCCGGGGGTTCCGGTGTCGGCAGGTATACGTAAAGGAGTACGGAATAGCTGGCGGTGCGGAATGGCCGCCGGGTCCAGCTCTCTCGCGGCGGTCCCCCGCTCGGGCGCGGGGCCTTCGGCTGCGGGCGCGGCAACGGGCTGGTCGCGTGGTGCGGGGTCTGCCGCCTCATGGCGGCACCGGCGGTGCCGCCATGACCGCGCTGAAAGAGGTGGCGGGGCTGTATTCAGCGTGCGGTGTCCGGGATTGTCCGGTGGAGATCGTGGCTGCCGCCAGCCGGCTGAAGCCCACCCGTCTAGCGATGCCCGTCTGCCATTCAGAGTGCAGGGCTGCCGGAATCCTGAGTGCCGGACACCGCCGGCCGCTCCCAGGCGGTCGTGCGCCCTGTCTGGGGCGGGCTTGGTCCCGTCACGGTGACGGTAGCGTGGCTGGTAGCGCTGGGTCGAGCCCGGAGGGCGGGGCGGCCGGGGGCGCGTTCCGGGGGCGGGGTTATCCGCTGCGCTGCTCATGCTGGCCGGCGGCGGGCTGCGGCCCGGCAGGCGGGTGATGCTGGCCTGGTCCGGGTGAGGCTGCGGCGAGGAGGGCGGCGGCGGCCTGCCTGGTCTGGGCGCCGGGCGTGACGCCTAGCTCGGTCAGTCTCGATTCCAGCAGGGCCAGCGTCCGGCGGACAGCCTCGGGGCGGCCCGCTGCGGCCTGCAGCCGCATGATCCGCACGTACAGGTACTCGTTGTAGGGGTCGTGGGCAAGGGCCGTCTCCAGGGCGGACAGGGCCTGGTCGGGGTCGCGGGGCTGGAGGATCTCGGCGATGGTGGTCCAGGCGTCCAGCGCGCGGCGGCGGGCGGCCTCGGCGTACGGCTCGGCCCATTCGTATCCCGTGCCCTCGGCCAGCTCGCCGCGGTACAGCGCGACCGCGCGGCGGCAGGCGGCCAGCCGGGCGTCGCCGCTGGTGTTGCGGGCTGCTTCCAGGACCTCGCTGAACGCCTGCAGGTCAGTGCCGATCAGGGCAGGGTCGAGGCGGTAGCGGCCGGCGGCGTTCAGGATCCACATCGGCTCGGGCAGGCCCGCCGCGGTGCGGAGCATCTCCCTGGCCTTGCGCAGCGCGAGATTCCGCTGGCCCGCGGCACGGCCGGGATCGGACTCGGGCCACAGGGCCTCGCTGATCGCTTCCCCGCTGACGCCGCCGGGGTGCACGGCCAGGAACGCCAGCAGCTCACGGGCCTTGCGCAGCCCGGTGCCGATCTCACGGCCGGCGGCGGTGATCTGCAGGGGGCCGAGCACGCTGATCTGGACCGGCGTGGCCGCGGGCTCGGGGCCGGTGCCTTGCCCGGCTGTGCTCGCCGGCGGCGGGTGCAGCGGGGGGCGGCGCGGTGCAGCGGCCTGGGCGGGTTCGGGGGCCGCGGTGGCGCCCAGGAGGTGCGGCTGCCCTGTCTCCGGCGGGCCGGGTGCGGCCGGGCCGTCATCGCCGGAGGGCTCGCGGGCCTGGTCCAGCTGCGCGATGATCGCGGCGAGGTCCGCTGCTTCGAGGTGGTATGTCTCGGTCCCGGCAAGGCCCGCCTCTGGCGGCGTCACGGCGGTGATGAGGCCGTCGGCGGTGATGTGGCAGGTGGTGCCGTGCGGCCAGGCGCCGAGCAGGATGACGGTGATGCCGAGATCGCGGCCGGCGGCGGTGATGCCGGCCAGCCGCTGCGCGGCTGCGGGGCCGGGGGCGGCCAGCACCACCGCGACGGTCTGCGGGCCGTCGTCCCCGTCTGCGGTCCGGGCACGGCGGACGATCATGGCTTCGGCCTCATCGAGCGCGGTGCCCAGCGCGGGCGGTACCGAGACGCCGCGGATGGGCGGGTGAGCCCACTGCATTGCGGGGCCTGGGAAGAACCGGGCGGCGTCGGCGGCGGGGATGATGATCTTGGCTGGCGTGCCGTCCTGGCCGCGCGGCGGCCGGGCCAGCAGGCCGACCAAGATGGCCCTGGCGGCGGCCGGTGCTCCAGGACCGGTCAGGCCGAGGCCGCCGAGGGCGGCGGGGTCGGCGGTGATCTCCTGGCCGCCGCGGATGCCGATGGGTATTCCGCCGGGCGGGACCGGGACGGTGCCCTGCTGGCCTGATGGCCGTGCGGACGCGGGGCGGGCCGGGGCGGGAACGGCGGCCCCGGATTCGCGCGGACCGGGCACGGGCTGCCCGTACAGCTCGTATGGCTCGTACAAGTCCGGGTCCGGCTCGGTGCCGGCCGGGCCGGTGCCGTCGGCCGGGGGTGTCCTGGTGGCGGGGGTGCGGGCCGCGCGGTCCAGGGCGGCGATGACCGGGGCCGGCGGCACGGCGGGTTCGAGGCTGGAGGTGAGCACCGGGCCGGGCCGGTAGCGGCGCCGGCGGTGGATGCGGGCCAGGGCGAGGGCGGTGCTGACCACGACGGCGGTTCCCAGTCCGATCAGCGCCCCGGACGGCAGCCGTACCCCGGGCGGGGGGACGTGCGGGCGTGCGCCGGGCCGCGCGGTGGCCGGGGTGCTGCGCGCCGGGCGCGGAGTGCGGGCCGGGCCAGGTGAGCTGTCGGCGGCCGGCGCCGGCGCGCGGCGGTGCCGGTCCGGCCGGCCCGCGCCGGGCGGGGTCCCGCTGCCGTCCGGGGGGCGCGGGGCCGCGGCGGGGATCAGCAGGTGCCATCCGGGGTAGATCCGGGCGGGGTCGGTCAGGGTGCCCCCGCCGGGCTGCGGCCTGCCGCGGTTGAGGGCGTAGATCTGGAGCCAGCGGTCCCCGCGGCCGAGGTAGGCGCGGGCCAGGTCCCACAGGGTGTCGCCGGCCACGACGGTGTGCACGCGGTCCTCCGGCCGCGCTCGCCCGGATGTCCCGGCGGCGCGGGCCGCGTTCAGCCGGACGATCCGGGGCCGGTCCCCGGCGCAATCCGGCAGGTGGCCTTCTGCGGCGCCTCCGGGCAGGACGGGGCCGGCGGTCGTGACGGCGGCGGTCAGCACCGCGTGCGGGGGATGGGCGGCCCGCGCCGCGGTCCTGGGGAGGTGAAGTGCGGTGATGACGATGGTCCCGGCGAGCGTCGCGGCCAGGGCCTGGACCGGGGCGATGGCGGGCAGCCGCGGGACGGGCCGGCCGCAGGCCGCGGCGGTGACCTCGGCGATCACCGCGGCCGCGAAGACGGCCCACAGCAGCCAGGCCGCCCCGGCTAGCACCGTGACGGCCGTGCCGCCGCTGAGCGGGCTGGCCGCCAGCTCCCGAAGCAGCTGCCAGCCGGGCCAGTGCCCGGGCAGCGGGGCGCCGCTCAGCCGGCTGAGCCCGAAGGGCAGGCCCGCCAGCAAGACCGCTGCCCCGGTGACGTCGGCGGCTGCCCGCAGCCGCCGGCCCGGGGTCGCAGTGCTGGCGGCCCGGTGCTGTCCCGGCCGCGCGGCGCGCAGGCGGCGGCGGGCACGGTGACGCCACCGCGGCCGGCGGTGGCCGCCGCCGCGGCGGCTGGCCGGCAGCCAGCTCGCGGCGTCCCGCGCCCCGGCCAGGGCGGCCCCGGCGGCACCCGCAGGCGCTGTCCCCGGGGCTGGCGCGGTCGGCGGCATCTGTTCTCACCTGCCTGCCGGGATCACCGCGAGGCTGACCTGCCCGGCCGCGGCCGCTGCGGCGACCCGCCGCACCACATCCTGCGGCAGGTCAAGCTCGACCACCGTCTCGGCTGCCGCGCCCGGCACCGTGGCGGAGGTGACCGACAGCACCACCCCGCGCCCGGCCACCCGCGCGGCCGTGCCGCCGCCGCTGCCGGGCGCGGGGGCCGCGAGCACGGCGACGTGCTGCCCGGGTGACAAGCCAGGCGGGTAGCGGCCCGGCTTCAGCGCGACGCCCAGCCACGCCTGGCGCCTGCCTGGGGGCGGCGCGCCGACGTCGCCGGCGGCCAGCAGGCTGCCCGCCGGCAGGCTCGCCGCCGCCGTGCGCCCCGCCACCTGAGCCTGCTGCCGGGCCGGTACCAGGGAAACCGGCCGGCCACGCTGACCTCCACGACCCGCAGGTCGGAGGCGGTGATCACCTGGCCCGCCGTCACCGGCCGGGCCAGCGCCAGGACAGGCTCCCGGCTCCCGGCCCGCAGCCGCCCCTCGGCGAGCACCAGCGCGCACACTGCCACCAGCAGCAGCACGCCCGCGACCGGCCGCACCCTGCTCCCGCCCGCCCGGCGCCGGCCCGGAGGCGCCGGGCGGCTGCCGGCGCGGCGGGAACGGGCATGCCCCGGCACCGTCATCCCGGGCCGGCACCGGGAGCCAGCCCGGCGGCCCGGGGCCCGGCCGCCGCGGAAAACGGCACCGCGGCGCACCCGACAGGCGCCGGCCACTCGCCCGGGCGAGACCCGGCCAGTCTCCGGCACCGGGCGGCGGTACCCGGGGCCGTCCCGGGCACCTGCATCCGCACGGCAGCCGGCGGGCGCCCCTCGCGCCCGCAGCAGCGGGCAACCCGGGCCACCGGTATCCCGGAGCGGGCCGTCACCGCGGGTACCGTCCCCACAGGCCGATCGTCATCGTGCCGAGCCGGGGAACAAGGCCGCGGCCGTCGCATTTGCGGCAGAACGCCCGTGTCCAGGGAAGAAAGCCGGCGGTGATGCCGCTGCCGCCGCAGCGGCGGCACAGGGTGAACGGGTGCAGCCACAGCGACACCCGGTACACCGCAAAGCCCGCCACCGCGAGCCCGATCACGGCCAGCCAGGGCACCGCGTGACCGGGAGCGTGCGCCGCCGAGGCGTGCTGGCTGGCAGCTCGTGCCAGCGCCAGGCAGTGTTCCGGTGCGACTTTCGCGGTGACCATCGGTAAGACCCCTTTGCCGTATCCGGGCGGGTTGGTTACCACCAAGGATTCGGGTTGCCGCCGGCCGCGCACAATAGAGCGGATATGGCCACCTGAGCTGGCCATATGGACCGCATGCGGGGCAGCGGGAGCATGCCCGCGCTCCCCCGCTCTCAGGTCCCGGGCGCGTCTCCTCCCGGGCCGGGGCCCGGCGCGCTGCGGGCCGGGATCAGGCGGCTGCGCAGCGGCCGCGGGCGGCGCGGCACCGCCTGCCTGGGACGTCCTGGCCGTGGCGGCCGGTCCCAGCCCCGCCGGCTGTGGGGCGCACGGTCCCCGGGACGGCCGGCTAACCGGGCCGCCGCTTATAGCAGGTTCCGGGCGTCACCGCAAGGGCGGCGGGACAGGCAGCCGGGGCCTGGATATGGCCAAATGCGGAGCTCCGCGCTGCCGCGGCGGGCATCATCCGTCAGGCGGCAGGGCCGCCCGCGCCGCTGGCCGCGTCCCGGGCGATGACAGCGAAGCGGTCCTGGGCGGCGACGAACTGGCCCAGGATGCGCGCCTTGACCGGGGGCGCCAAGGGCGTGTCCGGGCGGGCGATGAGGCCGGTCAGCACGGGGACCAGCGGCGCGTACTTGCGGGCGAGCCGGGCCGCCCTGGGCCCGCTGGTGTGGATCAGGCCGACCCCGTTGTCGGTGAAGTCCGACGCCTTGATCACCCGGGCCCACGGATTGGCGGCCAGGCTGTCCGCGACGTGCGCCCGGTACTGCTCATGACGGTCGGTGCCGGGCGCGTACTCGGGGTTGGTGACCGCCTCGACCAGGCCGGCGACCCGCGGGCCGAAACTCGCGGCCAGCGCGCCGACCGCGCCGGCCCGGCCGCCCGCGGCCAGGCCGTCGGCATGGTCCTCGACCGCGTCGTGGAGCAGGGCGGCGCAGATCACCTCGATGTCCTCGACGCCGTAGTGGCAGATGATCCGCAGCGCCACCCGCAGCAGGTGATTGACGTACGGCTCACGTTGCCGCCGGTCGGCGGCATGCAGATCCCCCGCGAGCTGCAGCGCCCGGGCGGCCTGCTCCCGGGCGGCCGGGTCCGGGAACCGCGCGATCTCGGCGGCGAACCGGGCCCGCAGCCCCTGCTCGCCGTACATGGCGGTGACAGCGTGCAGCGGCATCACCGTGACAAGCCGCAGATCCGCGTCATCGACAGGACCGCCGCTCGCCGCCTGGCCGACCGCGGCCGCGCCGGGACCATCGGCGCGGCGTTCCCGGTCAGCCGCATGCCAGGACCTGACCAGCTCGCCCCCGGCTCGGAGGACCTGGTCGCAGGCCTGAGCGACCGCGAGCGTGGCGAACTGCTCACCGCGCTCCAGGCGGCCCAGGTAACTGGCGTCATACCGCGCCAGCCGACCGAGTGCGGCCAGGGAAAGCCGGCGCTCGTCCCGGCGTGCGCGCAGCTCCGCGCCCCAGCGGTGGACAGCTGACCGCTCCGGGGTCAGGACTCGCCGTTTGCGTCCCATGGGCCTCTCCCATGACCTCTGCTCGTAGCTGGTCAGTTCCCCGGCGGCGACGATCGGCGCAAGGCTCCGCGCTCCCACCTAAACTTGCACCTGTTGCAGCCGCAGCGACACGGAACGTGCTTACGGAAGTCTTACAGGTACCGGGCCAGACCCCTGGGCCGCGCTTGGAGCAGGCCGGGTCGGCAGGCGGCTCTACCTCGCACTCGGCTGAAGTCGCCGGGATGCGTCGATGATCGGAGAGCGCCAGCCATCCGGCACGCGCCGCGCGCATGCCCGGCTGGCCACATATCGCCGGTGTTGCTAAATGCGTGTAGATGATCACGTTGCGGGGCTAGTATCCGGGTTGCTGCATGGAGTAGCTCAGCGGCAGAGCACCCGGCTCGGACCGGGCGGGCGCAGGTTCGAATCCTGCCTCCATGCCGGCCGGCCAGGCGGCGGCGCGCGGTGCCTGGCTGTCTTGGAGTAGCTCAGCGGCAGAGCGCCCGGCTTCTAACCGGGAGGGCGCAGGTTCAAATCCTGCCTCCAGGTCTGACCGGGGTCGCCGTGACGTGATGAGGTGCCTGATGTCAGATGAGCCGCGCATGACCGCCTCGCCGGCGTACGCGGTAG
>Ga0070697_100002282_pt1 | contig 14715 bp, 13 predicted proteins | sample KBSK1501metaG_FD_65475 | JGI IMG/M metagenome (GOLD analysis project Ga0070697, IMG submission 65475) | Corn, switchgrass and miscanthus rhizosphere microbial communities from Kellogg Biological Station, Michigan, USA - KBS K1-50-1 metaG | ecosystem: Host-associated > Plants > Roots >...
GCGAGCCGGAAGTTCATCGCCGGAATGAGGCTCTGGCCGCCCGCCAGCGGCTTCGCCTCGCCGCCGTGCTCGGCCAGGAGTGCCAGCGCCTCGTCCACGGTCGCGGGCCGGTGGTAGACGAACGGCGCCGGCTTCATCTCGCCCCCGCGCTCCTGGCCGCCTCGATCAGCTCGAACAGCCGGTTCGGGCTGAGCGGGATCTCCGTGATCTCGACCCCGTGGTCGGAGAGCGCGTCTTCCACCGCCTGAGCGAAGGCCGCGCCCGTCGGGATGGCGCCGGCCTCGCCCACGCCCTTCACCCCGATGGGGTTCAACGGGGACGGGGTCTCGCCGTGGGCCGTCTCGACCGCCGGCACGTCGGTCGCGGTCGGGAGCAGGTAGTCCATGAGCGACGCGTTCAGGAGCTGGCCCGCCTCGTCGTACACGAGTTGCTCGTAGAACGCGTTGCCGATGCCGTGCGCCACGCCGCCCTGGATCTGGCCCTCGACGATCAACGGGTTGATCAGCCGGCCGCAGTCGTGCACCACCACGTACCGCTGGATCTCGACCTGCGCCGTCTCGGGGTCCACCTCCACGAGCATCGCGTGGACCCCCGACGCCGTGCTGCCGTGGTCGGGGCCGAAGTAGGCCGTGGCCTCGAGGCCGGGCTCCGTGCCGGGGCGTACCGCACCGCGCAGCGGGTTCGCTCGCAGCGCGAGCTCGCCCAGCGGAATGGCGGAGTCGGGCGATCCCCGCACCCGCACGCGCCCGCCGCCGAGCTCGAGCCGGTCGGGCGACGCGCCGAGCAGGCGGCTCGCGAGGTCGAACACCTTCTCGCGCACGCGCACGGCGGCGGCGTGACAGGCGCTCCCCGCCACCACGGCGCCGCGGCTTGCGAACGTCCCGGTGCCCCAGTGGAACTCGCGGGTGTCGCCCGTTACCAAGTGCACCTGGTCCACCTCCACGCCGAGCACGTCGGCCACGATCTGGGCGAAGGCGGTGAAGTGGCCCTGGCCCTGCGTCCCCACTCCCGTCGCCACTCGCACTTGGCCGCTCGGCTCCACGGTCACGCGCGCGCCTTCGTACGGGCCGATCCCCGTGCCTTCCACGTAGCACACCAGCCCGAGCCCCACGTGCCGTCCCGCGGCACGCAGCCGTGCCTGCTCGGTGCGCACGAACCGGTCGTAGCCGATCAGCTCGCGGGCCCGCTCCAGCGCCGGGGCGTAGTCGCCGCTGTCATACACGAGCGGCGCCGAGTCTTGAAAGAGGATCTCGTGGTTGTGGGGGAACTGCTCGGGGCGGAGCAGGTTGCGCCGGCGGATCTCCGCGCGGTCGATGCCCAGCTGCTTGGCGGCGAAGTCGAGCAGCCGCTCGATCACGAACACTCCATGCTGGCGACCGGCTCCGCGCACCGGCGTCACGATCGGCTTGTTGGTGAAGACGGCCGTGAATTCGCTCGCGTAGTTGGGGATGTCGTAGGGGCCGAGCAGCGTGCACTGGCTGTTGATCGGGACCGTCAGCCCGTAGGGATCGTAGGCGCCGGCGTCGTGCAGGAACCGGTCGCGTACGCCGAGGATGCGGCCGTCCCGCGCCACGGCGATCTCCGCGTCATGGATCTGGCCGCGCTCCTGCGTCGTGGCGGTGAAGTTCTCGCGACGGTCCTCGATCCACTTGAGGGGACGGCCCAGGCGCAGCGCGGCCCAGGGCAGCAGCACCTCCTCGGGATAGAACATCATGATCTTCGGCCCGAACCCGCCGCCCACGAACGGCGCGATCACCCGCACCTGCGACTCGAGCAGCCCGAGCAGCCGCGCCAGGCCGTTGCGGATCGGGATCGGCGCCTGGGTCGTGTCCCACAGCGTCAGCTCCTCGGCGCGCGCATCCCAGTGCGCCACGATGCCGCGGTTCTCGATCGCCGCCGCGGCGCCGCGGTCGTAGCGGAACCGGCGCGCGATCACGAGGTGCGCCGCGGTGCGGGCACGCTCGTAGTCTCCTTTCCGCTGCACCGCGTGGGCGGCGACGTTCGACTCGAGATCGTCGTGGACGAGCGGCGCGCCCGGGGCGAGCGCCGCCTCGAGGTCCACGACGACCGGCAGCGGCTCCGCGTCCACGACGATGTCCTCGAGTGCGTCCTCCGCCACGTAGCGGCTCTCCGCCACGACCATCGCGATCGGCTCGCCCACGTGCCGTACCCTGTCCCGGGCAAGCGGCACCTGGGTGCGGGCGTGGAACACGAGTCCGGGGATCGGGGGAGGGGGGACGAGCAGCGGGCCGGGTTGCCAATAGTCGCCGAGGTCGGCGGCCGTGTAGGCGGCCACCACGCCCGGGCGGCGCCGCGCCGCCGTCACGTCCACGCTCCGGAGCAGGGCGTGGGCGTAGTCGCTCCGCAGGAACGCCACGTGCAGCATGCCGTCCAGGTGCACGTCGTCCACGAACAGCGCCCGGCCGGTGAGGAGCCGCGCGTCCTCGTTGCGCCGCACGCGCGCGCCGATGTAGCTCCCCGCCGCGGTCACGACCCCGCCCCGGCGGCGAGCTGCACGGCTGCGACGATGCCCTGGTAGCCGGTGCAGCGGCACAGATTGCCCGAGAGCGCCTCGCGGATCTCCGGCTCGCTCGGGTGGGGGTGCTCGCGCAGGAATGGCACGAGCGTCATGAGAAAGCCTGGAGTGCAGAAGCCGCACTGCAGCCCGTGGGCCTCGCGGAAGGCGGCCTGCAGCGGGTGCAGTTCGTCGCCCCCGCCCGGCGGGGCGAGCCCTTCCACCGTGACCAGCTCGTGCCCGTCCGCCTGCACGGCGAGGATCAGGCACGAGCGCACGGCGTCGCCATCCAGCAGCACGGTGCAGGCGCCGCACACGCCGTGCTCGCACCCGACGTGCGTTCCGGTGAGGCCCAGGTCGTGGCGCAGGAAGTCGGAGAGCAAGAGCCGCGGCTCCACCCCACGCTCGTGTCGCACGCCGTTGACCGTGAGGCCGATCGTCACCTGCTGTTCCACGCGACGGGCTCCCGCCGGAGGTCCGAAACGACCGCGCCCACGCCCAGGAGGCCGCTCGAACCCGGACGGCCAGACAGGCGGGGCGCTGGATGACACAACGCGGCGCTAACGTATCCGCCGGCGTCGGGGCCAGCAAGCGCGGCGGAGACTGTGGCGCGGACGCCACACTGCGGCCGGCGGGCCGCCTGGACCAGCGGTGGGCACCCGTCTTGCAATCTCGGCGGCGCGGCTGTTTCGCCCGCATCGCCCACTCAAGACGGAGGGACTCATGAGACGCTGGCTGCCCGTCGCCGCGCTGGTCTGCGCGGCCGCCGCGTGCGACAACCCGCGCGAAGTCGCGGCGCCGACGCGACCCGCCTACTTGACGCAGCAATCCTCCCTGTTCGACGCGGCGCTGTCGGCGGCGCTCGCGACCGCCGGGCCGACCACCAACCTCGAGGTGATCGTCAACTACGACGAGACGGCGACGACCCGCGACGCCGTCACGAGCGCGCTGCTCGACCTCGGTGCGGGCGTGGTCCAGTTCAGGAACTTCGACCTGCTCGCCGCGGTCGCCACCGCGGCGCAGGTGACCGCCATGGCGGCCGTGCCCGGAGTGCAGGGCATCTACCTGAACAGACCGCTCACCTACTACGGCCATGCGGGGTCCGGTCTGTGGCTGCTGCACGAGAGCGTCCCGACGATCCGGGCGGACGCCGTGCAGGCCTCGGGCATCACCGGGAAGGGCATGGGCATCGCGATCCTCGACAGCGGGATCGACGGGCTGTACAACCCCGACCTGCACTATCCCGACCATACGATCCAGAACATCAAGGTGATCTTCAACCTGAGCGACGTGGTCACGTTCAAGGGGCCGACCCCGAAGCCGTTGAAGCAGGGAGCCGACCTGTTCGTCGAGAACCTGCCGAACAGCGAGACATCCGTGGGCCACGGCTCTCACGTCGCCGGGATCACGGCCGCGCTCGGCACGGCCTCGGGCGGCTACTACAAGGGGGTCGCGCCCGGCGCGAACCTCATCGGCATCGGCACCGGGGACATCCTCTTCATCTTCTGGGCACTCGCGGGATTCGACTACGTCCTCGACCACCAGAAGGCCTACAACATCAAGGTCGTGAACAACTCGTGGGGGACGAGCGGAGCGTTCGATCCCAAGGACCCGATCAACAAGGCCTCGAAGAAGGTGCACGACAAGGGCGTCACGGTCGTGTTCGCGGCTGGGAACGACGGGCCCGACCAGAACACCCTCAATCCCTACAGCGTGGCGCCCTGGGTGATCGGCGTGGCGGCTGGGTGTAAGCTGGTGAGCCCCGACCCGACCAACTCGGCGATCCACTGCGCTGACCAGACCGGCCAGAACCGGCCGGCGTGGCTCGCCGACTTCTCCTCGCGCGGCGTCCCGGGCGACCCGCTGTATCACCCGGACATCACGGCACCCGGGGTGCACATCGTCTCGACCCGCGCCTCCACCGGGACCGTTCTCAACGCGCTCGACGCGAACCACGACTTCGACCTCACGAGTAGCTGCGCCATCAGCACGGCGAACGAGGCGTTCTACACTTGCGCGTCTGGCACGTCCATGGCCACGCCCCACGTCGCAGGCGTGGTCGCCCTGCTGCAGCAGGCGGCGGGCGGCAGTCTCACTCCGGACCAGGTGGCGGCCGCCATCATCAAGACGGCGCGACCGCTTCCGGGCTTCGCGACATGGGAGGTGGGGGCGGGGTATCTCGACGCGCTCGCAGCGGTAAACTCTGTGAAACACTGACCCACGGCCCTACGGGAGGCTTTGCCGATCTCGAGCCGCCGCCTGGCGGCTCGAGTCGTGTTCGGAACTGCGAGCATTGCCGTTTGGCGCGCGGCCGCGCACAATAGGAACTCATGCACCGTCGTGAAGGCCTCGCCAAGCTAACCGGCCGCGAGCGATATGTGGACGATCTGCCGCTCGACGACTTCTTGTGGGGGATGACGGTGCGGAGCCCCGCGCCCCGGGGCCGCGTCACCGCCGTCCGGTTCGGAGAGGACGTCGACTGGTCCGCGTTCGTGATCGTCGATCACCGCGACATCCCGGGCCCCAACGAAGTCATCCTCATCGAGCGCGATCAGCCGGTGCTCGCCGCGGGGTACGTGCGTCACGTGCACGAGCCTGTGGTCCTCCTCGCCCACCGCTCGCGCGAGGCGCTGCGCCGGGCCGTTGGCGCCGTCGAGGTCGTGGTCGCTCCCGAGCCGCCGGTGCTCGACTTCCGCGTGCCGCCGCGCCCCGACCAGATCCAGTACGGCCGCGACAACGTCCTCAAGCGCCTGAACATCGAGAAGGGCGACGTCGAGCGGGCGCTGGCGCAGGCGCCGGTCGTCGTCTCGGGGACCTACGAGACCGGTGCGCAGGAGCATGTCTACCTCGAGACCCAGGGGATGATCGCCTGGCTCGAGGACCAGGTGCTCGTGGTGAAGGGCTCGATGCAGTGCCCGTACTACGTGCTCAGCGCGCTGAAGCACGCCCTCGCCCGCGATGAACCCCGAGTCCGGGTGATCCAGACGCCCACGGGTGGCGGCTTCGGCGGCAAGGAAGAGTATCCCTCCGACATCGCGCTGCATGCGGCGCTACTCGCGCTCAAGGCAGGTCGCCCGGTGAAGATCGTGTACGACCGAGGCGAGGATATGGCGGCGACGACCAAGCGGCATCCGTCCTTGGTGCGCCACCGCACGGGGCTCACGCGCGACGGTCGGCTCCTCGCCCAGGACCTCGAGGTCGTCCTCGACGGCGGCGCGTATGTGACGCTCTCGCCCGTCGTGCTGTCCCGCGGAATCATTCACGCCGCTGGCCCTTACTCCTGCGACAACGTGCGCATCGCAGGTCGCGTCATGTTCACGAACGCGGTGCCCTTCGGGGCGTTCCGCGGGTTTGGCGCACCGCAAACGCTGTTCGCGTGCGAGCGGCACATGGACGTGATCGCGCGGACGCTCGGGATCGATCCCGTCGAGCTGCGGCGGATCAACCTGCTGCGGGACGGGCAGACCACCGCCACGGGGCAGGTGATCCGCGACGGCACGGACCGGGTGGCGGTGCTGGAGCGCGCGCTCGAGCTATCGGACTACCGGGCGAAGCGGCGGGCGCACGCCGCCTTCAACGAGACGCACGCGGCGCAGCGGCGGGGTATCGGTCTCGCCGCGTTCTATCACGGCGCGGGGTTCACGGGTGGGGGGGAGGTGCACCTCAACTCGCGGGTTCGTGTCGCGGGCCTCGTGGACGGTCGGGTCGAGGTACTGACCGCGAACATCGAGATGGGGCAGGGGACGCTCACGGTGTTCACGCAGATCGCGGCGGAGCGGCTGGGGGTCGCGCCCCAGGACATCGCGATCGCCGAGGCGGACACGGGGCGGGTCCCGAACAGCGGGCCCACTGTCGCGTCACGCACGACGATGGTCGTCGGCCACTTGATTGAACGGGCGTGCGATGACCTTCGCAGCCGGCTCCAGGTCGACGCGGCCGCTCGGGGTGCGTCGCTCCGGGCGGCGATCGTGCGGTGGCATCGGGAGCACCCGGCCGAGCGACTCATCGGTGAAGCGGTGTACGAGCGACCGCCCGGGATCTCGTGGGACGACGCGACCTATCGCGGCGACGCGTACGGCGCGTTCGCCTGGGCGACCTACGTGGCCGAGGTCGAGGTGGACCTCGCGACCTACTCCACGCGCGTGACCGGCTTCGTCGCCGTGCAAGAGGTGGGCAAGGTCTTGAACGAGACCCTGGCGCGCGGGCAGGTCCAGGGCGGCGTGGTGCAAGGCATCGGCTGGGCGCTAATGGAGGAGTGCAAGTTCCGCGATGGGGCGATGATCAACAACCAGTTGACCAACTATCTCATCCCCACGAGCGACGACGTCCCGCCGATCCAGGTGGCGTTTCTCGAGAACCCCTATCCCCACGGAGCGCAGGGTGCGAAGGGCCTGGGCGAGCTGCCGATCGACGGGCCCGCGCCGGCCGTCCTCAACGCGATCGCCGCCGCGACGGGCGCCGACCCCCGCACCGTCCCGCTCACCCCGGAGCGGCTGATGGAGATTGCGGATTTCGGATCACGGACTGCGGAGTGATCTCGATCACGTTCACTCTCAACGGCGCGCCGGTCTCGCTCGAGATCGACGCCGCCGAACGCCTGCTCGACACGCTGCGCTACCGCGTCGGGCTCACCGGTACGAAGGAAGGCTGCGGCGAAGGCGAGTGCGGCGCCTGCACGGTCCATCTCGACGGCCTCCCGGTCGACTCGTGCCTCGTCCCGACCTACCAGGTGCGTGGCCGCCGTGTGGACACGGTCGAGTCGCTCGACCCGCCGGCGCTCGAGCCGTTCGCCCGGGGCGGCGCCACCCAGTGCGGCGCCTGCACGCCGGGGGTGGTGATGACGGCGTGGTGGATCCGCGAGCATCCCGAGCTGCTCGGGACCCACACGTTGCGCGAGTTGATGGCCGGCAACCTGTGCCGCTGTACCGGCTACGACGGAATCGTGGACTCGATCGGCGCCATCCTAACCGAGAGGGGGCAGGCGTGACGGTCCTGCTCCCCGGGAGCGAACGAGAGGCACTGGAGATGTTGGCCGCGGCGGACGGTGACGCGGTGCCTGTCGCCGGCGCCACCGATCTCCTCGTCTCATGGCCCGGACGGCTGGAGGACCACGGCAAGACCTACGTCGACCTCTCCGAGCTCGCCGGGCTCAGACCGCTGCGTTGGACCGGGGACGAGCTGGTGCTGGGCGGCCTCACGAGCTACTGGGACGTGATCCGGGATGTTCGCGTGCGCCAGGAGTTCCCCCTGTTGGTCGAGGCCGCGCGCCAGGTCGGGGCGGTTCAGATCCAGGCGCGCGGCACCTGGGCGGGTAACATCGTGAACGCATCGCCCGCGGCGGACGGCGTGCCCGTGCTGATGGCTTACGACGCGGTCGTCGGGCTGGAGTCGGTGCGCGGGCGGGAGGAGGTGCCGCTGGATCGCTTCTACACGGGCTACAAGGAAATGCGACGGCGGGCCGACCAGCTCGTCGTCGCGATCCGCCTGCCGCGGCGGCCCTACTCCGTTCAGAAGTTCGTGAAGGTGGGCTCCCGGCGCGCCCAGGCGATCGCCAAGGTGGGCCTCGCGATCACGCGCTCCGCCGGGGGTTGGCGCGTCGTGGCCGCCAGCATGGCACCCACGATTCGCCGCTGTCCGACGATCGAGCGGCTGCTGGAAGAGGGGGCCCCTGTGCGCGGTCCCGACGACCTCCTGCCCGCGATCGCCCGCGACGTGTCGCCCATCGACGATATCCGCTCGACGGCCGCGTACCGCAAACGCGTGATGGCGCGGGTCCTCTACTATGGTCTGCGGGAGGCGTGCCGCTGGCACTAGCGCGGCCGATCACGGCGGCTAGTGCAACCGCGCCCCGTCCCGGATCCAGCGAGCTAACAGGTCCCGCTCCTGTTCCGTCATTCCCGTAACGTTGCCGAGCGGCATCGTTCGGGTCTCCACGGCCACGACGAGAATCCGCGCGGCCTGGGCGCGGATCTCCTGTGGCGTGTCGAACGCGACGCCGGCGGGCGCGGCGGCGAGCCCCGCTGTGGTGGGCGCTGCGGAGTGGCACGGTGCGCAGCGGCGCGCCACGACCACGCGCACGTCGGCGAATGATGCGGCGCCCGCGCCCGCGGCGCCCGCCGCGGCGCCGCCGCCGCGCGGGGCCGTGATGAGCGCGAGGGCCAGCATGGCGACCGCTGCCCCGGGGAGGAGCCATGCGCTGGGTCGGCCCTCGTTCCGAAGATTGAACCAATGCCGCGTGGCCACCCCCACGAGCGTCAGGCCCGCGAGGATCAACCAGCTCAACCGGTGTCCGTAGGTCGCCGGATAGTGGCCGCTCACCATGACAAACAGCACGGGGAGGGTGAAATAGTTGTTGTGGAGTGAGCGCAGCGCGGCTTGCTTGCCGAGGGTCGCGTTGGGGGCGCGCCCTTGAGTCATGGCCGCGACCATCTCCCGCTGGGACGGGATGATCACGCGGAACACGTTCGCCGCCATGACCGTCCCGAGTGCCGCGCCGACGTGCATGTACGCCGCGCGCGGGGCGAGCAGCTGACTCAGGCCCCATGCGAGGATCGTGCCCAGAACGAACAGCACGGAGGCGAGGGCAAGGGGCGCCTGCCCGAGCGGCGACCGGCACAGCGCGTCGTACGCGAGCCAGGCCGCGACGAGCGTCCCCACGCCGACTGCGATGGCCGCTGCCGTGCCGAGGCGCGCGACTTGCGGGTCGATGAGATAGGCCGCCGCGCCCAGGTAGTAGATCAGGACGAGGAGCGCGAAGCCGGTGAGCCAGGTGGCGTACGCTTCCCACTTGAACCAGTGCAGCGTGGGGGGTAGACGCTCGGGGGCCACCGTGTACTTCACGACTCGATAGAACCCGCCGCCGTGGACCGACCAGAGCTCGCCCGACACGCCCGGCTCAGGCCGCTCCGCCGGCGCGATCCGGCTGTTCAGCCAGTTGAAGTAGAACGACGTCCCGATCCACGCGACGCCCGTGATCACGTGGGCCCAGCGCAGCGCCAGGTTGAGCCACTGACCGAGGGTGGCGTCCACGCGCGGCGCTTAGCTGCCGCGGTAAGTCGTGTAGCCGAACGGGCTCACGAGTAGCGGCACGTGATGGTGGTGGTCGTCCCGAATGGTGAAGACGACCTCCACGTATGGATAGAAGGCGTCTACCCGCTGGGCCGCGAAGTACTCTCCGATCTCGAACCGCAACCGGTACGTCCCGCTGGCGTCGGCGCGGTCAGCCTGGAGCGTGGCGCGCCCGTCGGCATCGGTGGCGGCCCGGGCGAGCTCGCTCCAGCGGTCCCCCGAGCGGACCGCGAGCGTCACCGGCACGCCGGCAGCGGGCCGTCCCCGCGCGGTGTCGAGGACGTGGGTCGTGATTCCGGTCATGGGACCACCAGTTTCTCGAGTCGGAGCCGGGTGATCTTCATCTGCTCGCCCGCCGCGATCCGGAGCTCCGTGGCCGGATCGTTCGGGAGGCGGCGTTGCAGTTCGCCGAGCAGCTCGCCGGCCGTCTTTCCGGTGGCACAGATCAGAAACAGGTACCCGAACCGTTCGCCGTAGGCGCGGTTGCCCCGAGCGAGGGCCGCGCGCGTCGCGGCCGCCGCCGTGTCCATGCCGGCCTGCTCGCGGCGCGACCACTGTTCCGCCGTCCGCTCGCCGATCCGCGCGTGCTTCGCGAAGGCCTCGAGCCAGTCCTCGCGCCCCAACGCCCACCAGCCGCGCTCGGCGGCCTCGAACAGCGCGGCGTCGTGCGCGAACGGGCGGGCCAGGAGCATCTGCTCTACCCAGCGCCGGGCGCCGCAGCATTTGGCGAGTGCCGCGCGTGCTGCGTCGTCCGGGAGGCCGTTGAGACAGTCAGCGAGCCTCTTGCTCACACGACAGCGACCGGGCGTCCCCACAGCCGCAGCCGCGCCACGCCGCCGTCGGGGAAGATGTTGAGCCGCACGTGCGTAGCGGGCGCCCGCGCCGCGCGCCGGATCGGGAAGCGGTGCCGCGCGTTGGGGCGGAGCTTGGTGCGGGGCAGCTGCTCCCGCCACTCGGCGCGTTCGGGCGGCGGAGCCGCGCCGGCGAGCTCGGGCACGTCACATCCCTCGAGGCTCGCGCTCTCGGGGAAGTTGCCTTTGAAATGGGTCGTGTCCAGCTCGATCCCCTCGATCACCCCGCGCCGGCCCAGCCGCAGGACCACCCAGTCGTGGCCGGGGCCACGGCGGCGCCGCGTCTCCCAGCCGTCCCCCATGTAGCGCGGCCGGCCCGGCATGATCAGGTTCAGCGGCTCGCTGAAGAACTGGTCGCTCGTGTCCAGGGGCAGGCCGCCGTGCTCGACCGCGACGAGGTCGATCGGGCCGCGCGCGGCCGCGAGCGGCGCCCAGTCCGGGAGCGCCTCGCCCCACACGCGCAGGCGCGCCACGCCGCCGTCCGGATAGATGTTCAGCCGGATGTGCGTGCACCGGGCGTCGCTCCCGATCGAGAAGTCGTTCTCGGTGTCACCCGAGAGGGGTGAGCGCGCCAAGACCTCGACCCACGCGTCGCCAAGGGCGACCAACCGTCGCGCGCCGAGCGCGCGCGGCAGCTCCGCCGCCTCGAGCGAGCATGCCGCGGGATGGTTGCCACGAAAATGATGCGTGTCCACGGTGATCGCGCGGATCACGCCCGGGATGCCGAGTCGGATGATGCACCAGTCGTGGCCCGGCCCACGGCGCCGCCGCGTCTCCCAGCCGTCCATCCACTTGCCGCGGTCGGTGTACTTGCCCTCGATGAACACTCCGCGCCCGGGCTCGAGCAGGTTCTCCTTGCGCGCGAAGAATTCGTCGCTCGCCAGGAGGGCGCGCCCCCCGACCCGCGCCGCCGCGAGGTCTACGAGACCGATGCGCCCGCTCACGCTGTGCTTTCGTCGGGCTTCAGCCACTGCCCGGCCGGGGGCGAGGGAAACGTCCCCCGGTCGTAGACGGCCGTCCCGCGGAGGAACGTCTGCCGCACGACGCCGTACAGCGTCATCCCCGAGTACGGCGTGATCGGGTGCCGCTGCCGCAGCCGCGACGGCTCGACGGTGAACCACGCGTCCGGATCGAACACCACGAGGTCGGCGTCGCAGCCCGGAGTGATGCGGCCCTTGCGGCGGAGCCCGGCGAGCCGGGCCGGCCGCTCCGCGAGCCAGCAGGCGAGGTCGCGCACGTCGTGGCCGCGGGCGCGCGCGCCAGTCCAGGTGGCGGCGAGCGCGAGCTCGAGCGAAGCAACGCCGCCCCATGCGCCGAAGAAGTCGCCTGCCTCGAGGCACTTCATGGCCGGGGGTGCGGGCGAATGATCACTTGCCACGAGGTCGATAGTCCCATCCGCCAGGCCTCGCCACAGGCGCTCGCGATTCTCCCGCTCGCGAATCGGTGGGGCGCACTTCCAGGGTGTGGCACCGTCCGGGATCTCCTCCGCGGCGAACGTCAGGTAGTGCGGGCAGGTCTCGATCGTGATCGGCAGACCAGCGCGCCGTGCGTCTCGCAACCGGTCCAGCACGTCGGCCGCCGAGACATGCACAATGTGGACATGGCATCCGGTCTCGCGGCAGAGCCGCAGGACGAGGTCAACGGCCTCCAGCTCGGCGTCGCGCGGTCGCGAGGCGAGGTAGGAAGCGTAGCGCCGTGGATTGGCAGCCCGAGAGGCCGCGGCGCGCGCGATCGGGCCTGGCACCTCGGCGTGCACCAGCAGCGCCAGCCCGAGCTCAGCGAGTCGGGTCATCGCCGGGCGCAGGTCGGCCTCCGCGACCGGCGGAAAATCGTCGATCCCGGAGGCCACGAGGAAGCATTTGAAGCCGAGCACACCCGCCCGGGCGAGCGGCGCGAGCTGCTCCGCGTTCCCCGGGACGACGCCGCCCCAGAACGCGTAGTCGACCAGCGCGCGCCCTGCCGCCGCGCGGGCCTTCTGCACCAGAGCCTCTACCGTGGTGGTGACCGGGACGCTGTTCAGCGGCATGTCCACGATGGTGGTCACCCCGCCCGCCGCGGCGGCCCGCGTCGCGGTCTCGAAGCCCTCCCACTCGGTGCGTCCCGGCTCGTTGACGTGGACGTGCGTGTCCACCACGCCGGGCAGCACCACGGCTTCCCCCGCGTCCATCCGGCGGGCGCCATCGGGGGCAGCGCCGTAGTCCCGAACGTCCGCGATCCTGCCGTCGGCGATCACGACCGCGGCCGCTACGATCCCGTCCGGGGTCACGACGCGCTTGCTGGCAATCACCCACTCAGCGGCACCCATCGGCCGGGTTCATGTGGCGTTCCGCGACGTGGGCGCGCCGGACATGCGCCGGCGTGCCTCGGCGACGAGCGCGGCGTTGCTTCGAGCCGTCGAGCCGTCGGGCAGGGCCAACGTGTCCTCGAAACCTACGCGCGTGTCATACCCCCGTGCGATCGCCTGGTCGATGAGCGGCCACACCGTGGGCCCGGTTCCGTGGAGCAGGCGCGGGATCTTGATCCCCGCCTCGTCGAGTATGGCCTCCACCCGGGCCACAACTCGCAGAGCTGCGTGGGAGTTCTGCTCCTGAGGTTCGAGTAGTCCTCGCAGGCAACGCCCGGGGAGACCGCTGTCAACGAGCAGCTCGGCGCCACGCGCGTTCGAGATCCCCGCCTCGATCCCCACGCCGCGCGAGCTGAGCAGCTCGGCGAGCTCGCGCGCGCAGTCCTCATGGAAATTGACCGACGCGAAGTCGGGGAGCAGTGTCCATCGGGCGATGGCCGCGAGACGGAGATCGGGGTCCCGAACAATCCAGGCCCCGGTGCTCACTCCAACGGCGGTTCCCGGAACCGCAGCGCGGATGGCGCGCAGCGCCCCGGCCACGTCACCCGCGGCGACGCTCTCGCGCCCATCCGGCGCGCGCACATGAAGATGGATTGCCCCGGCGCCGGCGGCGACGCACTCGGCGGCCGCGAGCGCTTGATCCTGGGGTGTGATGGGAACGCCCGGATGCTCTGCGCGCGTGCGACCGCCGTTGATCGCCGCCTCGACGAGCGGGGGCGCGTGGATCGAGCTGTGCGGTCGGGCGCGCGCGTTCACGGGTGGCCGGTGCGCACCCCGACTTCGTCGAGGTGTCGCAGCAGGTCGGCGGGGTCCTGGTAGACCCGGTACGCGCCGGCGCGCTCCAGCTCCTCCTCGCCGTAGCCGCCCGAGAGGAGTCCCACGCCGAGCGCGCGGGCGCGGCGCGCCGCCAGCAGGTCCCACACGCTGTCGCCCACGACGACCGAGTCCACGACGTCCACGTTCAGTCGCTTGGCCGCTGCGAGAAACAGGTCGGGGTCGGGCTTCGCGTGCTCCACCTGGTCGCGCGTGATCACGGGGACCTTCGGCCCGACGGCGAGCATCTCGAGCATCGGCCGCGCGCTCTCCAGCCGGCCGCTCGTCGCGATGGCCCACGGCACGCCTGCGTCCGAGAGGTGCACGAGCAGCTGCCGCGCACCGGGGAGGGGGCGCACCTGGGACACCTGACGCGCGAACGAAGCGGCGTGCGTTCGCTGTATCCGCGTGGCGTCCTCGGGCGTCACCTGACGCCCGATTTCGCGCAGCAGCGCGTCGAGGAATAGCCCGCCGCTCATGCCGATGCGGCGGTGGATGCGCCACACCGAGAGCTCGATCCCCGCCCCCTCGAGCGCCTCGCGCCACGCCAGCACGTGCTGGTACACGCTGTCCACCAGCGTGCCGTCCAGGTCGAACAGAAAGGCCGGCCCGCTCACCGCGCCGTCCCGATCCCGCTCGCCACGGGCCCGGAGCCGGCGCCGCTCTTCGCGATCGCCGCCGCGATCTCGTCGAGATCGAGGGGTGTGAGCTCGAGCCCCGCCGCGCCGATCCATCCGTCGATCTGCTCGGGGGAGCGCGCGCCGACGATGGCCCCGGTCACGCCCGGCCAGGCGAGCGTCCAGGCGACGGCCACGGCCGAGACCGTGGCGCCGTGCCGCCGCGCGACGGGCTGCAGCGCGTCCCGCAGCGCCAGGTTGCGGGCCAGGTTGGGCTGCTGGAACTCGGCCGCCCGGCGGCGCCAGTCGTCCCGGGCGAGCTTCGCCACGCGCTGCGCCGTGAACCCGTCCGTCAGGATTCCCGATTGCATCGGGCTGTACACGATCACGCCGGTGCCGTGCTCCGCGCACCAGGGAATGTCCGCGGCCGCCGCCTCGCGCCGGATCAGGGAGAAGGGGGGCTGCAGCGAGTCCACGTGGCGCAGCGCTTCGCAGCGCTCGAGCAGC
>Ga0070697_100002284_pt1 | contig 14710 bp, 14 predicted proteins | sample KBSK1501metaG_FD_65475 | JGI IMG/M metagenome (GOLD analysis project Ga0070697, IMG submission 65475) | Corn, switchgrass and miscanthus rhizosphere microbial communities from Kellogg Biological Station, Michigan, USA - KBS K1-50-1 metaG | ecosystem: Host-associated > Plants > Roots >...
CGCTGGGCCCTATTTTCATCTAGGCCTGATTGCGCATCGACGTCCCGATGTGTTCGTGGCCGATCGTAGGCCCAGGATGAGACCGTCTTTCCATCCCAGCACGATGGTCCCTAAGCTCGCACGCTCAATGGTGAACATGTCCCACGCAGTGCCCGGGTCAACTTTCTTGGACCCGTTCTGTGGAGTAGGCGGCATTCTCCTTGAGGCGAGTCTCTTGGGCTGTCAAATCGTGGGTGTCGATGCGCTTAGACGAATGACGCGAGGGTCCAGGAGAAATCTGCAACATTTCGGAAGGGACCCGTTAGGACTAGTACGAGGAGACGCTCGCCATCTTCCAGTCAGACAGATCGACGCCATCGCAACAGACCCTCCATACGGTACTGGAGCGTCAACGCTAAAGTCGACGACACGGAATATTCTCAAGGACTTCCTCCCCGCTGCGCATTCCATTTTATCGAAAGGTCAAAGGGGAGTGATCGCGTCCCCTCTCGGCACGAAAACCTCTGAGGTTGCAGAATCTGCAGGGTTCAAGGTTGTAGACAGGCACGAAGTCTATGTGCACCGAAGCCTAACCCGGGAGATCTTGGTGTTGGAGGCTAACTGATGTCAGGAGGAATCGACGTGGTCTTCCTTGGGACGGGAGGAAGCCTGCCAACCAAAGAAAGAGGATTACCAAGTGTAGCGCTGCGTAGGGACGGAGAACTCATTCTGCTCGACTGCGGCGAGGGGACACAAAGACAGATGATGCACGCAGGGCTCGGATTCAACAGACCCACAGTAATCCTGATTTCACATCTTCACGGCGATCATATTCTCGGACTGCCCGGGCTGCTACAGACGATGTCCTCCTTGGCCAGAGACAAGCCCTTAGATCTTTACGGACCCAAAGGTTTGTTGAAATTCCTAAACCTGGTCTACAAACCGCTAGGCTATCCGGCCAACTTCCACGTCAGGCCCAAGGAACTTAGCCCTGGAGACGAAGTTGACAGGGGAGACTATCTCATCAGAACGACCCTGGCCAAGCACGACATTCCATGTATCGCCTATTCCATCGAAGAGAGAGAACGTCCTGGACGCTTCCACCCAGAAAAGGCAAAACGACTGGGAGTTCCGGAAGGTCCACTATGGGGAGAGCTGCAGCACGGAAAGGTGGTAAAGGTAGAGGGGAGGGAAATTCGCCCAAGCGAGGTTGTCGAATCTCCCCGGCCTGGGCTCAAGATCGTCTACGCGATAGATACGCGACCCTCAGAGTCAGTGAAACTCTTGGCGAAAGGGGCTGACCTGCTAATGCACGATGGGGGTTTTGCAGAAGAGCGACGTCCAAAGGCCCAAGAGTACTACCACTCTACGGCTCGCGAAGCCGCGCACCTAGCAAAGGCGGCAAAGGTGAAACGTCTGGCTGTTGTTCACATCAGTGCTGTGACTCGGGACGATTCGGTTCTGTTGAAGGAAGCTCGGAAGGTCTTCAAACAGACTCTCGTACCGAAAGACTTCCAAACCTTGTCATTGGAACCGCTAAAGTAGAACTACAACCTCGTATGCGTGCAAACCAAATTTGGCTATGGGGCCAGTCGCTCTATTATCCATCGTCCCTTCGAGCGTCTGTAACGCAGTCGATCGTGGAGCCTACCTGGCCGCTCCTTCCAAAGCTCGAAGACGCTCGGTCGAAGCCTATAGCCTCCCCAGTCGGGTGGTCGCGGAACCTGCCCGGGATATTTCCTCCCATACCACCTCACCCTGTCCTCCAGAGACTGTCGATCGCGCACAACACGGCTCTGATGAGAAGCCCATGCCGACAGCTGACTGTCCCGCGGACGACGGCTGAAGTAGTTGTCCGATTCTCTCGCAGAAACCTTCGACACTCTTCCTTCTACCCGAATTTGTCGGCCCAGTCGAGGCCAGTAGAAGACAAGCGCTGCCTGAGGGTTCTTGGCCAGCTCCTTGCCTTTCCTTCCGGCGTAGTTGGTGTAGAACACTAATCCAGAATTGTCGAATTCTCTCAGGAGTATTGTGCGTGCCGACGGGCGTCCTGATCTAGTAGCGGTGGCGAGCGTCATCGTTTCAGGCAGAGATGGACGTCTACCAACGGCTTCCAGCAGCCACTTCCTGAACTGTTTGAGTGGATCGGGATTCACACTCAGCTCGTCAAGGCTCTTGCTCGTGGGCATTGTCAGAGCCCCCGAGACTGGGTTCAGCTTCTAAAACTTGAAGTGAGAAAGAAGGATCCGACTTGCTCTTCTCCTATTCCATTTGTGCAGGTATATCCTTGAGGGTGCGGACTGGCGAGAAGAGGACCCAGAGAAAGGCGAGGGACCCTCCGATTACCGCTATGCCTACAGCTTGACGCAGCCCTAGAAAGGTTCCCAAGAGTCCTCCAACGAGACCTCCCAATGGGATTGTTCCCCAGACGAGGAAGCGCATCGTCGCGTTCATTCGTCCCTGCAGACGAATCGGGACTATTGACTGTCGCAGGCTGATCTGGTTGACGTTGTAGACTACGACAGCGATGTTGGTCACGAATTGGCCAGCCATGATCAACAGAATATACCAGTTCATTCCCAACCCGGCAAGCGTAAACAAGGGAGACGCCGTAAGGGAACCTGAGAGGAAGTAGGGAATAGATCCGAGGCCTCCGATAAGCTCGCTCAGTACAATCGCGCGTCCGATCCCCGCTATCCTTGCTATTCGGCTCGCGAGCACGACCCCGACTAGTGGTCCGATGCTCGAGATGCTGAAGATCAATCCGGCTGTCACGCCGACTAGGGTCTTAGAGACCCCGAGACCGTCCGGACTTGGCAGGACGAAGTAGAGGAGAAGGATGGCCCCAAGCGCATTGGTTAAGAAGTTGTAAGTTCCGGTGGATCCTGCGATCATGCGCAGCCGTCTGTCGCCGAGGACAACTCTGAGGCCTTCTCGAATGTCGGATCTGACAGAGGGCTTCGAGATTTTTTCATGGATGGTTTCGTCGTGATCGATCCTACTCAGCGCGAATGACGAGGCAAAGAATGAGCATGCGTCGATGGCCACCGCGATTGGCGCAGTGAGTATGCTGATGACTATTCCGGCGATGGTTGGACCGGCGACTTGGGCTGTAGAAGCGCTTGACTGGAGATTGCGGTTGCCCTCAACCAGCTGGTCTCTTCGGACGAGAGACGGTAGATATGACTGGTATGTGACATCGAAGAATACTTGGAGAAAGCCGACGAAGAAGCTGACCGCACAGAGGAATGGAATCCCGAGGCGCGTTATCATTCCTAGAACGGCCGAAACAGGAATCAGCGCGAGCAACAAACCTCGTAGAATGTTAGAGGCGACCATGATGCGCTGTTTACGATGTCTGTCTACCCAGACCCCGACAAAGAGCCCGAAGAGTAGCCACGGAATGGCGCATGCGAAGATGAGGATGCCTAATTCTGTTGAGTTGGCGATGAGGATGATTATGGCCGTGAGAGGTAGGGCGAGGCTCGTGAACTGGCTACCGAACTGGGAGATTGTCTCTGAGGTCCAGAGCACGCGAAAGTTACGGTTCCGCCAGAGAGACTTCTGGACGGTCGTCGTCTCCATACTGAGTTATGATTGCATTGCGACGCTTAACCGTCGCGCACTCGCAGTACTCACGTTCGACAATCACACATGGCGACGTGTGCGGGGCCTAAGCTTCTCGGAAAAATCCGTGAAAAACTTGGCTAGTCAAGCTCAAGGAGCCGGAGATGAGTACAGAGGCGATCCGGCATGGATTGGACGTGGTATGGCTATTTCTTGCTCCGTTGCATTGGTCCGCCAGTGAGCCAGTCGATGATCCCAACGGGGTCAGAGGTTTGTATTTCCAGACGGATGGGTCCCAGCGGGGATTCCCCTTCCGGAGCTGAGAACGATATGTGCCCGACGTATGCAACTTGCTTGTTGAGAAATACGATGATTCTGCTCTCCTCTTTACCCTTGAACAGTTGGGATCGGGCGGCAGCGCGTATTCTATCCCGTTGAATGATCATCCTGAATTTTTCAAGCGAAGCGCGGCTAGTTCCTTGCAGTCTAGCTAGGCCGTAGTCGTTTTCTTCTCCTTCAGCTACTATGACTCCCGAGAATAGGCTCGTGATGGCTTTCTTTACTTTCTCAGGATTCTCGGTCGGCTTGATCTCGGCCTCGGCGACTACGAGGATTTTTTCTGTTTCAGGACTACTTGGAGTACTCGTCTAGTTCTCCTCTTGAGATCATCCTTGCTATCTTCATTCTCAACAGTCCGATCCGCCAACGCAATAAGCTTCGCAATCCCGACACCAAGCTCGCGATTATCCCGTTCCTCAAAGTCAGACCATCCTCGTGGTTTGTCAGACCTCCCCCTCCGCTGAAGCCTCTGAAACCGCGACTGAGGAGACGCGTTGATAGCAATCACAACGACACCATGCTTCCGGCGGAGCTCGTCGACCTCTTCAACACTTCTCGCACCCTCATAGACAACAAACTCCCCACTTTCCTTCCCAACTAATGGAGCCAATCTCTTCGCGACAGCCCCCATGCCTTCCTCCTTCCGAATCTTCACCATTAGTTCTCCGAGATTCTTGCGCGTGAACTTCAGTTTCCGCTTCCGAGCCTCTGCCCTAATGATATCGCCAGAGACGAAGACTGGAATTCCCCGCGCCTTCATCACACTCGAAGCGAGACTCTTGCCGGCACCGGGCATTCCAACGATAACCAGCACTGTCTTCCTAGGTCTCGTCGTTGGCAAGTATGGTTCTCGGGCGGTTGACAAACGCGGCAGTTATAGCTCTTAAACGACAGTGAATATTCAGGCACCGGCGTTGTCAGGCGGCCAGATACGCGGGTTCATCTCGATCGATCTTGAGGACGCGAAAATTCTTTCTCAAGTCGAATCCATCATGTCATCACTCGTATCCCTAGGGGGAGATCTGAAACCTGTCGAGCGAGAGAACATCCACCTGACGCTGAAATTCCTAGGGAATGTCAGCGCCACCAAACTTGATGAAATCAAGTCGGCCCTTGCTCATGTAACGTTCCCACCATTCTCCCTTGAGATCAAGGGCGCCGGCGCGTTCCCGAACCTCAAACGGATGAATGTCATCTGGGTGGGAATCGAGGAAGGTTGGAGTCAAGTTGAGCTCATCTATGAACAGACTGAGAAGCTTCTTCACCAGCTCGGTTTCAGCCGAGAAACCCGACCGTTCAGCCCTCACATCACGGTTGCTCGAGTCAAGTCGGGACGAAAGAGGGACGAAATTGCAGCCTTCTTGAGTCATTTGACTGATGAAAGCTTCGGAACCTTCAACGTTGAAAATGTCAGACTCAAACAGAGCATTCTCTCTCCCTCAGGACCAAAGTATTCAACTCTCTTCGAAGTTCTTGCCCGCAAATAATCGAGATAACCCAGCATGTCCCAACCGCCGGATATAGTCCTGCAACAGGTCGCGAAGAAAATCGTCCCAAGCGACCGCGAGCGAGACAAGATGATTCGACTATCACGGTCGATTCAACGCAAGGTTGAGGAAGTCCTTGCACGATCCCAGATTCAGGCCACAGTCAGTCTTCAAGGATCTTTCGCAAGAGACACTTGGGTTAGCGGCGAGACAGATTTGGACATCTTTGCGCGCTTCTCTCCAACGATGGAAAGAGGAGAGTGGGTGGAGAAGGTTCTCCCAAATATCCGCGAAGGACTCTCACAGTATCGAGTGATAGAACGCTACGCGGAACATCCTTTCCTCGAATTTCATGTCGAAGACGTCCGCGTGAATATTGTTCCCTGCTATGATGTGAAACCAGGTGAGTGGAAGAGCGCAACCGACAGGACTCCCTACCATACGGAGTTCATGCAGAAGCATCTTACCCCTGAGCTACGCCTAGAGGCTAGATTTCTAAAGAAGTTCGCGAAAGGAATCGGGACCTATGGCGCGGAGATAAAGGTTGGAGGATTCAGCGGCATGCTCATCGATACTCTGGTTGTCTACCATCACTCGTTCATGGAGACGCTCAGACACTCTTCGTCCTGGGCCAAAGGTACACTGCTCGAGATAGGTAAGCCTGAAGGGATTGCCTCTCCAAAGGATAGAGCTCAGACTGTCGATCTCGTAGTCATTGACCCAGTGGACCCGAACCGAAACCTAGCAGCGGCCCTAAGACCAGACAAACTCTGGAGCTTTGTGGCAGCCGGACGACAGTTTCTTCGAAACTCAGGATTATGGTATTTCTTTCCACCCAAATTCAAGCCAAGGACTCGGCAGCAATTTGCAAAGAAGATCGATGACACAAGCCGCGAGTTGTTGGCGATCACGTTCAAGCACCCAGTCATAGTCCCGGATGTTCTCTGGGGGCAGCTCATGAGGCTGGAACGGAGCTTTCTAGATATCATGGCCCGAGAGGAATACAACCCCTACAGATCAGCAGTCTGGAGCGACGAGAAGGAGGAAAGTGTCATTTTGGTAGAAGTAGATCGAACCAGTCTTTCGACGGTGAGATTCCAGAAAGGCCCCCCAGTCTCGAAAGGGGAGGATAGTCTATCGTTCCTTGACAAGCACTTGAACGCTCGGGATACTGTTCGAGGCCCTTTGGTTGAGGGGGATAGATGGATAGTCGAGAAGAAGCGCAAAGTCTCCTCGATCAGGGAGCTCGTCGAAGCAGCCACACAAGAGCAGGCCTACGGTCTCGCCATCCCGAAGCAGCTGGATAGGTCATTTCGAAAGAGCGTTAAAGTTCTCCAGAATCGAGAGATTCTGTCGATGCTTGGTAGGAACGGATTTGACAAGTCTCTCTGGCAGTTCTTGGAGGCGAAGCCGTCTTGGCTGAAGACAGGACCAACATAGTTCCGCTAGAGGATCTTGTCAAGAATCCTTACAGAGAGCTTCTGGCATACCCGAGACCCAGCGAGGAATCCGTTGAGACTAGAATTCGACAGCTGAAGAGTCTCCGAATTGAGGGGCTGAAGTTTGAAGGCTCTCTCAAAATCGGAAAGTTGTCGGTCCTGGGGAAAGGTGTTGTAGGGCTAGTCATCGTTGGCATTGCTGATGGCGGCCGAGTTGCAGTAAAGATTCGAAGAGTGGATTCTCGAAGAAGAAGCATGCTTCACGAAGCTGAGATGTTGAGGGCCGCAAACAAAGCTGGCATCGGACCAGAATGTCTGGGTTCATCTGAGGATGTACTTGAGATGCAGTTCTTGGATGGGCAACGACTTCCTCTATGGCTTTCAAACTTGAAGGGCCGAGGTAGAAAGGCCCGAGTTAAGGCGACAGTCAAGACCCTGTTAGAGCAATGTGCTAGGCTCGATGCTCATGGGCTCGACCACGGAGAACTCAGCCGAGCCCACAAGAACGTGCTCGTTTCTGCAGGAGATCATCCTTGGATCCTAGATTACGAGAGTGCGAGCCTGATGCGACGAGTCAACAACTTCACTTCTCTTGCTCAATACATCCTACTCTCCGGCAGATTTTCAAGAAGAGTCATAAGAATTCTGGGACCCCTGAACCGAGACGAACTCATGAATCATCTAAGGCTCTACAAGTCAGGGAGAACCAATGACGCCTTCGAGTCCACGCTGAAGATGTTACAGCTCTAGAATCAGTATTCCGACTTTCTATCGAAAAGTCCGAGTTTCTTCGCCCTCTGTTCAGCCAGCCTGAACACCGTAATCCCAATGATCAAGGTAACAAGTGTCGTCAGGGCCAAGGAAGCAAGATCTGACATGTAGCTGCTTGCGGGCAGGAGACCGAAGCTCTCTCTAACAGCGTTGAGCAGGTAGGTTATGGGGAGCACATTTGAAATTGGTCGAACATAGGCTGGCAGCAGGGCTATGGGGAAGATGACTCCTCCAAGTAGGAAGAAAATACCTGAGACGGAGTCACCAAGGATGAATTCCATTCGGTTGGATACGATGTTTACCGCGCAGAGCATGTAGCCGATAGCAAGTAGGCTGATGATTCCGAGAATCACAGCAGGAACAAGCATCAGAAGATTCACGCTTAGAAGGTTCAATGGAATGTTCATGTGAAGGAGGCCGTTGAAGATCGCGACGCTGAACAAGAGCGTTAGTATTACTGAGACTGCTCCGTTGACGACTGAGACTAGTCCTCTTCCAATCACATACGGGTGTAAGGTTCCGGGTGAGATGTAGATGTTCTTCAAGACCTCGTATCTTGTACGGTCAACGTGGACGAGTATCGCCATTCCCAGCATTATCTGCAGGACAAACGCATAGAACGCGTTGCCCACGATCAGCCACGCCAAGTACTGGCTGTAGAAAGCGGCGTTCGCCGATGCCCCGACTGACGCTCCGATTATCACGATGAAGGCTACAATCAAGAGCGATGCTAGCGGTCGAATGACCTGGTAGGTGGCAAATAGAACAGGGTCTGTCCAGTTGCTCTCTATTTTCCAGCCGACTCTGAATGATTCTCCTGCCGATTTCACGAAGTCTGCTACTGCCATCGCAGGGTTAGCCTTCCTTCTTTCTTGCCAAGGGATTCCATGTAATTGAGGGCTCGTCGTGCGAGCGGGAACAGGATCAACGTGCTAGCGATGAGTGCAAGGATGTGCGGCCAAACGCTTGCGATACTTTCACCGTTAAGTGCCAGTCTGCGGATGGCATCCAGCCCGATGGTCATCGGTATCAGTGATCCTGCTGCTTGGAGAGCGAAAGGGACGATTGGAGCATAGATTCTGGGGAAATATGCCCCCGATAGGAAGTACACGGGTTCTTGAAGCAGATTAGCGGTGTTCCACGCTTCTCGTCCGTAGAGCATGAAGATTGAGGCAAACAGCATCCCCATGGTGTAAAGGGCGACGAGTGTCAAGACGAATACGAGGCCTACAGTCAACGGGTCTGCCAGCTGGAATGGTACCTGGAAGACGAATATTCCAAGAAGGACGATTCCAAGGGCCCGGATTGAAGTGTTTACACTGCCTCCCATGGCCATTCCTAAGAGAACTGACATTCGACTAACTGGCGCGACTAGGTACATCTCTAGGTTTCCTGATTCTCTCTCCCAGAACCATTGGGAGGACATGTTCCATAGGACGTTTGTCCAGAATGCAATCATCGCTCCTCCAATGATTACGGCGCCTCCGGCTGTCGCAGGGAGCCCGATCGCCTGGTAGAGTATCACGTATGCGCCGATGGTGAGTATTGGTAGTCCGATTTCTGCGACGAGCCCTGTAACCTCCTTGTTGCTTCCTTTGAGACGCACCCACATTCTGGCGTATGCAGCGCGTAAATTGGTGAGCAGTTCTTCTCGGGTTAACGTGTTAGGTAGCATTATTCCATGCCTGTCCCGACTAGGCTGATGTACACGTCCTCCAAGGTCGGCTCGGACTTGCCCATGTTGAGGACTCTCGAGCCGTTCTCGCGGATCTTGCTCAGAAGATCCGACATGACGGATTCATCTTCGAGTACAAGCTTGAGAGTTGTGACACCCGTCTCGATATTATCCGTGGTTGAGAGTCCAACAACTCCTGGGATGTTCTTGACGGATCCTAGTTCCGAAAGATTCGGGGTTATCTCGATCTTCCAAGTCGCCCCGCCTGTAACTTTCATCTTGAGACGTTGAGGGGTGTCGCAGGCAAGAATCTTGCCTCGATTGATGATTCCCACACGGTCACACATCTGGTCTGCTTCAGCCATGTAATGGGTTGTTAGAAGCACCGTCTTTCCTCCGGTCCGGATCCAGTCCTTGACTAGAGTTCTAAGATGTCTTGCCGAGAGAACGTCAAGGCCCAGGGTAGGCTCGTCGAGAAACAATACTGCAGGGTCGTTCACGAACCCGCGAGCGAGGTTCAGTCTTTGTTTGTACCCGGTCGAAAGTTTGCTCATTCGAGTATTGAGATAGTCTTGCAGTTCCAGCTGATCGACCAGTTTCGAGATCCTGTCCTTTGCGAAGTCTCGTGGAAGGCCGTAAAGCTGGGAGAAGAACCAGAGGTTCTCTTTTACACTAAGGATTCCGTAGCCCGGCGTTTCGCCGCCTGAAACCAAGTTTATGATCCTGCGGATTTGGGAGGCTCGCTTTACGACATCTAGTCCTTTGATTAGAGCCTGTCCCTCCGTTGGTAGAAGAAGAGTGCATAGAATTTTGATGAGGGTTGTCTTTCCCGCACCGTTCGGACCTAGAAGCCCGAATATTTCATCGTCATAGACCTCGAGATCGACCTGATCGAGGGCTACCACGTCCCCCTTGCCGGGTATACCTTTGAAGAGTCGTCTCAGACTCTTCGTCTCGATGGACAGGTCTCGCTTCAAAGATGACTCTGGGAAACTTAAGCGTCTCTGATAAGAGTTCTACCGGACGGCCACTTTCATTTTCAACATTTTTGCAGGATCTACCAGAAGCGTTCTTTCAACGCTTCCCGCTCAGCCTCCATTATCGCTTCGAAGAAGTCGTTGGTTGGCTTGTGGTGCTTTCGAAGGATGTCTCCCGCCGCTTCGGGTTGGACCCGTCGCCCGGCGAGAGCGTAGACCGCAAGTCTGCCGTACTGGTCGACTAGCTTAGCTGTGTCCTCGGCTTTGGAAACCAGGTCCTTCTCCCTTTCGGACAGTCTTGTTCCGTTCTTCACGATCACCTTCCGCATGTCTTCTTCCGCGATTCCAAGGGCTGCCACTAATGTCGACCCGCATTCGGGACACTTTACCACGGAAGGTATCTCTTTGACTCTGCGCATCTCGACATACTTCCAGCAATTCGTGCAGACCAGGGTCTTGACTTCGTTCAAAATCCTAGCCTTCGCCGACCCGACCAGAATCTGATTCAACTTCTCTGTCGGGATGATGTCAGTCTTCCGACTGATCCTCTCCAACCCAATTCTAGCAATGGGAGTTGCTTCGCCACTAGCCTTGACCGTGTTGACAGCGATCCCTTTTGCATCAATTGCCTTGAGGACTTCCTGGGTATGCGGAACGTCCATGTCTTTCTCCTGAGTCTCTCTGATTGCTTCGTCCATGATGACGGTGCCTTCGAAACTCTTAGCGAGCTGACGTAACGTTATGCTGCTGAAGTCAGTCCATTTTGAAATGGCGCCAAACCTTCTGGCCACATGCACAAGTCTTCTCTTGAAGAGACCGGTTCTTTTCGAGGCGGTTATCGCCAATTCCGTAATGTCTGTGCCAGCGAGCCTCTGCAGAATCTTCTGCACGTCCTCGGCCTCTACCTGACCCATTGTTTGGAGAACTATTCGATAGGGGTCCTGCTGGATCCCTATACTGACTCCTGATTCATCTGATAACAAGTGGCCGACAAGACGCGCCAGTGTTCTGTTGACGAGGGTCCCAAGATGCGAATTGATGATAATGAAATCGTCCCACTCCTCGATGGTGAGGAGTTTGTCGCTTGGCACTGGCAGCCCTTCCTCGCACTGATCATAGGTCTCAGTGAGAGCTCGGCGAATCGTCTTCTCATCAGCATGATACCTCTCTGTAAGCTTCTGGCTAATCTCCTTGAGGCTCTTCCCCTTCCGATACTCCTCCTCTGTGATACGTCGCAGCTCTCCAACTTCCGAGGCGACCTGAAAAGGTACTGGTATCTCTTCACCTATCCAGCTGGGTATTGCGCCTGTTGGATCGGAGATTCCTCGGACGAAGATCTTGTCTCCTCTGATGCTCTGCATCATCCACGGGGTCCCGCGAACGATGAACTTCGTCCCCGGCTGGCCATACTCCGCGACGAAGGCCTCGTCAAGAACACCCACTGCGGTTTCGCTTTCTTGTTCGACGACGAGGTATTGTTTCTCGTCCGGGATCATTGATAGTTTGTTGAAGTAGTATCTGTAGAGGTCCTTGACCCGTGAGGGTCTCATGACCATCTTGTCCTGTTCTGAGACCCAGCCCAAACGAGGAAATCGCGAGTGCATGTAGTCGGTTACTGATGCAATGTCTTTTTCCGTCAGGTTCCGGTAAGGATATGCTTTCTTCAGAATGTCTAGCAGTTCGGAATAGTACCATTTGCGGTTTTGTATCAGAAGTCCAGCTATCTGGTGGCAAAGCGCGTCGAGCGGTTTTTCTGGAACGGTCACATCCTCAAGATTTTCGTCTCTAGCCCTTCGAGCGACCGCCATTGCCTCCAACGTGTCGTCGGAGTCCATGGTGATGATGATGCCGTCAGCCATCTTGCCGACACTGTGACCGGATCTTCCGACTCGTTGAATGAGTCTCGTGACTTGGTGCGGGCTCATGTACTGGATGACGTAGTCGATCCTTCCAACATCGATTCCCAGCTCGAGGCTAGAGGTCGCGACCAGTCCTTTGATCTCGCCCTCCTTCAGCGCCTTCTCAGCGGTGATTCGAGACAGTTTGGCAAGGCTGCCGTGATGAATGGAGACTGGAAAGTCGACATCCCAGACCTTGAACCTGCTAGCTAGGGTCTCGGCGATTGAGCGGGTATTGGTAAAAAGGAGAACTGACTTGTGATCATTAATCATTCCCTTCATAATGCGCAACCGGGCCGCGACCTCAGGATGAGTGAAGAGCTTCCCAGCGAGCCGGACGTCCTCGCCTGTCGGCTCAGGTGAGACGATCTCAAGTTTCATCCGCCGAGCGACGGGAATGTGGACGATTTCGACAGGTCTTCCTTCTCCCACCAGGAATCTTCCGACCACGCCAGGGGATCCGATTGTAGCCGAGAGGCCGACCATCTGAAACTCTCTCTGAGCAACCCAACGCAAACGCTCCAAAGCAATAGCGAGCTGGCTCCCTCGCTTATCCTCGGCCAACTCGTGAACTTCATCGATGATCACAAAACGGATGTCTCGCAAGTGTCTACGAAGTATACGACCTGGAAGAATCGCCTGCAGAGTCTCCGGAGTCGTAATCAGCAGGTCTGGTGGACTTCGAGACTGGCTGGTTCTCTCTTTGATCTCTGTATCGCCATGTCGGACCCCGACCTTGAGGTCAATCTTCCCACCCCACCATCGCAGTCGATCCAGAAGGTCCCGGTTTAGTGCTCTAAGTGGTGTGATGTAGATGATCTTGACGCCCGGTCCACGATTGGGTTCGTTCAAGAAACGGCTGAACACGGGGAGAATGGCAGTCTCAGTCTTCCCGCTCGCTGTCGGAGAGATCAGTAGGACATTCTTGCCTTCAAGTATTGGTGGTATGGCTTTCTCTTGTGCTTCAGTGGGTTTGACGAACCCTCTTTCTTTGACAGCTTCCGCTAGAGGTTTCGGGAGTAGATCGAAGACGTTGGTCGACAAGAAGCACAGCTAGCGATGGCTCTGTTCGATAAAAACATAGAAAATAATCAGGGCTTTAGTTTCGCTGAACTGTCCAATTACAGCAAGATTCACGGCGTGTTCCGACTAGTGGAAAGCATTTAGGGGCGTTCTTTCATTATCCTACCAAGAAGGACTCCGTGCGCTGTTGAACAAGGACCTCGATAAGGCGTGGCGGGAACGGCTAGTCAAGAACCATCTCGACCTCATTATACTACGCCTTCTCAAGGCAAAGCCGCGGTGGGGATACGAGATCAACTTGGAGATCAGGGACCGGTTCAAGGTCTACCTCAGCGCGGGAACTCTCTACCCCTTGCTTCATGCGATGGAGGAGAAGGGCTACCTCCAAGCGGTCTGGGAGGCGGAGGGCGGGCGAGGAAGAAAAGTCTACCAGATTACAGCCAGAGGCGAAGAATTCCTGACCGCGGGAGCTCGGGCTGCGGAAGAGTTTTTGAGGCGGATTCAGTACGAGGCCGAGATAGGTCCTTTCCAGGCTAAACATGCTTAGGCCAGCGACGCTAAATTGAGTAGTTACATCAGAAAGTTCCGCTCTTATCTTAGAAAGAATGAAACTGCTCGCGGCTTGTTTCTAGTCGGGCTAGTGATACTCGGTGCCATTGCCATCTGGGGTGGCATTCGCCTTGCGCTCAACACAGAGTATCCGATTCTTGTTGTCTCCTCGGGTAGCATGTGTCAGAGACTGAACCCGGTCCTCCACTCGAACGCTTGCACCCTCGAGATTGGAGCCCTCATCGTAATCCGCGGCCAGGACCCGGCGACAATATCCAACGGGACGATAATCATCTTCAGACCCTACCCTGCAACGCCAGATTATCTGGTCGTGCACCGTGTGATCAAGGTCTATCAGCCCAGCCAGAGCACATATAATCAGTATACATTCTGGACCGAGGGAGACGCCAACGGAGTACAAGATGGATGGGATCAAACGAACGCTGGAATACCTGGAAATCAGGTCGTAGGTGTCTATCAGGCAACCATACCAATACCCTACCTGGGGGCAGCAATCCTTGACATCCGCAGTTTCATGTACGATGACTCAACCGGACAGCCTAAGACTCAGGGAATTCTGGTAATCGTAGCACTTATCGTTGCTCTCTTCGCATTCGAGGTTGCAGAGCCTGGAAAGAAGAAGCCCTCTAACGTTCCAGAGAACAACGAAGTCGTCAGTTGCTTCGACAAACCGTTCTGGCTTCAGTAATACCCTGAGACCAGATTCGACGGTCGGGTCTTGATTTTTCTCGTCGAGACCGGGCTAGCTTAAATATTGTATATAAAGAGCAACGTCTCCAGCGCGGTGAACGCTGGCGGGAATCCTGATTTCTCGAAGCAATTTGGGATTGCTCGACTGTTCGCCGTTGCTCAGAAGAGGATCTCCTATCATTGTCAGACAAAGGTAGGGCCTTCATTAACATAGAGAATGTCGTCGCGTCTGCGACGCTCAAACAGCAGATCGACCTCAACGCGATCGTCAGAGTCTTTCCCGGCGTCGAATATC
>Ga0070697_100002286_pt1 | contig 14700 bp, 21 predicted proteins | sample KBSK1501metaG_FD_65475 | JGI IMG/M metagenome (GOLD analysis project Ga0070697, IMG submission 65475) | Corn, switchgrass and miscanthus rhizosphere microbial communities from Kellogg Biological Station, Michigan, USA - KBS K1-50-1 metaG | ecosystem: Host-associated > Plants > Roots >...
AACGTGTCCAGCCCCAAAGCCTGCAACACGGTCTGCGTCTGGCTGAGAGTGCCGACGATCCTTCGGACGGGGAGCGGCGCGAGCTTGATGAGAGTAGGTGTCATGAGGATCTCATCCGCCACCGCGCGCTTCGGTTCCCGCAACACATCCACGACTTCGATCTCGTGCCGATGCGGCAGGTGCGCCCGGCACAGCGCGGTAAGATTGGCAAGCGCCTGCGCGGAGTTCTGCGCGTCGCCTGCGACATAAAGCCGGAACTTGAACATGGCGCGTCGACTCATGGCGGGCATCGCGTGATCGCCGCCATTACTGCTACGCGTTCTTCAACTGTTTGCTCGGTGCTCATTGCCCGATAGCCGTTCGTACAATCAGAGAATGGGCGTAGCGCGCCGACCTTTAACGGCAGACCGGCTGCCGCGAACCAGCAGACTTTCGCAGTGCGTGCTCCGGCGTGCGCCGGCGCACTTAGCCACTCAAAATTGCGCTTCAAATCTAGCACAAATTTCGCTTGTCAGGTCTTACCGTAGGGCACAAGCTAGGGCAAGCGGAAAAGGACTAATTAGCCGATGCGCCTGTTCGAGAAGCTGCGCGCCCTCAGGGCGTTCGAGAAGCAGCAGCTCGATTTCCTCAGCACGGTGGAGGATCACCATCTCATCGGCGAGATCGGCTACCACCAGGCGAAGGGGAAGTCTCTCACCCTGAAGCAGCTGTTTCTCCTCGACGTCGGCTCGATCGCCACGGTCCAGCGGCGCCTGCGGCGGCTCAGGGAGCTTGGCCTCGTCCAGCACCGGCAGGCGGCGAGCGATCGCCGTGCGGTCGAGCTCACGCTAAGCCCCAAGTGCCTGCGGATCTTTGCGAAGTACAACATCCTGATGAGCTCGAAACCGCCCCCGCGGGGCACCGCACGGGGAAACGGTGCGCCCAGGCATGTGTGCGGCCTGTGCGATGGCGATGCGGGCAGCCGGAACCTGCTTGTCACGTTTCTCGCCCAGGGGCTGAAGCGGGGAGACAAATGCGTCCTGGTCGCACCCGCCGAAGTCCAGAACGACATCCTTGCCGGGTTGCCCCATCGGCGACGGGCACCCGAGCGGCTGGTCGTTTCGGAGGGCTATGACTCGGCCGATGCGCAGTTCGCGTTCTTCAAGCGCGTGCTCCAGGAAGCGAAGCAAGCAGGCCAGGCCGCGTGCGTCGCGGGGGACATGTCGTGGACTTTGTCCAGGAACGTGCGGATCGATGCGGTGCTGGACATCGAGGCGCGGTTCGATGCTCTGGCGAGGCAGTCACCGCTGAGGGGCCTGTGCGTCTACAACGCGCGCCACTTTTCGAGCGGCGACTTCCTGCGCGCGGTGAAATGCCACCGCGACCACTCGCGCTACCCGATCGTGCTGGGCTGAGCTACACGCCCCAGCGGTTGTAGACCAGATTGCCGACGGCCAGGAATGCTGCCGCAATGGCAGCGGCAAAGAACAGGGCGGACAAGCTGAAATCGCCTGGAACCGCCGCGGCAGTGAACATCGGCGCAACCATTTTCCCGCCAAGGAACCCGCCCATGGCGCCGATGAGGATCGAGACAACCTTGCCTCGCCCTTCGTTGAAACCCAGCTGCGAGTAACCGACCCAGCCGAGAATGCCTCCGGCCAGCATCCACACCACGATGTTCATCATTTGCGCACCTCGAGTAAAAGCTATGCCAACGTTACGCCGACTGCGCGGCGATTCCGTTCGCTGGCGCTCTTAGCGCGGCAATTCCTGAGGCGTTATGTAGGCTGGCGCACGGAACCGCGCGGAGAACAATCGCATGATGCAAGCCGCAAAGGAGATCTGCCATGCTCTACACCATCGCTGTTGTGCTCCTCATTTTGTGGGCCCTTGGGCTCGTTTCCTCCTACACGATCGGGGGGTTCATTCACGTTTTGCTGGTGCTCGCGATCGTGGTCATCCTGCTCAGAGTGATCAGCGGGCGAGACCCGGTCTGACGATTGCCCTCTATAGCCAGTACTCCCACAGCCGCGCCGCCCACTCCTTCAGCCTGAGATAGAAGGGCCTCGCCTCCCAGCGCTCCAGGTCCATGGCTTCCGACGCCTCGAGGTCGGCGGCGAAGGCGGCCTGCATCTGGCCGGCGAACTCCCGCCCCAGGATGGCTGCGTCGATCTCGTCGTTATGGAGAAAGCTGCGCCGGTCGAGATTGGTCGAGCCGACGCACGACCAAACGCCGTCGATGGTCGCGGTCTTGGCATGCAGCATCGCGCCGCGCCGCTCGTGGATCTTCACGCCGGCGCGCAGCAGGGCGGAATAGTGCGAGCGCCCGGCATGGAATGCGACGGTCGAGTCCGATTCGCCGGGTAGCACCAGCCTGACGTCGACGCCGCGCCGGGCTGCATCGGTCAGGGCGTCGATGAGCTGCGGGTCAGGGACAAAGTAGGCGGTGGTCAGGTAGACGTGCCGCTGCGCCGTGAAAATCGCCGCAATCAGCGTCAGGTAGATGAGGCTGTGCGGATCGTCGGACGTGCTGCCGATCGCGCGCACCATTTCGCCGCCCTTGGCGGCGAGCGCGGGAAAGTAGTTCGCAGCGGCGAGCGGTGCGCCGCGCTGCTTCGCCCACGTCTGCATGAACAGCTTCTGGAATTCGTCGACCACCGGGCCCTCGATCCGCAGATCCGTGTCGCGCCAGGCGGGCCTTGCGTCCGACACCCTGCCCCTGGCGAACGAGCCGCCCGAATGCACGCGGCTGAAATTGATTCCGCCGACGAATGCGGTGCGGCCGTCGATCACCAGCAGCTTGCGGTGATCCCGGTTGTTGACGAGCCACTCCTTCTTGGCCGACAGCGGGTTGACCGGATTGAACTCGAGCACCTGCACGCCGCCGGCGGTCAGGCGATCGAAGAACGCTTTCGGCGTGCTCATGGAGCCGACGCTGTCGTACACCAGGTTGACCTTCACGCCCTGCGCGCGCTTCTGCAGCAGCAGCTCCGAGAACTGCCGGCCGATCTCGTCGTCCTCGATGATGTAGCTCTCGAGGTTGACGTGGTCGGTGGCGGCGCCGATCGCGGCAAACATCGAGCGGTAGGTCGCCGCGCCGTCCTGCAGCAGGAGCACCCTGTTGCCCGCCGTGAGCGGGGTGCCGACGATGGCCTGCTCGAGGGCGACGTGCTGCTGCAGGATGTCGAGGTCGCCCGCGTTGCGGCTCAGCCGCGCGAGGATGGCGGCCACGCGCTGCGCGGAAAGCGGGCCGCGCGCGCCATCGATCTCCACCCGCGGGGCGTCGCTCGCCCCCATCGGCCCGGCGTCGGGCAGCTGCGCGCACCCTGCCGCCAGCAGCCAGCAGCCGGCTGCGAGGGAGCGCCTCGCCGTGTTATTTGCGATGCCCATGGTGATGTCCAGCATTCATCTTTCCCGCCGCCGGCTCTGTGCGCTCCGGCACATAAGACCGCCATGGACTAAGTGCTCCGGCGAACAGACGCCAGGGCACGCGCTGTCTAGTCTGCGTTTCCCGGCAGCCTGCTGCCGTCAACCATTTTTCGAGGGATCAACCATGAAACGGCTTTTTGCAATGCTCATCGCAGCTTCGATGCTGTTCGCTATCGGCTGCGCATCCACGTCGACGCAGGAAAGCACCGGCCAGTACATCGACGACAGCACGATCACGGCGAAGGTGAAGACTGCGATCTTCAACGAGCCTACGCTCAAGGTCGCGCAAATCAACGTCGAGACCTACAAGGCCGTGGTCCAGCTGAGCGGCTTCGTGAATTCGTATGCCGACATCAACACGGCGGGCTCGGTCGCCCGCTCGGTCAATGGCGTCGTGTCGGTGAAGAACGATATCCGGCTCAAGTAACCCTCAATCCAAGGAGACTGCGATGTTGCATCGGGCGGTGGACGAGTTCGATCGGGCCAGCGGCAGGATGGCGGGCGATTTCAGGACCATGATCACCGACAGCGAGGACCTGCTGAAGGCCGCGGCGACGGTGTCGGGCGAAGGCTTTGCCGCGGCGCGCAGGAAATTCGAGGAGAAATTGAAGAGCGCCAAGGCCACGCTGGCAGACGCGTCGCAACCGGTGTTCGACGGCACAAGACAAACCGCCGCCATCGCTAACGACTACGTGCGCGGCAATCCATGGGCCGCCGTCGGTGTCGCGATTGCAGCCGGCCTGTTGATTGGCTTTCTAGCGAGGGGGCGCAGGGACCCGGTACTCGGCATTCAGCGAACATCGGGACCGTGATGCTGGAGATCGCGAAGGCGACGAAGCCGGCGGGCGATGCGAGCCGGCATCTGGCCGGCGCGGCTTAGCGCGGCGGCTGCTTCTGCGCGACGACCTTGCCTTCCGCGTTCACGAATACCCGGTAGCGGTTGCCGTTCTCGCATGACGCGATGTGGTCGTTGTCTGCTTGCCGCTTGGCACTGATGACCTGGCCGCAGGGCATGCCCAGCAGAATGATGACGGCGGTCAGGTCCTTGAGCAGCGTAGCGTCTTCCGCGGCCGGCGCCGGTCCTGCAAGGAGCGTCGCGAGCGGGAACATCAAGGCCGCAGCCCGGGCACGTGTAATCAGGACGCTTCTCCTTGAGTCAGACTACCGAATTGAATTTTTCCGGATCCGCGAGGATGCTCCAGATCGCTTCGCGCGACCCCGAGATCGTGCGGGCCAGGGATGGATCGCTGTCCTGGACGAGGGAGAGCACCTTGAGGACCAGCATGTCGTACGCTTGCCGCAGTGAGGCGACGCTGGTCTTCTGCCCGCCCTGGTAATGCGCCCGGAACTGCTTCAGCAGGTCATCCACCTGGTTCTTGAGCGCGAGCTTGGTGAAGACGCCGATGGCACGGGTGTCCCGCAGCCGCGCCTTCAGAGCTGCCATGTCTAGTGGCGGCTCCAGCTTCTCGGCGACGGGAGGAGGGTCCTCGTTCTTCCGTGGCTGCACAACCGCCAGCGGAGAGGCGGAAGCTTTTGCAGGCGCTTTGGCGGGCGGCGGAGCGGCCTTGGCCGGGCTCTGGCTCTTGGAAGGCGGCGGCGCCGCCGGTGCAGTGGCCACCGGTTCGATTCCGATGGCCTCGTCCACGGCCGTCATGGGCTGGCGTGGCCCGGCACCAGGCAACGCCAACGCGACGCTCGCTTCCTCCTTCGCCGGCGGCGCCTCCTTTAAGCCCCCGGCGCAACCCGCCGCCAGGCCGAAGAAGAGTATTCCGATGATGCGCACGGTGGAGCCATTGTTACCCCCTCGATGAGGGCGTTCTGTTCGTTCGCGTACATACCATGCGAGCCATTTGATCTAGCCTCGAGCTCATCTATGAAGCCCATGTCGGTGGAACCCGCAGCCATCGATCAGCCGACCCGGCAGGACCTCGCGTTGTCGGGGTCCTGGACCGCGCGCGGCATCGGCGCCATCGAGCACCAGCTTGAATCGGTGCGGGTGGCTTCCAAAACGGAGGCAATTGCCGACGGCGCGCGCATCGAAGCACTGGACACTGCTGGAGCGTGGGTGCTGCAAAAGCTGCTGCTGCGGCTGCGCGGCGAAGGCATAGTCGTGACCCTGCGCGGCTTGCGCCCGGAATTCGCCAAGCTGCTGGAAGTCGTGGCGCAACACGTAGCCGACAAGACCGGCAAGCCTGCGCCTGTCGCCAGCCAGCCCTGGGCGGCGCTCGAGCGCATCGGCCGGAGCGCTGAAGCCGCCTTCGGCCAAACCGTTGCGCTGCTGAGTTTCGTCGGCGAAAGCGCTGTCGCGTTTGCCGGCAGTGTCGCGCACCCGGCGCGATTGCGCTGGCGTCCGGTCCTGTACAACATCCGCAGCGCCGGATTCGACGCGCTGCCCATCGTCGGGCTGCTGTCGTTCCTGCTCGGCATCGTCGTCGCCTATCAGAGCGCCCACCAGCTAAGGCAATACGGAGCCAACATCTTTGTTGCCGATCTCGTCGGCTTGTCCATGCTGCGCGAGTTCGCGCCCTTGATCACGGCCATCATCGTCGCCGGGCGCTCGGGCTCCGCCTATGCCGCGCAGATCGGCACGATGTCCGTGACCGAGGAGATCGACGCCATGCGCGCGCTCGGCATCGCACCGCTGGATCTGCTGGTTCTGCCGAAAATCCTCGCGCTGTTGATCGCGCTGCCGCTGCTGACCTTGTTCGCAGACGTGCTCGGCGTGTTCGGCGGCATGCTCATGGCGCGCGCGCAGCTGGGCATCGACTTCGACGAGTTTCTCGAGCGCTTCGTCAAGGCGGTCAGCACCACTGCATATCTGATCGGCATCTGCAAAGCACCGGTGTTCGCGGCCATCATCGCCATCGTTGGCTGCTTTCAGGGCTTTCGCACCAAAGGCGGAGCGGACAGCGTCGGCCGCCAGACCACGCTTAGCGTCGTTCAGTCGATCCTCCTGGTGATCGTCGCCGACGGCCTGTTCTCGATCGCCTTCAGTGCGCTGGACCTCTGACGTGCAAAGTTCAGGGCTCCAGGCGGTGATCGAGATCAGCAAGCTGGCGACGCGCTTCGGCGAGCATGTCGTGCATTCCGAGCTCGACCTCGAGGTGCGCCGTGCGGAGATATTCGCATTGATTGGCGGCAGCGGCTCCGGCAAGTCGACGCTGCTGCGCGAAATGATCCTGCTGCAACGCCCGGACTCGGGCTCCATCCGGGTGCTGGGCGTCGACCTGCAGGAGCTCGGGGACGAGGAAGCGCTCGCCCTGCGCAGGCGCTGGGGTGTGATGTTCCAGCACGGCGGCCTGTTCGGCTCGCTTACTGTGAACGAAAATGTCGGCCTGCCGCTGCGCGAGCACACCGGGCTGGCAGACCTGTTGATCGATGAAATCGCAGCGTGGAAGCTCGCCATGGCCGGTCTCAAGCCGGAGGTCGGTGCACAGTATCCGTCCGAGCTCAGCGGCGGCATGATGAAGCGCGCCTCCCTCGCCCGCGCGCTGGCGCTCGACCCGGAGCTGCTGCTTCTCGACGAGCCGACCGCCGGCCTCGACCCGGACAGCGCTGGCGGCGTCGACGCGCTCGTGCGCAAGCTGCGCGACCTGTTCGGGCTGACCATCGTCATGATCACTCACGATCTCGACCTGTTGTGGCAGGTGGCCGACCGCGTCGCCGTCCTCGGCGAGGGCAAGGTGCAGGGCGTCGGCTCGATGTCCGAGCTCTCGCGCATGGAACATCCTGCCATCCGCAGGTTCTTCGACGGCCCGCGCGGGAGAGCGGCACAGGAACGGGGAGAGCGGTCATCGAAACCAAGGTGAACTATCCGCTGGTCGGGCTGTTCGTGCTGGTCCTCGGCGCGGCGCTGATCGCCGGCGTGCTCTGGCTCGCTTCGGGCGGCGCCTCGCAGAAAAGATACGACCCGTATCTTGCGATCGAGGATGAATCGGTGGCCGGCCTCAATCTGCATGCGCCGGTCAAATACAACGGTGTCAACGTGGGCAAAGTGCGGGAAATCCGGCTCGACCCAGTGAACCCGCAACGCGTCTACCTGCTCTTCGCCATCGAGCGCGGCACGCCCATCAAGGAGGACACCGTGGCGGTTCTGAAAACACAGGGCCTGACGGGCATCGCCTATGTCGAGCTCAGCGGAGGCGCTCGGGATTCGCCGCCGCTGCGCGTGACCGCGGCAAGCGAATATCCGGTGATCCGCACCAAGCCCTCGCTCAGCACTCGATTGGAGAACGTGCTCACCACCGTTCTGGCGAAGCTGGACGGCACTTCGAGCAGCATCAACGCCATTCTCAGCGACGAAAACCGGGCGGCGTTCAAAAGCGCGCTCGCCGACATTGCCGCGGTGTCGCACGCGATCGCCGCGCGCAAGGACACGATTGATGCGGGCATCACCAAGGTCGGGCCGGTGATCGATCGCATCGGACGCAGCGCCGACGCAGTCGAGAAAATGGGCAACGAGCTCGCCCGGACGAGCGCCAGCGCCGGAAAGACCGTCGACTCGGTCGGCGCCGACGCAAGACGCTTCACCGCCGAAACGCTGCCCGAGCTGGAACGCCTGCTCGGCGAGCTGGGTGTTCTGACGGCCTCGCTGCGCCGCCTTAGCGAGCAGACCGAGCGCGACCCGCGTGCCTTTCTTTTCGGCCGCCAGGCGGTCCCGGCAGGGCCCGGGGAACTGACAACGGGACGATGAAAGCCATGAACAAGATATCTGTCGTGTGCCGGATCCTTGCCTCCGCTCTGTGTCTCATGACGCTCTGCGCATGCAGCGCGCTGTTCTCAGCGGCAACGCCGCATCCGGCCGTCTATTCGCTCAACAGCGCGCGGGGTGCGGCGCCGGCCCCAGCCCCGGCCGCGGCACCGACATTGATCATCAGTCCTCCGCACGCGGCCGCCGGCTTTGACAGCCCGCGCATGATGTACGTGCGCGAGGCCCACCAGCTCGAATACTTCGCGCACAGCGAATGGATAGACCCGCCGGCGCGCATGCTCGCGCCGCTTCTTGTCGCCGCCGTCGAGAACACCGGGGCATTCCGCGCCGTAGTGCTGACGCCCAGCGCCGCGGCCGGCGACTTGCGCCTCGACACCCAGATCATCCGGCTGCAGCACGAGTTCGGATTTCGGCCAAGCCGCGTGCGTTTCACGCTCCTCGCCTACCTCGTCGATGTCAAGACGCGCCGCATGCTTGCCTGGCGCGAATTCGATGCTGCCGTTCCCGCCGCCAGCGAGGACCCCTATGGAGGAGTCGTGGCGGCCAACCGCGCGGTGCAGATCGTGCTCGACGACCTTTCCGCCTTTTGCGCCGAAGCGGCGCGCAGCGTCAGATAAGAAAAAGCCCGGAACGGCGAGAGCCGATTCCGGGCCGGCTACTTCAATTGCTTGCCGCTGCTATTTATTTTTACCGACCTGGTTGCCGACGATGCCTCCGACTGCGGCACCGCCTATCGTACCGACTCCGCTGCCACCGGTGAGGACCGCGCCGCCGAGGGCTCCGGCTGCCGCGCCGCCCACGGTGTACTTGTCGCGCGTGGACATATCGCCGCAACCGACCATGCCGAGCATCACTGCCGCGGCAATTGCACTGACTGCTAATCTTTTGATCGTTTTCACTGGATTTCCTTTTTCAGACATTCGATTGAATGACGCCGTTGATTACCTTGACCTTGTCGCCGTTGCGCCATGACGGAACATTTGCTTCGGTGAATACGCGACTCGAGCCATCGTCGAAGCGCACGGTGACCTCGTAGGTCTTGGTCGTTTTGGCGCGCTTCTCGATCTCGTTGCCGGCGACCGCGCCGCCGACCGCGCCGACCACGGTCATGATTTTCTTGCCGTCGCCGCCGCCGACCTGGTGGCCGAGGATGCCGCCGACCACTGCGCCGCCTGCGGCGCCGAGGCCGGAGCCTTCGCCTTTCGCGTCGATTTCCTGCACCGACTGGACTATGCCGCACTCCGCGCAAACGGCCGCGAGCGGGGTCCTGGCCGCAGGCCGGAATTTCTCGACGCTGCGGGGCTTTTCAACTTTGTCGATCTTGCTGACGAGGCTAGGCTCGGCCGGCTTGCCCGCGGAGCTGGTGATCCAGCCCATGAAGGCCGCGACGCCGACGCCGCAGAACACGATGAGGGCGATACCCGCGACCCACAGCAGCGGGTGTAGAGGCTTCTTTACTTGCGTTTCCATGGCTGCTCCTGTTTCCGAAAAAAAAGGCCCCGCCTGCGCAGGGCCTGTCAACCCGTCGCCGGACCGCCGTTCGATTACTTCGCGATCCTGCTACCGGATACTTCGATGAAGACGTGACGGTCGGGTTGCATGCAGGCGACGTTCTTCGGGGTGTTGGCGTCCTTGCATTCACCCGCGTACGTCGTCGGCCGCGATTCGCCCTTGGCGCTGGTCTCCACGCGGTTCCAGGCGATTCCCTTGCCGACCAGATAGTCCTTCACTGTGTCGACGCGTTGCTGGGAAAGAACCTGGTTGTAGGCGTCGGTCCCCATGCGGTCGGCATACCCGATCGCAAAGATGCTCTGGGAGTCGAGGCCGTGGATCTTGTCGACGAACTGGTCGAGCGCGGCGCGGCCCGCCGGGCGCAGTGCCGATTTGTCGGAGTCGAACAGGACGTTGGCGTCGAACGCCACTTTTTCCCATACCGGGGCGATCACCACGGGGGCGGGCGCGACGTACTGCGCGACCGGCGCCGGAACGTACGCGTGGCATCCCTGGGTCCATTCCGGGGCTGGACCGAAGCTGGTATGCCAGCACAGGCCGGTGCCGCTTGTGACAACCGCGCCTCGCGTATCGGTGAGCAGCGACTTCTCGTTGATGTCCCTGACCTGGGCGCTGGCGCTTGCGGAAAACACGCCGAGCGTGAGGACGCAGGCGACGGCCAGGCCGAGTTGTTTCTTGGTGAATGTGGTTCTCATGATGATCCTTCGATGACTGCTTTGCTGTGGCTCAGAAAAAAGATACTGAGTGGTCACCGCTGCATTGTCGCTGCGCCGCGCTGCGCCATCTGCCGGGTGGCGCACATAGCCGATTGATTTCCGGGGGAATTGGCCGCGATCCAGTATGTGCGGCGGCGCACATACAAGGATTTGGCCAGGCGGCAGGATCGGGCTTTCTACGATCTTGTACGTTACCGAACTAAGGGGGTAGCATAAAAGCCATGAGCAAAGCGCTTTCCGTGGCGGCGCAGGCCCCGAGGGAAAATCACCTCCTCGCTGCGCTGCCCGAGGCCAGCTTCCAGAACCTGCTGCCCTTTCTGGAAGGGGTGCCGCTGCCGCTGGGCATGGTGGTGTATGAGTCCGGCGGCACGCAAGGCTATGTCTATTTCCCGACGAGCAGCATCGTGTCGCTCCTGTACGTCCTGGCAGACGGCGCGTCGGCGGAGATCGCCGTCACCGGCAACGAGGGCCTGGTGGGCATCGCCCTCTTCATGGGCGGCGAGACCACGCCAAGCCGCGCGGTGGTGCAAAGCGCGGGCCACGGCTACCGGCTCAGGGCCAGCGTGCTGAAGAAGGAGTTCGAGGCCGGCGGCGCGCTGCAGCACCTGCTGCTGCGCTACACGCAGGCGCTGATCACGCAGATGACGCAGACAGCGGTCTGCAACCGCCATCACGCGGTGGACCAGCAGCTTTGCCGCTGGCTGCTATTGAGCCTGGACCGGCTTGCCAGCAACGAGCTGGTGATGACCCAGGAGCTGATCGCCAACATGCTGGGCGTGCGCCGCGAGGGCGTTACCGAAGCCGCCGGCAAGCTCCAGTCCGAGGGGCTGATCCACTACAGCCGCGGCCACATCACCATTCTCGACCGGCGGCAGCTGGAAGCGCGCGTGTGCGAGTGCTACGGGGTGGTCAAGAAGGAGTACGAGCGGCTGCTGCCGGAGCGCGCTACTCTTTCGGCGCGCGCATCCAGCTAGAGTAGATCACCAGCGCCGGAGCGAGTCGCGTCTGCGGGCCCGGCGCTTTCGGCCGGGATTCGTTCTGCTGGTTCTTGTCCGAGAGCGACTTGACAAGGCCGTCGATACCGCCGTCCCGGACCGTTGCCGCGAAGCTGTCGCGATAAGTGATGACCAGGCTGACCCCGGCGACCTTGACGTCGTAGACCTTCCAGCCCGCCGCGGTGTTCTCCATGTCGTAGTCGATGGTCAGCGTTTCCTCGCCGCGCCGGCGCACCGTGGATCTCACCAGCACGTCGGTTTCGCCGGGCGCGAGGCGCACAGGCTTGTACTCGATGTTCTGGTCGCGGTAGCTCGAGAGCGCCGCGGAATAGGTGCGCACGAGCAGCGTCCTGAACTGCGCGACCAGCGCCGCCTGCTGCTCCGTCGAGGCGAGGCGCCAGTTGCGCGCCACTGCCATGCGGGTCATGTGCTGGAAGTCGAACAGCGGCAGGATCCTGGTCTCGACCAGCTGCGCCACATTGGTCGCTTGACCTGCCGCGAGGTCCTGCCTGAGAACCGCGATCACCTCCGAGGTGACCGCGTTCATCAGGGCGTCGGGCCGGACCGAGACCGAGGGGAGCTGCGCGCGCGCGCCCCAGCTGCCGAGCCCGATCGAGGCAGCAAGGCCGAGCGCCAGCACCTTGCGCATGGAATGCAGCTCTACCTGAACCGCATGTCGTTCTTGACGGACCTCACGCCCTGGACTGCGCCGGCAACGTCGACTGCCTTGTCCATTTCGGCACCCGTGCTCACGAAGCCGCTCAGCTGCACGATGTTCTTGTAGGTCTCGACGTTGATCTGGAGCACCTTGAGCGACGGCTCATTGAGGATCGCGGTCTTCACCTTCGACGTGATCACGCTGTCGTCGAAGTATTGGCCGGTGCTTTCCTGGGTTGCTGTGGATCCGCAGCCGAGCACGAACAGCATCGAGGCGGCGATGGAAAAGGCGGAACAGCGCTTGAGCAAGGTCATGAGTATCTCCAATGGCACGGCAACTTGCGGGAACTACTGTTCCTAGTGTGTGCCGCTCGGGGCGTGACTTCTGTTCGCCAGCGCACGTACGGCTTATTTCTGCAGCTGCACGAGCTGCAGCACCTTGGCCAAGCCCTCAGGATTCGGCTTCGCGTTCTCGCGCGCCTGCGCTTGCTGCTGCTCGCGAACCCTTTCGAAGGTCTTCCGCAGGTCGGTGTCGAAGCTCGGCCGATAACGGAACGACGGATCGAAGATGTGTTTCATTGTCCGGCAGCGAGGGTTTTCCATATTGTGGGCCGCCCGGTGGCGCGGATTCTGTGCGCCAGCGTACTGTTGGCGCTTAACTTCCTTACGTGGGGCAGCGTACATACCCTGCGCGCTTCAGCGCGGACAATGAAGCCCGATGCGAACGCGCCGCAGCCCGAAGCAGAATCATCTTCTCGCCGCTCTGCCGGCGGCGGAGCTCCTGCGGCTGTCGCCGCACCTGGAGCGGGTGCCCCTGCCGCTGGGAGCGGTGATCTACGAATCCGGCGGCGAGCAGGACTACGTGTATTTCCCGGCCAGCGGTATCGTGTCGCTGCTCTACGTGATGAACGACGGCGCTTCTGCGGAGATCGCGGTGGTAGGCAGCGAGGGCATGGTGGGGATTGCGCTGTTCATGGGCGGCGAAACCACGCCGAGCCGCGCGGTCGTGCAAAGCGCGGGCAGCGCCTACCGGCTCGAAGCGACGGTGATCAAGGCCGAGTTCGCCCGCGGCGAAGCGCTGCAGCGCCTGCTGCTGCGCTATACCCAGTCGCTGATCACGCAGATGACGCAGACCGCGGTGTGCAACCGCCATCACGTGCTCGAGCAGCAGCTTTGCCGCTGGCTGCTGCTGAGCCTGGACCGGCTGCCGTCGAACCAGCTGGTCATGACGCAGCAGCTGATCGCCAACATGCTCGGCGTGCGGCGCGAAGGGGTCACCGAGGCCGCGGGCAGGCTGCAGGCCGACGGCCTGATCAACTACCGCCGCGGCCGCATCAACGTGCTCGACCGCGCGAAGCTCGAGGAGCGCGTCTGCGAATGCTATGCCGTCGTGCGGCGCGAGTCCGACCGGCTGATGGTGCCGGAAACCGCGTTGGCCGCCTGATGGACGCCATCCTGAACAGCCTGCTCGCCGCGCTGCCGCGCAGGTCGTACCTGCGGCTGCTCCCCGGCCTCACTCCCGTCGAGCTGGTCTTCGGCGAGGTGCTCTACGAGTCCGGCCAGGTGATCCGGGACGTCTACTTTCCCACCCAGTCCCTGGTTTCGCTGCTCACGCTGGTGGAAGGCCACCTCGCGCTCGAGGTCGGGCTGGTGGGCCGCGAGGGCATGGTCGGTATTCCCCTGGCGCTGGGCATCGACGTTTCGCCGGTGCGCGCGCTGGTGCAGGGCGCCGGGCCGGCCTTGAAAATGAGCGCGGCCCGTTTCCGCACCGAGCTGCGCCGCAGCCCGCCGCTGCAGCGCGAGCTGGACCGCTATATCCACGCGATGATGGCGCAGATCTCGCAGACCGCCGCGTGCAACCGCTTCCACGTGGTGGAAGCGCGGCTCGCCCGCTGGCTGCTGATGACCCGCGACCGTGTGCGCTCGGGAGAATTCCGCATGACGCACGAGTTTCTTTCGCACATGCTGGGCGTGCGCCGGGTCGGCGTCACCGAAGCGGCTTCCGCCCTGCAGCGGCAGAAGCTGATCGAGTACAGCCGCGGCAACATCAGGATCCTGGATGACCGCGGCCTCGAAGCGGCCTGCTGCAGCTGCTACGGGATCGTCAAGGACATGCACGACGCCGCACCACTTCCCAGTCTCGGCGCCTTTGCTCAGCGCGCGGCGTGGGCCGCCAACACATCAGCCACGCAGGCGGTCAGGCGCTTGGCGTAGTCGAGGTGCAGGAATTCGTTCGGCCCGTGCGCGTTGGAGTGCGGGCCCAGAACGCCGGTGATGAGGAACTGCGCCTGCGGGTACTTCGCGCCGAGCATCGCCATGAACGGGATCGTGCCGCCCTCGCCCATCCACATCGCCGGCTTGCCGAAGTGCTTCCCCGAAGCTTCGCCGATGGCGGCTTCCAGCCATTTTTCCGTCGGCGGCGCATGCCAGCCTGTCGCCGCCTGCGCGTAGTCGAAGCGCACTTTCGCGCCGTACGGCGGATTGGCCTCCAGCACCGCCTTCAGCTGCTGCGCGGCGGCTTCGGCCTGCACCGTCGGCGGCAGCCGCAGCGACAGGACGAGCGAAGTCTTCGGCCGCAGCACGTTGCCGGCGCTCGCCGGCGGCGGCAGGCTGTCGGCGCCGGTCACCGCAAGCGCCGGGCGCCACGTGCGCGCGAGCACCAGGTCGGCCAGGTCCGGGTACATCGGCCTCATGCCCGGCA
>Ga0070697_100002289_pt1 | contig 14695 bp, 13 predicted proteins | sample KBSK1501metaG_FD_65475 | JGI IMG/M metagenome (GOLD analysis project Ga0070697, IMG submission 65475) | Corn, switchgrass and miscanthus rhizosphere microbial communities from Kellogg Biological Station, Michigan, USA - KBS K1-50-1 metaG | ecosystem: Host-associated > Plants > Roots >...
CAACTGACGCTGCCGAAGATCGCCAAGGTCAACGCGAAGCAGATTACGATCCAGTAACACCGCAGCGACAGAAAGCGCGGCCACGGCCGCGCTTTTTTTGGTCCTTCGCGCATATGCGTGACGATTGACGTCGTCTTCAGTAGCGAAGGCCTGCCCGGGCGCGCGGGGACCGCAAACCCCGGCCTGCGGGTACCCGGCGCGGCTGCGGTCGCGAACATAACGTCTCCCTTGCCGCGCCACCCGCGACGGCCGGCGCGGCCCACGCGCGCCCGCCAGGCCTTCGCCACTTCGCCGACGTGCGGCGCCAGCGCACGATGAGCATCGGCGAATCGATCCGGCGGTGCAGCGCGGTCAGCCGCGGTGGCAGGGCGCGTTTTGGCGCCGTCGGCGAGAAGCGGGTGGCTCGTGCGCGGCCACTCGTGGGTTGAGTGGCCGCCGCGAGCCGGGCACCCGCTCGCCGACGGGATTGGCGTCACCACGCGCCCAAGGCGCCGCGGCTGACCGCGCTATTCACGCAAATCGGAGAAGAACCCTTGTCGCTAGCCGAGCAGGTCGGCTGCGGCTTTCTTGCCGCGCCCGTTCGCGCGTGCTTGCACGGGCGTCACGGCGGCGCCGCGCCGGGCGTGACGCTCGAGCACGGGCTTGAGGTGATGTGCCGTATAGCTCGCGGCCACCTTGACGATTTCCTCCGGCGGCCCCTCGGCGATGATGCGGCCGCCACCGGCGCCGCCCTCCGGCCCCATGTCGATGATCCAGTCGGCGGTCTTGACGACGTCGAGGTTGTGCTCGATCACGACGACGGTGTTGCCGTGATCGCGCAGCCGGTGCAAGACCGTGAGCAGAAGCTCGATGTCGTGGAAGTGGAGCCCGGTGGTCGGCTCGTCGAGGATGTACAGCGTGCGGCCCGTGTCGCGCTTGGAAAGCTCGAGCGCGAGCTTGACGCGCTGCGCCTCGCCGCCGGAGAGCGTCGTCGCCGACTGGCCGAGCGTGATGTAGCCGAGCCCGACATCGAGCAGCGTGGAGAGCTTCCGCGCGACGACCGGCACCGGCTCGAAGAACGCATACGCCTGCTCGACGGTCATCGACAGCACGTCGTGAATGTTGCGGCCCTTGTACTGGATCTCGAGCGTTTCGCGGTTGTAGCGCTGGCCATGGCAGACGTCGCAGGGAACGTAGACGTCGGGGAGGAAGTGCATCTCGACCTTGATCAGCCCATCGCCCTGGCAGGCCTCGCAACGCCCGCCCTTGACGTTGAATGAGAAGCGGCCCGGCCCGTAGCCGCGCTCGCGCGCTTCCTTGACCTGCGCGAAAAGCTCGCGGATCGGCGTGAACAATCCTGTGTATGTCGCCGGATTCGACCGCGGCGTGCGTCCGATAGGACTCTGGTCGACGCTGATCGCCTTGTCGTAATGCTCGAGCCCCTGCAATTCCTCGTAGGGCGCGGGTTCGGCCGTGCTGCCGTAAAGATGCCGCGCCACTGCGTTGTAAAGCGTGTCGTTGATAAGCGTCGATTTGCCCGAGCCGGAAACGCCGGTCACGCATACGAAAAGCCCGACCGGCAGCTTGAGCGTGATGCTCTTGAGATTGTTTCCAGTTGCCCCGCTGATCGTGAGGGAGCGGCCGGTATCGATCTTGTGGCGGTGCGCCGGAATCGGGATCTGGCGATGTCCCGCGAGATACTGCCCGGTAAGCGAATGCGCCGCGCGGCGGATGTCCTCGGGCGTGCCCTGTGCGACGATCTGTCCCCCGTGCTCGCCCGCGCCGGGTCCCATGTCGACGACGTGATCGGCCGAAAGGATCGCGTCGGTGTCGTGCTCGACGACGATCACGCTGTTGCCCAGGTCGCGCAAGTGCTTGAGCGTCGTCAGCAGTCGGTCGTTGTCACGTTGGTGCAGGCCGATCGACGGCTCGTCGAGCACGTACATCACGCCGGTCAGTCCCGACCCGATCTGCGACGCCAGCCGGATGCGCTGTGCCTCGCCGCCGGAAAGCGTTTCCGCCGACCGGTCGAGCGCGAGATAGTCGAGCCCGACGTTGTTGAGGAACTGCAGCCGGTTGACGATCTCCTTGACGATCTTGTCGGCGATCGCCTGCCGCTGACCTTCGAGCTTCAAGTCCCGGAAGAATTCGCCGGTTTCCTTGAGCGGCCAATTGCTCACCTCGTAGATCGCCCGCTCGTTGCCCGGCGGCCCTACCTTGACGTGGCGCGCCTCGCGCCGCAGCCGTGTCCCGTCGCACTCCGGACACGGCTTGGAATTGAGGTACTTCGCCAGCTCCTCGCGAACCATGATCGAATCGGTTTCGCGATAACGGCGCTCGAGATTGGGGATGATGCCCTCGAAGGCGTGCTCGCGGACGATCGGCTTGCCGCGGTCCGAGAGGTATTGGAAGGCGATCTTCTCTTTGTCGCTTCCGTAAAGAATCATCTGCTGCACGCGCTCCGGCAGGCGGTCGAACGGCCGCTCGAGATCGAAGCCGTAATGCTTCGCCAGGCTTTGCAGCATCTGGAAGTAGAACTGATTGCGGCGATCCCAGCCCTTGATCGCGCCGGACGCGAGCGACAGCTGCGGAAAGCCGACCACGCGCTTCGGGTCGAAAAAACTGATCGAGCCGAGCCCGTCGCAGCGCGGGCAGGCACCCATCGGGTTGTTGAACGAGAACAGCCGCGGCTCGAGCTCCTGCAACGAGTAACTGCAGATCGGGCAGGCGAATTTGGCCGAGTACAGGTGCTCCACGCCGGTGTCCATGTCGACGACGATCGCCCGACCGTCGCCGTTGCGAAGCGCCGTCTCGAAGGATTCGGCGAGCCGCTGCTTCAGATCGGGGCGCACGCGCAGGCGGTCGACGACGACTTCAACGGTGTGCTTGCTGTTCTTGGCGAGCTTGGGCACAGCGTCGATTTCGTACACTTTGCCGTCGACCCGCACGCGCACGAAGCCCTTGGCTCGCAGCTCGACCAGAAGCTCGAGCTGCTCACCCTTGCGATTGACGATCGCCGGCGCCAGGATCATCAGCTTGGATTCCTCGGGCAGCATCAGCACCGCGTCGACCATCTGCGAGATGGTCATTGCCGCGAGCTTCTGCTCCGGGTGGTTCGGGCAATAGGGCTCGCCGACGCGCGCGTAGAGCAGGCGCAGATAATCGTGGATCTCGGTGACCGTGCCCACGGTCGAGCGCGGGTTGTGCGAGGTCGCCTTCTGCTCGATGGAGATCGCAGGCGACAGGCCCTCGATCAGATCGACGTCAGGCTTTTCCATCAGCTGCAGGAACTGCCTGGCGTACGCCGACAGCGATTCGACGTAGCGCCGCTGTCCCTCGGCGTAGAGCGTGTCGAAGGCGAGTGAGCTCTTGCCCGAGCCGGAGAGCCCGGTGATGACGATCAGCCGGTGCCGCGGCAGATCGAGGTTGATATTCTTGAGATTATGCGTGCGTGCGCCGCGGATGCGGATGTATTCCATACGGTTGTTGCAAGCCTCTGACACTAGAGCAACCCGCTAATATACACTTTTTCGATCGTTCGTTCGAAGACCTTCTTACCCCGTTCAATAAGTCTCCATTCCGGACGACGCGGCATTCGCCGATTCAAGCGCGCGGGTCTGCCCGTAACCTCAATGGGTCTTGGCAGCGCCGTGCTCCGACGCGTCGCTCCGTCGCCCACGTCAAGATTCTGCGTGTGTCGTCTTTGGTACGCTACAGCAATTACTTGCGCTGCCTCTTGACACTTTCCGGCATGCGGGTGCAGTGTTGATGACGCCGCGAGTGTGTCGATGCGAACCACATGAACCGCAATTGGTTCTGCACGACGCTCAGGCATGAATGCCCAAAAACTGCCGGAAACACCGGTGCCGCAACAAAGGGGGGTGCCCATGATTGCCAGAGACTGCGCCCGGCCATTGCCGGAGGACTTCTCGCGCGCAAGGACGCTCGAGCGCTTATTGACTCGTGCCACGCTATTGCTGCTGCTTGTCGCCGCATCGGTGTTGTCGCCGATGGCGCGAGGCCAGGTGCTCATGACGATGGGCAATGCGAGCATCTTCGAAGGCAACGCAGGCACCAGCATCCTCAAGCTTCCAGTGAACTTCGCTGGCGTGAATACCAGCACGGTGACCGGATTCGCCTCAGCAATACCTCTGTCCGGTGTCGGCTTCAATCCTGCGACAGGAGGCGCCTCGTGCGGCGCTGGCGTGGACTTCGTCCCGTTTTCCAACGTTTCGTTCAGCATTCCACCCAACACGCCGAACGGGACCCTGAGCGTTAACATCACGATCTGCAGCGACGCCGTGATCGAGCCGGACGAGCATATCTTCGTCTCGCTTACCAACGTCGCCGGCGGCGCGTTCTGCACCAGCGAGTCTTGCGCAGCGATCGGCACGATCGTGAACGACGACGGTGCCCCAACCGTTTCCATCAATAGTATTTCTGTGAGCGAACCGGTCCTTCCCGGCTCGACTCGGACCGCATCGTTCACCGTCAGCCTGCATCATCCGTTCGCGCAAGACGTGTCGGTGCACTTCGCGACGCGCGACGGCACGGCGAAAAGCGGCTGTTCCTTTTTCTCTCTCGCGTGCCCCGACTACGTCGCGAAGTCGGGGACGGCAACCGTTCCCGCCAGCACGGCGACGGTCACGAACCTGTCGACCACGATTCCCGTAACGATTCGCGGCGATGGAATCCAGGAGCCGGATGAGAATTTCTTTGTGGACCTGTCATCGCCGTCTCCAGCGGGGGTCACCATCCTGAACGGCACCGGGCGGGCGACGATTCGCGACACGACGCTAACCATCGGCGGCTTCGACCTCAGCCCCGACCACGCCATCGTAGAGAACGGCGAAACAATTGCGTTCGACGTAGTCTGGACCGTGCCGGAGGGCCAAGTCTGGCGTGACCTCAAGTCGATTGACTTCCGGATCGGAGCGCCGGGCGATCCGGTGCTGTGGGTGCGCTGGGATGAGCTCAGCAATACCTTCAGCCTCTGCGAGATCGGTGGAAAGGACGCCGCCCAAGCCGATCATCGTGGTGGCCCCCCGGTGCATTGCGGTCCGGGGGCAGCACCGGGCAGCGCCGCTGCGCTTGTCACATCGTCGGCACAGTTGCTCCTCGCCGATACAACCGTGGTCGGAAGCGGCCCGACGGGGCAAAGCGTCGCCTTGCATCTGGTCGTGAGCTTCGGCCCTGAAATCAAAACCCATTCGTACGTGGTAGGGTTGGCAGCCGCCGATGATTTCGGCAACGAGGACAAGTTTGTCCGCGCAAGCGAGGTGACGGTCGAATAATCATCGGAGAGGTCGGATCATCCTCGCGTGACCGGCACCTGTCAGGCGACGCGCTGACCACTCCGCTATCTAAGCCATCCGGCCGAACTTCGCGCGGGCCATCATGCTTTACAATCGGGCCATAGAGTCAATGGGAGTTCCGCTATGGCATCGGTGAACAAGGTGATTCTGGTCGGCAACCTCGGCCGGGATCCGGAGACGCGCTATACGACCAGCGGCGACGCTGTGACCAATATCCGGCTGGCGACGACCGATGTCTGGAAGGACAAGGCCGGTGAGAAGCAGGAACGCACCGAGTGGCACAACATCGTCTTCTACGGGCGACAGGCCGAGATCGCCGGCGAGTACCTGAAAAAAGGACGGCAGATCTACGTCGAAGGCCGGCTGCAGACGCGCAAATGGCAGGACAAGGAAGGCCAGGATCGCTACACGACCGAGATCATCGCCGACCGCATGCAAATGCTCGGCAGCCGCGAAGGAAGCGGCGCGCCGGTGGCCGCAGAGCCGTCGGAGCGAGCGTCGACTGCAGAACCGCGGGGCCCCAAGAGCGGCGCCGCGCCGGCGAAGAAGAACGTCGACGACCTCGACGACGACATACCCTTCTAGAAACCCGCGGCGAGGCGCCTTTCAACCGACCGCCGCAGCGGCGGTCGCCTCCGTCGTTGCCCTCGCGCTGATCGCGCCTCCGCCAAGGCACACGTCGCCGTCGTATAGAACCAGATACTGACCCGGCGTCGGCGCCCATTGGGGAGCGTCGAATCCTGCGCGCCAGCGCCCGCTGTCGACGCGATCGAGGCGACACGGGGCATCGGCCATGCGGTAGCGGGTCTTAGCGGCAAGCCGCGATCCCGAAACAGGCGAACGATTTGCGATCCAGTGCATCGCGTCGACCTCGAGCGTTTGCGCATAGAGGCGAGGATCGTCACGGCCTTGCACGACGGTGAGCACGTTGCGCGCGAGATCCTTGCCGGCGACAAACCATGCGGACTCATCCGCGCCGCGCCTGCCGCCAATACCCAGGCCCTGACGTTGGCCGAGCGTGTAATACGCGAGCCCCTGATGTCGCCCGACGACGCAGCCATCTGCGGTCTCGATCGCACCCGGCGTCTTGGGCAGATACCTGGCGAGGAAGTCGCGGAACGGTCTCTCGCCGATAAAGCAGATGCCGGTCGAATCCTTCTTCGCGTACGTCGGGATTCGCTGCTCACGGGCGATCGCGCGCACCGCGCTCTTGGTCAAATGACCGACGGGAAAAAGCGTCCGGTCGAGCTGGCGCTGATCCAGTCTATGGAGAAAGTAGGTTTGATCCTTCGCGCCGTCCGCCGCCTTTAACAAACGGACGCCATCGTCCGCGCGTTCAAGCTGCGCGTAATGCCCGGTCGCGATGCGCTCGGCGCCGAGCGAGAGCGCATGATCCAGGAAGGCATTGAACTTGATCTCACTGTTGCACAGGACATCCGGGTTCGGCGTGCGGCCGCTTTGATAGTCGCTCAGAAAATGGGCGAACACCCGCTCGCGGTATTCGCGGGCGAAATTCACGGCCTCGAGCTCGATACCGATCACGTCGGCGACCGCCGCGGCGTCGATCAGGTCCTGGCGCGACGTGCAGTACTCATCGGTGTCGTCGTCCTCCCAGTTCTTCATGAAGATACCGACAACCTCGTGCCCCTCGCGCTTGAGGAGCCACGCCGCAACGGCCGAGTCGACACCGCCGGACAAGCCGACGACGATACGTTGTCTGCGCTTCATGATGGAATCAGGTCGGACGATCTATGGTAGGGCGAAAGGCGCTCGTCGTGGCGTGCTGCCGGCAAAATGAAAAGGGCAGGGTCTCAAGCCCTGCCCTCGCCGACCGCTCGATTTCCCGCTTACTGGCCGCTCGACTTCTTCTCTTGCTGCTTCAGCGCTTCCTGCTTCGCCTTTTTATCCGGTAGCGCCTTTGGATCGCCCTTGGTCGCATCCACGTTTTTTTTCAGGGCCTCGGCTTTTTGCGGCCCACTCGGGATATTTCCCACCTTCTCAATCTGTGACTCTTCCTGTTGCCTCTGCTTCCGCTTGGCTTTCCTGGCCGCCCTTTTTTCTTCGGGCGTCATCTTCGCCGCTTCGGCCTTGGCGGCATCCTTTTCTTCCTTCAGCTTCTTTTGGTCGACAGGTTGTGCCGGCGTCTTGTCACCTGTCGGGACCTGCGCCAGCGCGGCGACCGAGCCCAGCGCGAACGCGCCAGCGATCAATACGGCGAGCAGCTTGTTCATCTGTGCACCTCGTAAATGCAAGGGCCGGGTCCAAGCCCTGCCCTTGGTAAGCTCGGCGTGGGTTACTGACCCGACGCTTTCTTCGTTTGTTCCTTCAGGGCGTCTTGCTTCGCCTTGGCGTCGGGCAGGGCTTTCGGCTGCTCCTTTGCGGATTTCGCGTCGGCCTTGTCCTTTTGCTGCTGGGCCGCCTTGTCGCCGGTGTCAGCTTGCTTCGCGATGCCCGAGGCTTCCTGTTGCTTCTTGGCCCGCCTTTCCTTCCTGGCGGCGCGCTTTTCTTCCGGAGTCATCTTGGCCTCGTCGGCCTTGGTAGCCTTGGCGGCGTCCCTTTCGGCCTTCAGCTTGGCTTGGTCGACCGGCTGTGCGGGCGTCTTGTCACCTGACGGGACCTGCGCCATCGCAGCGACCGAGCCAAGCGCGAAAGCGCCCGCAGTTAGTGCGATAAGTAGCTTGCTCATCTGTCTTCCTTCACTGAACAAAGGGCAGGGACTTTCGCCGTCCGCCCGTTTGAATCGAATCGTTGCAGCCTTACTGACCGGATGCCTTCTTTTCCTGCTCCTTCAGCGCTTTCTGTTTGTCCGCTTTGGTCGGGAGCGCCTTGGGCTGCGCTTTCGAGGCCGCAGTGTCTTTGGCTGCCTGTTCCGCTTGCGCCTTGGGCGATGCACCACCCTCTTGCTGACTCTTCTCTGCGGTGGTCAACTCCTTCGCTCGTTCGGCGCGTTTCGCCTTCTTTTGTTCCGGTGTCTGCTTGGCCTTTTCCGCCTTGGCGGCGTCCTTTTCTTCCTTCAGCTTCTTTTGGTCGACAGGTTGTGCCGGCGTCTTGTCACCTGCCGGCACCTGCGCCATCGCGGCAACCGAGCCGAGCGCGAACGTGCCGGCGATCAATATAGCAATCAGCTTGTTCATCAGTTTGTCCTCAGAGAAAAAATCGTTTTGATCGGGATTCCGGCCACGTCGAACTCTTGGTTCGGTGGCAAAAAACGGGGTCGGTGGCAAAAAAACAGAGAAAAACCTTTTTGATTATATTGAAGTTTGTATCCAGAAGCAATAATCCGTGGGCGTTTTCGGTATTCGAACTGTTGCACCAGAGCAACGGTTCTTACTTGGTGGTGCCGGCCTTGGACATGCTGTCCTTGGTCGCGCTATGCGTGGCGGGGCTGGCCTTGGCCGCGGTTTTCTTAGCGGCCTTCTTCTTCTTGGCCACCTTCTTCGTTTTTTTGGTTTCAGCGGTTCCAGTCGACTTCATGCTGTCCGCCTTTGAGGTCGCCTTGGCGTCGGTCTTCGCTGGTACCGCAGGCGTTGCCGGGGTCGCGGGCGTCGCGGGGGTCGTCGGGGTCGCCGGGACCGCCGGAGTCGCAGGGGTGGCAGGCGCCGGAGTAGGCGGGTAAGTTTGAGCCGCAGCGGTGAGCGACACGGCGAAGGCGCCTGCAAGCAGCGCCGACATCAACTTGGTCATGTTTCTGTCCTAATTCTGGTTGGCTAAAAAAGAGACACCTTTTCTTGTGTCAGGCGCATTAACGCCCCCCTGCAAGCTGCGGTTGACAAAATCATTACCCGCGCCGGCGCCGGACCTGAAGGTACGCGGCGAGCTTAGCGGGTCTTTCCGGCGCCCGCGCCGAACGACGCGAATTTTCATTTTGATAACAACTGATTACGTTGCACGCACCGCGCGTGACTCAACCCAGCCCGCCTCGACGACACTGCACCGGGTTACTTGCGGGTGTCCTTAAGTCCAAGTTCCTGCTGCAGCCATTCCTTCACCAGCCGCACCGTCACCGCCCGCTTGGAGGCAAGAGAAAACCGGTCGAGCGCGGCCAAGGTCGCGAGCAGCGACGGCATGTCGCGACGCCCATGGCGCAGGAGGTAATCGATGACCTCGGTGGAGAGGTCAAAGCCACGCTGCCGAGCGTACGTCGCGAGTGCCTCCGGCTTCTCCTCGTCGGCAAGCGGCAGCGCCTCGTAGACGAGGCCCCAGCCCAAGCGCGTGCGCAAGTCCTCGCGGAGCGGCAGCGCCGCAAGTGGCGTTCGGCTCGCGGCAACGACCCTCCCGCCGCTTTGCTTGAGCGCGTTGTACAGCGTGAAAACGCGCGCTGCAGCAGCCGCGTCGGCCTCATCGACTCGGTCGATTGCAATGAACCTTGCGTCCAGGAGTGCGGGGTCTGTGTCGATCAACGCCGCTTGGGCGCAGTAGCGGGACGCTACACCCCTGTCTGCGGCCATGGCCACCGCCGCACGGAGCAGATGCGTCTTGCCCGCGCCCGGGGCACCCCAGACAAAGAAGCTTGCCTCGGCACCTGTTCCCATAATGAAGCTTCCAAGCGCGGCAAGCAGCTCCCGGTTGCGTCCCGGCAGGAAGCTGGACAGTCGCGGCGGCTCGGGCGGGGCGAGCTCGAAAACAAGCTGTTCCAAGTCAGCGATACAGATCGGAGCTGAAATAAGTCGCGCGCAGATGGCGCAGCCCCACCAGCAGCGCGGCGCTTACCGGCAGCGCGAGCAGCACGCCGGCAAAGCCGAACAACTCGCCGAATGCAAGGAGCGCGAAGATTACGGCCAGTGGATGCAGACCGATGCGATCGCCGACCAGAAACGGCAAGAGCACGTAGTTTTCGAGCACCTGGCCAATTCCGTACACCACCAGGACCGCGATGAATCCCGGCCAGCCCGACCATTGCAGCAGCGCCGCGAGCACGCCGAGGACCAAGCCGAGTCCGAACCCGACGTAAGGGATGAAAACAAGCAGCCCCGTCAATATGCCGATCGGCAGCGCAAATTGCAGGCCCGCAATTGTGAGGCCGACCGAATAGTATAGGGCGAGGACGCCCATGACCGAGAGCTGGCCTCGCAGAAACTCCGCGAGCACGCGATCGATTTCACGGGCGATGGTGCGAACGCGTGGCAGCCACCGGCGCGGCAAGAGACCGTCGACGTGCGTGACGATCCGATTCCAGTCGCGCAGCAGATAGAACATGACCACCGGGATCAGCACGAGGTTGATCAGTATCCCGAGAACAACCGTGCCCCCCGCCTGCAGGCCTGACAGGAGCTTGAGCGTCAGCGCCTGCGCGCTGTCGAGGTTGTCTGCGATCAGCTGCTTCACCGAAGCCAGGTCGAGCTGCAGCTCGATGCCGAAGGTTTCGCGCAGCCAGGGTGCAACGCGCCCATAGAGGTCGACGGCAAGCTCGGGAAGGCGGCGCGTGATCTGCCCAATCTCGCTCTGCACCAGCGGAATCAGAACAAGCAGCAGCCCCAGTAACAGCAGGAGAATAACGAGGATTACGAGTAAAGTGCCGACCGTTCGCGGTACGCGATGGCGTTCCGCCCACGTCACAAGCGGACTGCCGAAATACGCGAGGATCGCGCCGATGAGAAAGGGCGTCAGAATCGGCCCGAGGAAATGCAGCAGCGCCGCGATGACGACCGCGGTGACGACGAGCCACAGATAGTGCACGTTCCGGAGACGCCGCGGCGCAGCCGGGGCGTCGGCGGGCGTCAAGTCGGGCGCAGCATCGAGATCCGGGCCTGAAGGGGTCATTTTCGGTAAAATTACCGGCAAAGTTTCGCACTGTACCCCGCCCCCTGCCGCGACTCAATCCGATGTCACGCAACGCCCCCGGCCCATCTCTGTCGTATCGTGCGGCCGGCGTCGACATCGATGCAGGCGAGGCTCTGGTCGAAGCGATCAAGCCGTTCGCGAAGCGCACCCTGCGCCCTGAAGTGCTGGCGGGCATCGGCGGTTTCGGCGCGCTCGTCGAGTTACCGAACCGTTACCGCCAGCCGGTGCTCGTCGCCAGCACCGACGGCGTCGGCACCAAGCTCAAGCTCGCCTTCGCGCTTGGCCGGCACGACACGATCGGCATTGATCTGGTCGCGATGAGCGTGAACGACATCCTGGTCCAGGGCGCCGAGCCGCTGTTTTTCCTCGACTATTACGTCTGCGAGCGGCTCGACATCGCGGTGGCGCGCGACGTGATCAAGGGCATTGCCGCCGGTTGCGAGCAAGCGGGGTGTGCGCTGATCGGCGGCGAGACGGCCGAGCATCCGTACGCGTTCGTGCCCGGTGAATACGATCTGGCGGGCTTCGCCGTCGGTGTCGTCGAAAAAAGCCGCGCGATCGACGGTCGCGGCATCGCCGAGGGCGACGCGCTCATCGGGCTCTCCTCGAGCGGCCCGCACGCCAACGGTTTCTCGCTCATCCGCAAGATCCTCGAAACCACCCGTGCGGACCTCGCGCGGCCGGTTCCTGGCGTCACCGGATCGCGCACGCTCGGCGAGACGCTGCTCGAGCCGACGCGAATCTATGCCAAGCCGGTGCTTTCGCTGTTGGCCGAGATCGAAGTCAAGGGCATGGCTCACATCACCGGCGGTGGCCTCACCGAAAACACGCATCGGATGTTCCCCGAGAACCTCGCCGCGCGTATCGAAGCGTCGCGTTGGCCGCGGCCGCCGATCTTCGACTGGCTGCAGCGGGAGGGCAACGTCGCAACCGACGAAATGCACCGCGTGTTCAACTGCGGCATCGGATTGATCATCGTCGTCGCGCCCGGTGACGCCGCGTCGGCGCTGGCGCGGCTCACGGCATGCGGCGAGTCCGCCAGGGTGATCGGAAGCGTCGAGCGCCGCCGCCCGGGCGTGCCGGCAACGGTCATCACGTGACCCAACCGGCGGTCAAGACGCGCGCAATGAAGCGGCTGGTGATCGTCATCTCCGGCCGCGGCTCGAACATGGCAGCGATCCTCGACGCGGCGCGCGCGGGCACGATTGCAGGACGCGTCGTCGGCGTCATCAGCAACCGCCCCGATGCCGCAGGGCTTGCCGTCGCGGCCCGGCACGGCGTCCCGACAGCGATCGTCGATCACCTTGCGTTTCCCGAGCGCAAGGCCTTCGATCAGGCGCTGTCCGCGGCCATCGACGCGTTTGCTCCCGATCTCGTCGTGCTCGCCGGATTCATGCGCGTCCTGGGAGCGGACTTTGTCGCACGCTATCGCGATCGCCTGCTCAACATTCATCCTTCGCTCCTGCCAGCGTACCCGGGCTTGAACACGCACCGCAGCGCCCTCGCCGAGGGTGTCAAAGTGCATGGCTGCACGGCTCATTTCGTGACCTCGGAGGTCGATCACGGGCCGATCGTCGCGCAGGGCGCGGTTCCAGTGCATGAGGACGACGACGAAACGACGCTGGCCGCGCGCGTCCTTTCTGCCGAGCACCGTGTCCTGGTTGCCGCGGTCCGCTGGTTCTGCGACGATCGCCTGGTCATCGACGGCAAGAGGGTGCGCGTTAAGAACGAGACCGCCGGCACCGCAGCGCTGCTGGTGCCTGAGTTGCCTCAATTGCCTTAGCGTGCGCTGACCGACCCTAACCCGACCGATGCCGACGTGCCGCGCATGACTTCGATTTCAGGTGCTTGGCCGCTCCGCTGGCTGCGGCAACATCCGCGGCGTGCGCTCGCCTGCGCCATCGCCGCCTCGCTGCTCGCGCACCTGATCGTCGTGCTGTTGCCCGAGCGCCCTTCGGTCGACGCGGTACCGCTGCCGGCGCTGACAGCAACCATCACCGAGATCCCGCCTCCGCCGGCGCCGATCGTCAAACGCGTGCCGCCGAAGCGCAAGCCGAAGGCGGCGACCCCTGCCGTTCCGGTTGTCGCCGCAGCGACCGAGACGAGCGAGCCCGTCGCCGCGGTTACGGAGGATCCGGTAGCGGAAGCCGCGCCCGAGGCCGTGGCTTCCGCGCCCCCGGCGCCGACCGAAGAAGTCTTGCCTTTCGCCGCCTCGGACGCGACGCCGCCGCGATACCTGCCGCCGCGTATCGAGCTCGTCTATCACGGATTTCTCGGGACACAGGGCTTCTTTATCGGCGATGCGGTGTATCGGCTCGAGCACGGCGACAACCGCTACAGCATCACCACCATCGGCGAGGCGCGCGGCCTGGCGGCGCTGTTCTTTCGCGGCCAGGGACGGCTGACCTCCAGGGGCACGATCACGAGCGCCGGATTGCAACCGGATCTCTACACGGCCCAGCGCAGCAGCGACGGGCGCTACGAAGCCGCGACCTTCGACTGGGAGTCCGGCATCGTATTGCTCAACGGCGACCAGACCGCGGGGCTCGAGCTGCCGACGTTCGATCCGCTGGCGGTGCTCTGGCAGTTTTATTTCGCTCCGCCCGAGCAGGAGGATGCGGAGTTCAACGTCGCGACGACGCGGCGCGTGTATCGCTCGCGCTTCCATCGCACAGGGGTCGAGACCGTCAAGTTGAGCTTCGGCGAGGTCGACGCGGAAGTCTGGGACCGCGCCGCCGGCGACGGCAACATCACCGCGCGAGTCTGGCTCGCGCCTTCGCTGCATCACGTGATGGTCAAGATGCGGCTGTCCAATGGCCGGCTCACCGGCGAGGCACTGCTCGACAGCATCCGGGTCGACGAGACCGTCGCGCAGCAATGAGCACTCGCGCGCGCGAGCTCGCGGCGCTTGCCGACGCGCTTGCCGCGGTGCTGCCGCTCACCGAACCGGCCGATGTCGCGCTCCGCGATTTCTTCCGCGCTCATCGACAGCTCGGGCAGCACGAGCGCGCGTTCATTGCCGACGGCGTGTTCGCGGTGCTGCGGCGACGCCGCTCGCTGATCGCCCACGCGGCCACGAGCGTGCCGCGCGCGCTGGCGATCGCCGCTGCCTTGCGCGAGCTGGGCTTGAGCCTGCGCGAGCTGGACGACGCCCTGGCGCCGGACGAACGGACGTGGGCGCGCGAGTTCAAAGCACGCAAACCCGATCTCACCCCGGCCGAGGCTGCAGATCTGCCCGATTGGCTCTGGGAAGCGCTGGGAAAGGCGATTCCAGCGGAACGCGACGCGCTGGCGCGGGCGTGGCTGGCCCCGGCGCCGCTCGATCTTCGAGCCAATCCGTTCAAGACGAGCCGCGACGCCGCGCGTGCCGCGCTGGCCGCGGACGGAATCGACGCCTCGCCGACCCCGTATTCGCCGCTCGGCCTGCGCGTCGCCGGCAAGCCGGCGTTGCAGCGCCATCGACTGTTCACCGAGGGCGCGATCGAGGTCCAGGACGAAGGCAGCCAGTTGCTCTGTTTTCTGGTGGCGCCTAAGCGATTCGAGATGATCGTCGATTTCTGCGCCGGCGCCGGCGGCAAGACGCTGTTGCTGGGCGCACTCATGCGCTCGCAGGGGCGCCT
>Ga0070697_100002290_pt1 | contig 14693 bp, 14 predicted proteins | sample KBSK1501metaG_FD_65475 | JGI IMG/M metagenome (GOLD analysis project Ga0070697, IMG submission 65475) | Corn, switchgrass and miscanthus rhizosphere microbial communities from Kellogg Biological Station, Michigan, USA - KBS K1-50-1 metaG | ecosystem: Host-associated > Plants > Roots >...
CAGGTACCGCTCGGTCATCTCTTCAGGAAGGTCGCGGTAGTTGCCGCCTGGTGGCAGGCCCGATAAGCGGATCCTCGTGTCCGCGTTGATGCGCGGAACGCTTGTGTTCGTGATTGTATCCCCAAGCCGCACTCTCATCCGCCGCTGGTAGGCGGATGAAGGGGGCGGGAGATTCCTCACCTCCATCTCCTCCCGCCTATCGCCCGGCTCTAGGCCAGCGAGATCCCCAATCGCCTGCTCTGCGGTAACAAAGGTGTCATCGCCGGGATCGCGAAGGCGGTCCATGAAGCCGAAGAGTCCACCGTGGTCGGCCACCTCGTAACGAATCCGCTCGGTGCCGTTGCGGCGCTCCAGGGAAAACAGACTGGTGGCACCAGTACCGCGCAACAACGGAGGTCCGAGTCCAAGTGACGCGCGCACGCCGATGAAGACAATGCGCTGCCGGGTTTGGGGGACGCCGAAGTCCGCAGCGTCGAGGACTTGGGCGTTCACCCGGTAGGCTCCCTTAAGCGCGAGGTCCTCTAGGACCTGCTTCTTGATTCCCATCTGCTCAAGGCCAGGCACGTTTTCCATCACGAAGGCCTGCGGCTCGAGCTTTGCGACGATCCTCACGAACTCGCGATAAAGCGAGTTGCGCGGGTCGTCGATGAGCCGGCAGTGGTTCCGCATCTGGGAGAACGCCTGGCAGGGCGGCCCGCCTACGACGATGTCCGCGCCCGACGCTGCGGCGAGCACTTCCTTCCGCACCGAGGGCTCGCGGATGTCGCCATGCATTGTGCGCGCTTCAGGGAAATTTGCTGCGTAGGTCGCGCAGGCGTCGGGGTCGCTATCCGCCCCCGCGGCGATGCCGAAGCCAGCCTGCCGGAAGCCTTCGGAGAAGCCTCCAGCCCCACAGAAGAGGTCGGCCACCCGCAGGCGCGACTTTCGCTCAGCCAAGAGTCTCCCTGTGCGCTCAGCCATAAGATCGATACGAAGGCTCTCACGGTACCGGGACATGCCGGGACCGGTCAGGCTCGGAATCTACCATGCTTGGGTGAGCCAGCCCCAGCACGCAGCTGAACTGCCCAGGGGCGGGACGCATCGGACAAGCTGCAGATTCTACGCGATCGACCACGGCCGGTGGCGGCCCGACGGAATTGATACGAAAGGGGATAGCTGCGCGGGCTCTTCAGGCACCGTTGCCCTGGCAGTTTGACCATGCGCGACAGGCTGACTAACGATTGGTTGGGATCCTCGCCTGCCGCCTGCTGTCCTGCGAGGCCTCGTTTCATCTGGTCCTCTCCCGACAGCGATCCAGAGTAGGTTCGGTCCCCTGGCCCTTTTTGGAGGAGCTATGTCTCAGGAGTTCCCGGTTAACCTTGAATCGTTGCTTTCGACCGCTGTTCGACTCCTCGTGTCAGAGGGCGCCGCGCGCGAAGTAGCCTTTCTCACGTCCGGCGACGCCTGGCCCTGCTTCAACGGCTATGAGGACGGGGACGCGATGTGGACTCTATGGCTCAAGCTGCCGCCGCACGTCTATGCGCGTCTCGACGGAGAGGAGCAGCAAGAGGCCGAGAAGCGCATTCATGTTGCAATCGCAGCCTGCGTGCGAAGCGTCCCGAAGCTATGGGTCACGGATGTAAAGCTCGCGCCCAGGCTTGTGGCTGACGAAGCATGGCGCGAGAAGGCCGTTGCGTGGCTCCACGGTGAGGGCATCAATAATCAAGGCCGCGTCCGCTCCAACAACATCGCAACGCGCAATTGCGACGGCCTGCTGTTTCGCTCGGAGGCAGAGATCCGACTGTATCGCGCCCTAAAGGCTCGCGGCGTGACGTTCGCGCCGCTGCCGGTATTCGTCCGCGGCGGAGACAGTTATCGCCGGATTGAACCCGACTTCATCGTGATCCACAACGGGACGATGCTCGCCATCGAGGTAGACGGCGACACCGTGCATCAGGAGACGCCGCTGGAAGCGCACACTCGCACCACGATGCTCCTTCACGAAGGCGCCCAACTCGAACGTCTCAGCGCTTCAGAGTGCTCGACGGACGAGGGCGCTGCCGTGAGCGGTTGCTTGCGGTGATTGACAAGCACGCGCTTGCCCGATGATGGAGGCGGAAGTCATTGGCGCTGCATCCGCCCGCACGACTCGGTAGCGCCACTGGCGGACGCGCAGGTCACTGGGATACTCCGGCAAGAGGGGGCGTGGCATGAAGAGACGCAGGCTGCTATCCATGCGCGAGCCATTTGTTTATCGCACACTAGAACAGCGCCTCCCCAGGCAATACCGGATATGTCCGAAGGTTCGCTTGAAGGATGTGATCGGGCGCGAGCGTAAGGAGTGGCTTTGCGACGAGGCGTTTGGCTTCCTCCTGAAGTCGCATCTTGACTTTGTAGTAATGGATGCAGCGTCCGCTGAGCCAGTTTTCGCGGTTGAGTTCGACGGCGCTCAGCACGACGGGCCGCCGCAAGCCGGCGCCGACGTGATCAAGAACACGCTTTGTCGTAGGGCCGAACTTCCTCTGCTGCGGATCAGAGGCGCAGAGCTTCAGCCGCATGAGCGAGTGACGCTGCTTGACTACATGCTGAGACGTTATGTGGCTTGGGAGCGCTGGGCCCCCGAAGGCTGGATGACAGACGACGATCCCTCTTTTTGGTTCGACGTGACGCACCCGTTTCCGGCCACTGCGTACGTAAGGAGGCGGCTTGCCCAGCGCCACAAGATAGCGGAGTGGCAGGGCGGGCCTGCACCGGCGGGTGCTCACCTCGTTTGCTCCTACGACGGCGGACAGTCTGGTCCGTTTTTGCGCGCCGACTACTGGACGAGCGAGCGGTGTTTCGCCGTGAAACCGGCCTCCGAGCCTCGCGGGGCGCCGCTGTTCAGAGTGAACGGGAGAGCGTCGGTCCGAACGTGGGTGCCCGTCATCCTCGATGAAAGCCGGTTCCCTTTGCCTGGTTTCTCAACCCTCGCCGATTTCATTAGGTCCGGGGCGGATGCCGAGGCGCTTCAGCGGAGTCACTTCGAGTGTTGGTTTTCGGCCCCACCAGGCATAGATCCTTTCGGTATCGCAGACCATCTTGCCGACTACTTGGCCTTGCGAGCCGTTGAAGAGTGGGCCAACCGTATGAGGGCGGCGTAGCTGGTCGAACGTCTCAAGGCATCTTGCGAGGCGACGTGAAGTGCTCCCACGCGAAGCGCCTAAGTCCACACAGGCTCTTGGACCGCTACCCCACATGGCATGGTCGAAGGCCTGTGGCCGACCCCGTAAGAAGTGGCGTGGGCCGACGCCCACTACGTGCCGATCCCGTGGCGCCTCAACAGGCGGTCGAAGAAGTCCTTCAGCGAAGGCGCAGCTTGCTCGTTCAACTCCGAAGCCCCGAAGCGGTACACCTCATATCCTGAGAGCCGAAGCTCTCGGTCGGCTTCCATCATTGCGCCATATCGGCTGGGATCGCCACGGCCGGAATCGTCGGTGTAGTGTTGCTTGCCGTCGACCTCGATTACGATGCGCGCATCGTGTGAGAACAGCATCAAGAAGTCCATTCGGAAGCGCAGCAGCGCCTCCGCGCCACGTTCTCGAACTGTCTTCGGGTCCCAGTGTAGCCAGACCTCCGGCAGGAGGGCCGGAAGGTCGGGAATTCGGGGACCGTAGTATTGAAAGAAAGTCTCGAACAGACGACTTTGTGCGGGCGATTCTCTCGGCAGGCAAGCCATCAGGCGCTTGTAGAGTGTGCTCTTCGCCTGTGCGCGTTCCAGGCCCTTGAGGTCCGCCCACCAGGCCTGCAGGTCTCGCCACTTGAGGCCCTCCGCCGGGATGGGTCGATCGAAGATCAAAACGCGATCGCCACCGGTGACGACCTCCACGTCGTTGTTGACCGCGTCACGGAGCCGGAGGTCCGGCTTCAGACTCGATGCAAAGATGAGGTTCTTCGGGCGCCCGGCCATCCGGGAGGTTCGAGTGAACCGAAATACCGGGTATCCGCCATCAACATCCACCTCTCGTAGCTCAACTCCGACTGCGCGAAGAGCCGTGTTGACCCGTTCTGCGAAGGCCCGCTGCTCGGCCTCATCCGGACGCACGTCCGGTGACGCGAGCGCTTCGATAAAGAGCGCAAAGCGCTGGTCGGAGACATCGAAGGCTCCGAGCCGGTCAAAGAAGTGCTCAACGGGCCAATCCTCGGGGTTCTGCACGACATGCTGCTCGATGTCGCGGCGCAGGCTGTTGCTTCGCTGTCTACCGAACTGACCGAGCAGCGTCTCCAACGGGTCTTCGAGGACCCAAAGATCGGCGAGAGCACGCAGGAAGCGGTCGCCTTTGAGAAAGAGCGGCGTACCTTCCAGGCTGTTCGCCAGCTGGCGTCGGTGCTTTTTGGGAATCAGGAATGGGGGATAACGCGTCCAGAAGGCTTCCTCGAGCGCGAAGCGCGTAGTAGCCGACAGGGCCGCACCATGGAGACTCAGTAGCTCTTCGAAGGCGGCGCGAAGAGCGGAATCCTCGAGGAGGCCAAGTCGGCTCTCGATGTACTCGGCTTTGGACAGCGTGGGATCGTCTGGGGCGGACGGAAGTCCAATGGAGTCGCACAGGTCTGGGAGCTTCGTCCGCGACTGAGGCTGAAAGTGTCCCATCACCGCTCGAAACAGCTCGTCTCGGAGTCCTGCCGCGGGAGCGGTCAACGCTGACTGTCCAGCGTTTCGATCAGGAAGCTGGCGAGCGCCGCGCACGCGCCGTCGACGAGCCGCTCGTGGCGGCCGTCGGCGCCCGACGGACGGACGCGCCCGCGACCGGTGCCGCATAGCTTGCGCAAGGCGTCCGGCCGCTACTTCTTCGGGCGCTGTGGTCGCGGCGGCTTCACTGCCACCGTGGGCCAGATGACGAAGATCTCGCCGCACGCTGCCCCGAGTTCGCGACGTCTCTTCTTGAATGTCGACGGCGCGACGACGACGGTTCCCCCGTGGACATCGAGAAGGTAGCATTGGGCGGGATCTGCTGCGTCGGGACTCAATCGCTCGACGTGCTGGTGGAGGAGCACGCCAGCTAAACGCGCGCGTTCACCTTGGAGTCGAACCGGCTTCTTGAGGAACAGCTTCACTGCCCCAACTATCGCGCCGTCCTTTACGATGTACGCCTCGGGGCGCACGCTGACCTCGACCCCTTCCAGCAGCCAGGGTGTGCTGTCGCGCGTCGCTCGCTGCACGCCTCGAAGATCCAGCGCGTTCTTCTTGACGCAGCGTCTGAACGACTCGATCGTTTCGATGCCGTTATCGCGTTGACGGATCTCGTACTCGTCGACCGGGCGCAGGTTTCGCAGCTGGCGGACGGCGTCATCGAGTATGGAGTGGGCCGTTCCTGCGCTCGCAAGCCACTTGATGATCGCGCTCTCGGCCGCGCGTCTGTAGGAGGTCTGGAAAGCGGCAGGGTTTTTCTCTTGGATCAGGATGGTCCGCTTGCGTGTGTGTGACGCCGTGGGGTACTCCGCTAATGCATGAAGGCTCATCCTTGGGTCAACGCGGTACGTTGCGCTCTGCCCTGCCTCCGGTAGCACTTGGCTGTGTCGGCGCGGCCGCGTCGGCCTTCGCTCGCGTCTCTCGTCGTCGTCGGTCATAACGGCTTAGCTCCTGCCGGATGTACAGAATTCGTCGATTCGTCCGAATGGCGTCGACAGGAGAGGGCCCCTCGGTACCCGCCCTTGTCTTGGGTCGGACATGATCCCCCTGGCTCGTCATGCACAGGCGCAAGACGGCCCCGCCGCTGATAGCCTTCGCTACTCCGTCGTGTCGCGGCCGGGAAGCGCGGTCGGAGGACGCGGGAGGGCTACGGCCTTTGCTGGAAACCGTAACATTGGTTCCCACCAGCCCGGGTCCAGACATTCTGCTCTTGCCCTGGTCGCGATTACGCATTCCGGCTTCGGCGTTCGGTCGCCTAACGAGAACCCGTGACACAGGCCCGGCGTCCTTTGGATGCCGCCTTCAGCCGCTGTCCCAAGTTGGAACTCCTTGCTCTCCAGTAGATTAGGTCGTACCCGCTCGAAGGTTCCAAGGCGCCGCCGATCTGCGGCGCTCGCCCGTTGACGTCCTACACTTCTCTGATGCCGGATCCGGGGACCGCCCGGACATTGGGCTGCGGATGTCCCAGCGGGCGCTGGGACCGGCATCTAATAGTGAGGGCGCCAGACTTCAGGATGGGAAGCGGTCTTTGAGCGACGAGCGAGAGGCGGTAGCCACGGAGGAACAAGTCCGTGACGCCCTGAAGGCTCTCTCTGTCGCCGACCGCCTCCGCTTGGAGAACTTCGCCAAGCTTCGTGTCCGCGCGATTGGGGCTAAGGCGGCGGGCCGTGACCATCAGGAGCTTCTCCAAGAGGCATTTGTGGCGGTATTGGAGGGACGCCGGAAGTGGAAGCCGGGGTCGGTGAGCATGGTCGACTTATTGGCCGGGGTTGTCCGTAGCATCTCCAGCCACTGGGCCGAAGCCTATGACCCGGAAACGGCACGACCTGAGTCGGAACTCTCGAACGACCCGCAGCGTCCGAGCCCTCTTGCCGCCGCGCAGTCGGACAGCCCCGATCAGGAAAGGGAGCTGGGCGCGAAGCAGGAGCTGGCGGCGCTTCTGCGCTACTTCAAGGAAGATGACATCGTCGTGTTGGTGATCGAGGGCTTCAGAGAGGGGATGACGGGTCAGCAGACCTGTGAGGCGCTTGGGATCTCGCGGAAGGACTATGAAGCGGCCCGGAAACGGATGACCAGGTACCGGGGCAAGTCAAAGGCAGAAGGGAGTCAGGACGATGCCTGACAAGCCGCGGAAGAGCGACGAAGAGGTCCTTGAGAACCTCATGAACGAGCTCGCTGAGGGGATTCTCGAAATCAGCGACGAAGAGATCGTCGCGGAGGCGCGAGAGGCGCGCGTGGACCCCGATAAGGCGGCGCAACGGGTAGCGGAACTGGTGCAGCGAGCCATCGAGCAGCGCGGTCAGCGAAAGCGCCAGGCGGCCCGGCGTGAGTATGAGGCGACGATCGCTGCCATGCAGAAACGGACGTATCGCCTGCCAGACGATCCCCAGGAAAGGCGAGCGTTGCTCGACGCCGTCGTGCAGCGTTATCCGCGTGTTCGGTCCGCGGTGACCCTGCAGCATCGCGACTTGACGTCGCTGTCCGATGCAGACGTACGGAGTCAACTGAGGAAGCTCCAGGAACTTGGCTTTCTCGATGCGGACGGCAAGCCTACGGGTGAGGGGGAGTGACCGTCTATTTCAAGTCTGCGGCCGACGTGCTCAATGAGCTCGCGATCCACGATCCCGGGCAAATCGATGTGGAGGCGATCGCTCACTATTGCAGCGCAACGGTGATTTATGAGCCGTTGGTCGGGTGTGAAGCACACATTGTTGGCCGGAAGAATCGCGCCATCATCACCGTGAATTCATCGGCTCCGCGGCCACGGCAACGCTTCTCCGCCGCTCATGAACTCGGGCACTGGATGCGCGATCGAGGAACAGTGGGCTTTGCCTGTGATAAGAACAAGCTCTCGCCTCAGCAACGTGCGGAAGGACCGGAGCATCTCGCTAACGTGTACGCGGCCGATCTCTTGTTGCCCCTGTCCATGTTCGTACCCCGAGCACAGGGACGTCCGATCACCTTCGAAACGACGAGAGCCTTGGCGCAGCAGTTTGACACGAGCCTGACCGCGACCGCGATCCGGCTTGTGCAGCACGGGTCGTTCCCTGCCATGGTGCTCTATATCGATGGCTCAGTGCGGAAGTGGTCAGTCCGTGGGCCAGACGTACCGGCATTCCTCAAGCTAAGGGACGAGCCGGCGGCTACGACCGTGGCCCACGAACTTCTCCATGGCGAGCAGCCAGATAGCCCGACGGATGTCTACGCCGATGGCTGGTTTGATCATCCCGGTGCGGATCGCTTCAACCTACGCGAGGACTCCGTGCGCGTCGGGCGCGGAGTCTTGACCATTCTCTGGTGGAAGGACGAGAGACAACTCCTAAGTATCGACGGTGATGGCGACAGCGCCTGACCGGTTCTCCGTTGTGTCGGCTCCGTCCGGATACGACGGAAACCGCACAGCACCGCCACCTCTAGGCGCCCGTAGGATCTGCATAAGCCCCATGGAGTCGCACGAGCGAGTAGCGCGTCACACGACGGACCCGTCACGGCCGAGGCGCATACTACCGTCAGGTGTGTTACGCGCCTGACCCCATGCCGTTCAAGGTCGAAGCGGCTGATGATCCAGGAAAGGTAAAGCAGCTCCGCGGAATATGAGCTTTCAGGAGGGAAACATGAATGAGGTTACGGTTGTCGTGAACGGCCGCCAAAAGGTCGTTTCCAAAGAGACGTTAACCTTCATGGAGGTCGTACAGCTCGCGTTTGATAGCCCACCCACCGGACCAAACATCCTCTTCACGATTACGTTTAGGCGTGGCCAGGGCGAAAAGCCCGAGGGAACACTCATTGAAGGTGACACTCTGAAGGTTAAGGACGGCATGATCATCAATGTCACAGCGACCGATAAGTCTTAGCCCCGATCTCAAGAGACTGCGCGATGAGGGCTACGACATCGAAGTTCGCGCAACCTACCTTCTCCTCAAAGACGTACCCTACGTAAACGCTGATCGCCAGATCAAACGCGGGATCCTCGTGTCGACGCTCAATCTCGCAGGCGATCAGACTCTTCCACCCGATACTCATGCCCTCCACTTCGTGGGTGCCTATCCATGCAATGCGCAAGGCACAAGAATCAGCCAAATAGAAAACTCGTCAAACAGACAAGAGTTGGCCCCCGGCGTCATCGTCGACCACTATTTCTCCGCCAAGCCAGTCGCTGGCAGCGCGTATCCCGACTATTACGCCAAGATGACGAACTACGTGGCTATTCTGTCGGGACCCGCCAAGGCGATCGATCCCGACGTCACCGCGCAGACCTATCCCGTGATTCTGGCCGACGCATCCGAGCCGATCTTTAACTACCTGGATACAGCGTCCAGCCGGGCCGGAATCGGAATGGCGACCGCGAAGCTGGAGGGCGGCACTGTGGCGATCGTTGGACTCGGAGGTACTGGTTCATACGTTCTGGATCTTGTCGCAAAGACCCCGGTGAGGGAAATCCATCTCTTTGACGGAGATCGGTTCCGTCAGCACAACGCGTTCAGGTCGCCTGGCGCTCCGACAGTGGAGGAGCTCAAAGGAGCGCCGGCAAAGGTAGCGTATTTCAAGGAACACTATTCACCGATGCGCCGAGGCATCATCGAGCACGACTACTATCTCACGGCCGCCAACGCGAGCGATCTGGCACAGATGGAGTTCGTGTTCCTCTGCATTGATGCTGGTGAGAACAAGAAACATATCGTCTCCGAGCTCGTGACAGGTGGGATCCCCTTCGTTGATGTGGGGATGGGGCTGGGACTAGTGGATTCAGCCATCGGGGGACTGCTCAGGGTGACCACTGCAACAAAGGAACAGACCGCCCATGTTCCGAAAAGAATTCCACTTGAGCGCGTCGACCTGGCCGATGACTATGGCACGAACATTCAAATCGCGGACCTCAATGCTCTCAACGCTGCTCTGGCAGTGGTGAAGTGGAAGAAGCTACGTGGATTCTATCTGGACTTCGATCGCGAGCATTCCTCAACGTATACGATCGACGGTAACATGCTTACAAACGACGATAAGGTATGAGCCGACGCGACTCGATTCGCTATGAATTCGTCGAGTATGTTCCGGATACCCTGGAGGAGGGTGTGTTGTACGTCTCGGTTAGGTTTGCCACGGCGTCACATAAATGCGCCTGCGGCTGCGATAGCGAGGTTGTGACGCCTTTGTCCCGGACGGACTGGCGTCTGACCTATGACGGTGAGTCGGTGTCGCTATACCCGTCGATCGGAAACTGGAGCTTGCCGTGCCAAAGCCACTATTGGATCGAGCAGAACCGAGTCAGGTGGGCCCCTCAGTGGTCAAGAAGCGAGATCGATGCTGGCCGGCGAGCTGATCGCCGTGCGAAGGCCGAGCACTTCAGCCCCTTACCGACAGCGCCAGATCGTAAGGAGGCGCAACCCGCCAAGCCGAGCCTCTGGCGACGGATCACGCGTCTGTGGTCTTGAACCTATGCCTCGGACCACCGCGATACTCCAGGGCGACGCGCCAGGTTATCGATGAGCGGTTGTCGACGCTGGGGGAGTAGCCGCTTAGAGTCGCGGTTGACCGCGGTCGTGCCGCGTAGTGCGGCAAAGCCGCCGTTTCCGAGCGCGAGCACACCTTTCAACGCTGGGTCTTCAGAGCGCTGGCGATCGCTGCGGTGACCTGCCTTGAGTATTTGTCGGGCCGGGGCACCACGATCGCGTGCCACTCTGCCGCGTACGAGTTCCTAGCGATGATCTTCGCTCCGGCGACTGCCCACAGAATCAGGCCGTTTACGCCATCTCTCGTGAGAAGATCGCGGACTGCACGGTCCTGGCCGTACAGGAGCGACATGAGCTCGTGCGACAGGACGTCCCGAAGGATCGCACGGGTTGGATACGCATCGCCGATCGGCGACGCGTCATCGTTCGGCCTCTGCAGAAGCGCCTCGACACTGACGATCGCCAATCCCGGCGGACCGCCGCTGGCGGCGATCTGTGAGGCCGAGTGCGCCAATGCGTCGACGAATCCGGTTACCGAGCGTGGTCGCTTGCAGGCGATGCGAACGCAGCCAAGCCGGACTACGTCGACTCGGATGTCAGGTTCGGCGAACGCTGGTCGCAGACCCGTTGCCACGAGGCGACCTGCGACCTCGATCTCGAAGAGATAGTCCTGCGAGCCAGCCGCCTGTGTCGCCAGTCGGTCAACCTGCTTGCGCAAGTGTCGGACCTTTTCGCGCGCTCCGTCGACTTGGCGGATAGCGACCAGCGCCGACGCGATGCGCGACGCTTGGTCGATCAGAGGGAAGGTCGCGTTGTGTCGCTTTCGATCGCTGACAGTGCCGCTATCAAGGTCACGGGCGAGCCACTCCAGTTCCTTGCAGATCCTCGCTAGATCCGAGGTCGGATTGAGCGTGACGCCGTAGTGCGCGAGGCCAGCACGAACATCGGTCACGACGCGGCGACATTCGGCGCCTTTCAGCGCGCGCTGTTGGACGGGAGCTTCGTACACGACAGGAGATCCGAGCACCAGGTCGTCCGCCGTGTGATGCACCGCTGGTGCACCCCCAGAAGACCTGCGCTGCTTTCGTGGAACGCGTAACGGTCGCATCAGACTCTGACTCATATGGGTTGACGGGATTCGAGCCTGCGACCTCCAGGCCACAACCGGGACCCCTCAGGCGGTTGCATCGCGTCGTGGTGGGTCCCCGATTGGTACCACAAGAATAGCAGTCTGCGTATGTCGAGCTGCGCCGACAGGGCTCGGGTAGCTCTACTTCCGGCGGCTGCCGTTCCGCCGCCGCGACCGCTTCCTCGCCCGATAGTTCTCCTCCTGGACTGCGTTGCGCTGACGGCAATACCGCTCCCGCAACATCCGCAGCGTGCCGTTCGCGTCCACCGTGTAGCGACGCCCGTTGGACGACTGCCTCGCGAAGCCCGCGTTGGCCACCTCGTAGCCGAGGTGGGCGTGCAGGTGCCAGCCTTTCAGGCTGCGCCGGTCATTCTCCCGGCAAAACTCGGAATACATCTCGTCCCACTGTCGTCCGATGCGCGATTCGAGCCAGCGCCAGAGAACCGACAGCCGGTCCGCGAACTCGCGGGGCCTGATCGGTGCCGCCTTCCGTCGCGACGGCTCGCCGTCGTCATCGAGCAGTCGCCGCCGGTGCCAACGCGCCAACCGGCGGCGGGCTTCCTTCGACCACCCGCTGCGCCCGCCCTCGACAGCCGCCTGGGCCAGCCTTCTGACCGCCATGGCAGCACCTCCTTCAAGGGGCTGTCATGTCGGCCTCCTCTCTTCGCACCGTCCCTCCTCGCAGTTGGTCCTGAAATGAAGTCGGTCAGTATACGCGTGGCTCCCGGCTGGGGGGAAGGACCACGACCGAACGAGGCGCCGTTCGTAGGGACCCAGGCCGTTTCACGCCGTGCCGCCGTCGCCGTGTGACCCATGTGTGACCCAAGGCCGATCAGCCATACAAGTCTGGGTCACACGCGGCTGTAACTAAAACTGCTACTGAGGCTTAGTGGTGACCCGCCATGGACTCGAACCATGAACCCAGAGATTAAGAGTCTCTTGCTCCATTGCTCTATTGGTTCCGTCTCTGGCCCGAGGGATCATTGAACAAGGCGACGGTAATGAGGCACCGCGTGAGGAGAGGGGGGATAGGAATGATTCTAGAGTGCCCCTCGTTGCTCTTGCCGCCTGCGGCGGGGCCGGTAACTACGCTGCGCAAACTCCAACTCCGACGGCCGGCCCCCCGGCCGCGAGCGTCGATCCGCTCCGCAACGCCGCTGCCACGGCAGGAAAGTGGGTGGGTGCGGCCGTCCAGTCGGGCTACCTTGCCTCCGAGCCCGACTACGTCGCGGCCCTCAGCCGGCACTTCAGCTACGTCACCGCCGAGTACCAGATGAAATGGGACCCGATCCAGCGAGAGCGGGGTGTGTTCGACTTCTCGGGGGGTGACGCCATCGTGGCCTTTGCTGAGGCCAACGGCATGCGGGTCAAGGGCCACGCCCTGGTGTGGCACGGCGCCACGCCGTCATGGGTCGGCACCCTGTCGCCGCGCGACCTTCGCGACGCCGTGGACAACCACATTCGCACCGTCGCGGGCCACTATCGAGACCACGTGGCCGCGTGGGACGTGGTCAACGAGGCGGTCGCCGCCGACGGCTCCGGGCTCCGCGACACGGTGTTCTCCCGCGGCCTGGGCCCCGACTACATCGCCGACGCCTTCCGCACGGCCCGCGAGGCCGACCCGCAGGCGCTTCTCTTCTACAACGAGTACGACGCCGAGAGGAAAGGGCCCAAGTCGGACCGCGTCTACGAGCTCGTCAAGGACCTCAAGCTGAGGGGCGTTCCCATCGACGGTGTGGGGATGCAAATGCATGTCGAAGCTACGTCGTATCCTCAGCCCGCAGACATCGCCGCCAACATGCATCGGCTCGTCGCCCTCGGGCTCCTCGTCAACATCAGCGAGATGGACGTCAGGATCCGGACGGCCTCCGGAACCACCGCCCAGCGTCTCGAGCTCCAGAAGCGCGTCTTCCACGACATCGTCGCAGTCTGCGCGGCCGAGCCGCGCTGCCACGCGGTCACCTTCTGGGGCTTCACCGACAAGCACTCGTGGATCGACTCCTTCTTCGGCGCCGATGCCCCCCTCCTCTTCGACGAGGGCTACCGGGCCAAGCCGTCTTTCTTCGGCGTCCAGGACGCCTTCCTTGGGCGTTGAGCCGAACGCAGCCACTGGACCTTATCGGAGACCGCGTCCTGCCCGAGCGCGATCGCTTTGACCTGGACCACGGCACCGTACGTCCCGGAGGGCCGGCCTCTCCTCGAAGCCGGGCCGCTCGGTCCGGTGACGATCACCACCGAGACATCGCCATGACGGCCGTTCACCGGTCGTTGCTGGTCTCGTTCGTCAGCGCGTCGCTTGCGCTGCGAGGGGACTCGCCGGCCGTCGACGCCGCGCGCGTAGTCGCGGACGTCGAGATGCAAAGCGTCTACGAAGAAGTCAAGACGCCCTACAAGTACGGCGTCGTCCTGCGTGGTCAGGCGGGCGAGTCCGTCGATTGCCCGAGCGTCTTCCGCCACCGCGGGCGGTGGTACATGGTCTACGTCAGCATCAAGGACAAGGTCGGCTACGAGACGCTGCTCGCCGAGAGCGACGACCTCCTGAGCTGGAAGGGGCAGGGCAAGGTGCTGCCGTTTCGGGAGTCCGGGTGGGACCGCGCTCAGGCGGACGGCGGGATCGCCCTCGTCGACTCGGTCTGGGGAGGCTCCTCCGCGCTGCAGCGTTACGGCGGCCGGTACTGGATGTCCTACTTCGGGAGCGCCAAGCAGGGCTACGAGCCGGACCCATTGGCCATCGGTCTGGCCTCGACCAGGGCGCCCGACCGGCCCACCCCGTGGACGCGCCTGGCGGAGAACCCGGTTCTGACGCCCGACCAGCCCGAGGCGCGGTTGTTCGAGAGGGCGACGCTATACAAGAGCCACGTGCTGTGGGACAGGTCGCAATCGCTCGGCGCCCCCTTTGTCATGTTCTACAACGCGAAGCAGCAGGGCCCGTGGATCGAGCGCATCGGCATGGCGGTGTCGAAGGACATGGTCCACTGGTCGCGCTACGGCGCCGAACCGGTGATCGACAACGGCAAGGGCATCTCCGGCGATCCGCAGGTCGTCCGCCTGGGCGGCCTGTGGGTGATGTTCTACTTCGGGGCCGGCTGGAAGCCCGGCGCGTTCGACACGTTCGCCGCCTCCCATGACCTCGTGCACTGGACCAGGTGGACTGGACCCGACCTCATCGCGCCTTCGGAACCCTGGGACAGGACCTTCGCTCACAAGCCGTGGCTCCTGAAGCACGACGGAGTCGTCTACCACTTCTATTGCGCCGTCGGCACGGAGGAGCGCGTGATCGCGCTCGCGACCTCGAAGGATCTCCGCCATTGACCAGGACGGCGGTCCTCCTGGGCGTCTCCTGCGCCTGCGGCATGGGATCCTCCTGGGTCGGCGCGTCCGCGTCGCGCACGGTCTGGTTCGACGCGCCGGCGACCCATTTCACCGAGTCGTGCCCTATCGGCAACGGCCGGCTCGGCGGCATGGTCTT